>OIEI01000301.1_pt1 | contig 20017 bp, 20 predicted proteins | sample 1581781 | NCBI WGS metagenome assembly OIEI01 (sample SAMN01760935, study PRJEB22395) | human gut metagenome | reverse complement strand
ATACCGACCCCGCCTACGCCGGTGCCGACAGCCTGCAGCTGGCGCAGCATGTGGCACGCATCATGCGGGAGAAGGGCTGGAAGATCGTGAACATCGATTCCACTCTGCTCTGCCAGAAGCCCAAGCTGGCCCCCTACATCCCCGCCATGCGGGAAAATCTGGCCGCAGCCTTCGGGATGCCGGTGGATGCTGTGAGCGTCAAGGCCACCACCGAGGAGCATCTGGGCTTTACCGGCGAGGGCCTGGGCATTGCCGCCCATGCTGTCGCCCTGATCGAGAAGCTGTAACGGGAGAGACACTCTGATGACTCTGAATTCGATCATCGCCAATTTCCAGACCTTCAAGCTGGCCGATCTGCTGGATATCGTCATCATTGCTTTCCTGATCTACCAGCTGCTGGGCATCATCAACCGCACCCGCGCCGGGCAGCTGGCCAAGGGCGCGCTGCTGGTGCTGGCGGTCTATCTGGTGGCCAACGTGCTGAACATGCGCACCGTCACCTGGCTGCTGAACTCGCTGCTGCAGGTCGGCCTGCTGACGCTGGTGGTCCTGTTCCAACCGGAGATCCGCCGCGCATTGGAGCGGATGGGCCAGACCGACCAGTGGGCGGGCAAGCTCTTTAACATCAAGGGCCGCTATAATGACCCCAGCTTCAAGGGGGCCTGGCGCAGCGCTATCATTGCCATCTGCGATGCCGCCGAGCGCTTTTCCGAGACCAAGACCGGTGCCCTGATCGTGCTGGAGCGCAACACCAACCTCTCTGAGATCGTGCGCACCGGCACACCTGTGAACAGTGCCGTCAATCTGGAGGTGCTGGGCACCATCTTCTACGAGGGTACCCCCCTGCACGACGGTGCCGCCATCATTGAGAATGGCCGCATCAAGGCGGCGGGCTGTGTGCTGCCCCTGTCCAACAACCTGGATCTGGGCAAGGATATGGGCACCCGCCACCGCGCCTGCCTGGGCATTGCGGAGAATTCGGATGCCATTGCCGTTGTGGTCAGTGAGGAGACCGGCATCATCTCCATGGCAAAGAACGGTGTGCTGATCCGCCATTTTGACCGCCAGACCCTGTACACCCGGCTGGTGGATGAGATGATCCCCAAGGAGACCGCCAGCGAAAAGGCAGCTGCCGACGGCTGGCGCGGCAAGGTCAAGAGCCTGCTGAACTGGATGAACCAGAAAGAGGAGGATGAGCAGCAGTGAGCAGCAATCGTACCAACGGCACAAAGCCTGCCATCCAGCACACCAAGAGCATTCTGGACGACCGCCGCATCCGGCTGCTGCTGGCCATCGTGGGTGCCATTGTGGCATGGATGGTGGTCACCATCGTCGTCCAGCCCGGCACCACCCGCACCATCAACAACGTGCCGGTGGATTTTACCTATGATTCCGCCGCGTACACCTCCCGGGGCCTGAGCATCGTCAGCGCGCCGGAAAAGTACGTCAGCCTGAAGCTCTCGGGCGATGGCTACACCATCGGCAGCCTGACTTCCTCTGATTTCGTGGTCTACCCGGACTGGTCTGGCGTGCGGGACAGCGGCGAAAAGACCCTGCACCTGCAGGTGCGGGGCGTGAACACCCTGCTCAATGGCGTGTCCGTTTCCATTGAGGGCGGCGACAACAGCGTGGACGTGGTGTTTGACGTGGTGGAGGAGAAAACGGTGCCCATCACCGTGACCACCAACTACCTGACCATTGCGGACGGCTATATTCTCTATGGCACCGAGCTCTCCAAGGAGACGGTGACCCTCTCCGGCCCCAGCACCGAGATCGATAAGGTGGAGACCTGCACCGCCGAGGTGACCCACAAGGGGGAACTCACCGATTCTGTCACGCTGGACACCGCCCTGCGCTTTTATACCAAGAGCGGCAGTGAGGTCAAGTTTGAATACACGAATCTGGAGGAGTCCAGCGTGGAGGTCACGCTGGAGGTCTACAAGATGGCCACCCTGCCCGTGTCGGTCAGCTTTATCAACGCGCCCCGGAATTTTGATCCCTCGGTGCTGGTCTACTCCCTGAGCAAGCAGACCCTGAATGTCGCCGGGCCCGAGAGCCAGATCGAAAAGCTCTCCACCCTGTCTGTTGGCACCATCGATCTTTCCACCTTTGCGCCGAACAAGGTGTATGAGCTGCCCATCGAGCTGCCGGGCAATATCCGCCTGCTGGACAACATTTCCAGCATCACGGTCAGCTTCGACAGCTCCAAGCTCGAGACCAAGACCATGAACCTGCCCGCCAGCTGCGTGCAGGTGGTCAATCTGCCCTCCACCTATACCCTGACCGTGCAGACCGAGCGGCTGATGAACGTGACCCTCTGCGGCCCGGCGGGTCTGCTGGATACGCTGGTGCCCGAGCAGGTGGTCATTGAGATCGATGCGGATGATTTCTATGTGGCCGCAGGGCAGCAGAACATTGCCTGCCGCCTGTATGTGCCCTCCAATGGTAAGATCTTTGCGCTGGGGAGCTATGTCATCCAGTGCAAGATAGAAAGTAACTGAGCTGGCTCACCCTCTCAGTCTCGCTTCGCTCGCCAGCTCTCCCGAAGGGAGAGCCCTTGGCATAAAGATGAAGTTTGCAAATATTGCCAAGGCCTCCCACTTTGGGGGAGGTGGCATTGCGTTAGCAATGACGGAGAGGGTGAGGAGGCTGAAAATAGAAAGCGAAACCTGATAGATGATACTAGTAAGAGATATCCGCCTGCCGCTCTCTGCCGGGGAGCCGCAGGCATTCGAAAAAGCGCTGCATCTGGCGCGCATCCCCCGCAGCAAGGCGGCCCATCTGGGCGTGGCCAGGCTGTCGGTGGATGCCCGCCACGGGCAGCCAAAGCTGGTGTATACCATAGCGGTAACGCTCAAGGACGAGGGTGAGGAATCTGCGTATGCAGGGGCCTCGCCCTGCGTTGCTATCCGCGGCAAAACGGATCTCAGCGTTCAGAACGGCACCCAGCGCCTGCCTCACCGGCCTGTGGTCTGCGGGCTGGGCCCGGCGGGCCTGTTTGCGGCGCTGCTGCTGGCCCGGCAGGGCTACAAGCCCATCGTGCTGGAGCGCGGCCCGGCGCTGGACGAGCGTGTGAAGGCGGTGGAGCACTTCTCTGCCACCGGCGAGCTGGACCCCAATGCCAACATCCAGTTTGGCGAGGGCGGCGCAGGTACCTTTTCGGACGGCAAGCTGACCACCCGCATCGGGGATGAGCTCTGCGGCTTTGTCACCGAGGTGTTTCTGCAGCACGGTGCCCCGGCGGAGATCGCCTGGAAGCAGAAGCCCCATGTGGGCACCGACCTGCTCCGAGGCGTTATCACCTCCATCCGCAGGGAGATCGAAGCTCTGGGCGGCGAGGTGCACTTCAACACGGCCCTCACCGGTTTTGAGCAGAAGAACGGACGGCTGACCGGCATCTTTACCACCGGCGGGACCTTCCCCTGTGAAGCGCTGGTGTTTGCCGTGGGCCACTCGGCCCGGGACACCTTCGGGATGCTGATGGACAGCGGCCTTGTGCTGGAGTGCAAGCCCTTCAGCGTGGGTTTCCGGGCAGAGCACCTGCAGAGTGAGATCGAGAAGAGCCTGTACCACGAGGCTGCCGGGCATCCGGCCCTGCCGCGCGGAGAGTATCAGCTTTCCCAGCATGTGGGAGACCGGTGCGTGTACACCTTCTGCATGTGTCCCGGCGGTCAGGTGGTGGCTTCGGCCAGCGAGACCGGCCACGTGGTCACCAACGGCATGAGCTACCACGCCCGGGACGGCAAGAACGCCAACGCGGCGGTGGTGGTCAGCGTGGGAGCTGAGGATTTTGCGGGCGACCCGCGCAGGGCCATTGCTTTCCAGCGGGAGCTGGAGGCCAAAGCCTACGCTGCAGGCCGCCGGGGCGGGGCGTATGCGGCCCCGGCTGAGAACGTGCAGAGCTTTCTGGAGGGCAAAGGCCAGCTGAACATCGGCCGGGTGGAGCCTACCTATGACCGGGGCGTTGTGGCTGCGGATCTGGGAGCTTTGCTGCCCGGGGAGCTGGCCGATACCCTGCGGGCGGGCCTGCGCGCCTACGAGCGCAAGATCGCGGGCTACACCGCGCCGGAAGCCATCCTCACGGGCCTTGAGACCCGCACCAGCAGCCCCGTGCGGCTGAAACGGGAGGAGACCTTGGAATCGGCCCAGCTGGCGGGGTTGTACCCCTGCGGCGAGGGGGCCGGATATGCGGGCGGCATTATGAGCGCCGCCGTGGACGGCCTGCGGGTCGCCCGTGCGATCATCGGCCGGTATGCACCGGCAGAAGGGTGAGAAATATTGATGAACCATCGTGAAAACGATACAACACAAGAAAACGAGGGAAAACAGGTGCAGCAGGAGCTGGAAGAGCAGCTGCGCGCCTTTGGCAACACCATGTCCGATGCCTTTGCCCACGGCTTTGAAGGCCGGGGCATGGACATCGGCGACCGGGCCTTTGATGTGGGCAAGGCCGCTGTTCATGCGGCCAATTACGGCATCTCGGAGGCGGGCAAGGCCATGCGGCAGGCCCGGGACAGCTACTACCAGAGCCAGCGGCAGGCCCATGCCAACGGCGGCACGGCAGAGCGGTACGCCGGGATGCCCCAGTGGGCCAGAAATTTCTTTGCATCGCGCCCGGAGCTGACCCCGGTGGAAAAGCTGCGGAAATGCGCCAAGGAGCGTTACAGCTCGGGCGTGGCTCTGCTGGCTGTGGGCATCATCTTTGCGGTGCTTTTCGGGCTGGGGACACTGGGCTGCCTCATCGGGCTGGGCATTATTTCGCCGGCTGCTTTGGGCGACGTTGTGGTGTCGACTGCTGAGGGCGGCGGCATCCTGATGACGGGCACGGACTACGCTATGAACACCGCCTACAATGTGCTTGGCATCGTCAGCAGCGTGCTGGGCCTTGCCACGGCGGGCTTTGGCTGGATGACGGCCTGCGGCGTTTCCCAGAGGGAAGCGGGCAGGCAGATGGGCCAGCTGGCCGACCTTGCCGACAGCATGGACGGCGGCAAGGGCCTGCCGGTGGAGATGCTGGCCGACCTGACCCACCAGAAAAAGAAAAAAACGCTCAAGCGGCTGAAAAAAAGCATCCGCAAGGGCTGGCTGAATGCATGGCTGGATGAGAAAACGGAGACTGTGTACCTGACGGCGGAGGATTACCGCGCCGCGCAGGAGCGCCCGGAGCCTCAGCCAGCCCCCGCACAGCCTGAGCAGGGGGATACCGCCGAAACGCCCCTGAACCTTGAGACCGCCCGCCGCTTTGCCAAGGTGCTGGAGCAGGAGCAGCAGCTCATGCAGGACGCGCAGGGCCGGGAAGAGCTGGAAACGATGCAAAAGACCACCACCGCCATCTGCGAGTGGCTGGAAGCGCACCCGGAAAGCCTGCCCAAGGCCCGCCGCTTTGCGGAATACTATATCCCCACAACCCTGAAGCTGCTGCACACCTACAACGATGTGCAGGGCCAGCAGGGCGAAAATGCAGAGACCATCCGCCGGGATATCGCGGGCATCCTGCACACCCTGAACCAGGCTTACAGCAACCTGTATGATAATCTGCTTTCTGACGTTGCCATGGATGTTTCCAGCGAGATCGCCGCACTGCAGGGAATGCTGGCCAATGACGGCCTGACCGGGGAGGGACTGTTATGACGACCTACCGGGCCTGGAACCTGAAGCCGCTGGACCGCTCTGCCCTGAAGGAGCTGACCGCGGCCATTGCCCAGCAGAGCACCGAGGAGCTGGAAAGCCGCGCCATGGAAACGATGGATGGGGAGCCGTGGAGCGAGGAAAAATATCAGATGACGCTGGCCGCCCAGCAGAAGGAGGCGGGCCTGCTGGCAGGCATTCTGGCCGCGCGCGGCATTACCGACCCTGCCGAGGCCCTGACCCTGCTGTCGGGCGAGGAAGAACTGACCGACCCCATGCTCCTGACCGACATGGACAAGGCCTGTGCCCGCATCCTCGATGCCATCGACCGGGAAGAGACCATTGTTGTCTTTGGCGACTACGATGTGGACGGCGTGACCGCCACCGCCCTGCTCTACCAGCACCTCAAGGGGATGGGAGCCAACGTCAAGTGTATGCTGCCCAGCCGCGAAGGCGATGGCTACGGCCTTTCCAAAAATGCCATCCAGTCCATCCACGATAAGGGCTACCAGCTCATCGTGACGGTGGACAACGGCATCTCCGCGCTGGAGGAGGCTGAGTTTGCGGCTTCACTGGGAGTGGACCTGATCGTCACCGATCACCATCTGCCCCATGATACCCTGCCCAAGGCCGTTGCCGTGGTGGACCCCCGCCGCGCCGATGATACCAGCCCTTTCAAGGGCCTGTGCGGCGCAGGCGTGGCCTTCAAGCTCTGTGCCGCGCTGGACGGCTGTCCGCCCGAGGAGATGCTGGATTACTGCGGCGACCTTGCCGCCGTGGGCACCGTGGCAGACGTGATGCCCCTGACCGGCGAGAACCGCACCCTGGTCAAAGCTGGCCTGCACCTGCTGCAGAACTCTGACCGGCCCGGCCTTCTGCGCCCTGCTGGAAGAGGTGGGGCTTGCGGGCAGGCCGGTGACGGCGGAGAACGTCAGCTATGCCATCGCTCCCCGCATCAACGCGGCGGGCCGGATGGACAGCGCTGTGACCGCCCTGCAGCTGGTGCTGTGTGAGGATGAGGAACGCGCTGCCGAGCTGGCACATAAACTGAACGAGATCAACGCCGCCCGGCAGGAGACCGAGGGCGAGATCGCCAAGGCCGCGCAGGCCCAGCTGGAGGCCGAACCTGCCATTTTGGAGGACCGGGTCATCCTGATCTGGGGCCGGGACTGGCACCCCGGTGTCATTGGCATCGTGGCATCCCGGCTGGTGGAAAAGACCGGCCGCCCCGTCATCGTGGTGTCCATTGATGAGCACGGCGAGGGCAAGGGCAGCGGCCGCAGTGTGCAGGGCTTCAACCTGCACGCCTGCATTGCCTCCTGTGAGGATCTTCTCCTCCGCTTCGGCGGCCACGCCATGGCGGCGGGCCTTTCGGTGCGGGAGGAGAACCTGCCGGAGCTGCGCCGCCGCCTGAACGAGTGGGCCGCCCGGGAGTGCCCGGTGCTGGTGACCCCGCCGCTGGAATGCGACCTGTCCATCCATCTCGACCGCATCACCGTGGAATCTGTCCGGCGGCTGGACCAGCTGGCTCCCTACGGTGCCGAAAACCCCGCCCCGGTGTTCCTGCTGGAAAAGGCCGTGGTGGAGGGAGTCTACCCTGTCTCGGAGGGGCGGCACTGCCGCCTGCGCCTGCGGCAGGGCAATGCCTGCATTTATGCGGTCTGGTTCGGGATGCACCCGGAGCAGCTGCCCTATGCCACCGGCGATGTGGTGGACGCGGCCCTGAGCCTCTCGGTTTACGAGGCCGCCCGGGGCGCGCAGCTTTCGGGCCGCATTCTGGAGCTGCACCCGGCGGGCTTTGGCAACGCCGCCGCTCAGCAGACCGCGCTGGTGCAGGCTTTGCGCCGCGGCAGCCCGCTGACTGCCCAGCAGCGCGCCCTGATCGCACCGGAGCGCAGTGATATCATTACTGTTTACCGGGAACTGCAGGCCCGTCGCTGGCACGCCGAGGATATGCAGCCCCTGTTTGCAAAGCTGGGGGAGGAGCACACCGGCAAAACGCTGGTGGCCCTGACGGCCCTGGAACAGGTGGGCCTGATCGCCGCCGTGGAGCGCGGCGGGGCAAAGTTCTGGGAGCTGGTTCCCACGGCAGGCAAGAAGAACCTGGCCGATGCCCCCATCCTGAAATGTCTGGAGGAATGAAAATATGCCAGAGGGAAAGAAACCTGCGGAGGATCTTTACTCCGCAAAAACGCATCTGCATCAGCCGGTGCCGGAGGTGTCTACCGTGAACGCCACGGCCCTGCCGGCCGACGCGCCCGAGGGTGCTCTGCCCAGCGAGGTGCGGCCTGAGATCGTTACCTGGGAGAAGCTCTGTGAGGCCATCAAGGCCAGCGGCAAGGCCTACAACATGGAGATGATCACCAAGGCCTATGACCTTGCCAACAAGGCGCACAACGGGGTCTGCCGCCGCAGCGGCGAGCCCTACATCTGCCACCCGCTGGCCGTGGCCCGCCTGGTGCTGGATCTGGGCATGGATTCGGAGAGCATTGCCGCCGCCCTGCTCCATGACGTGGTGGAGGATACCCCCACCACGCTGGAGGACCTGACCGCCGCCTTTGGCGAGGAAGTGGCCCTGCTGGTGGACGGCGTGACCAAGCTGACCAAGATCCAGTTCTCCAACATCGAGGAGCTGCAGGCCGAGAACCTGCGCAAGATGCTGCTGGCCATGAGCCGGGATGTCCGCGTGATGATCATCAAGCTCTGCGACCGGCTCCACAATATGCGCACCGGCGATGCCTGGCCTGAGCAGAAGCGCCGCGACAAGGCCCGTGAGACGATGGAGGTCTATGCCCCCATCGCCAACCGTCTGGGCATCCTGAACGTCAAGGAGGAGCTGGAGGATCGCAGCCTGCACTACCTTGACCCCGTGGGCTACGAGGAGATCAGCAAGATGCTGAGCGAGCGTGCAGGGGAGGAGTTCCTTGCCAGAGTGTCCAGTGTCATCGAGCTGCGGCTGAAGGAGAGCGGCATCGAGGGTGCCACCATCAAGCGCCGGGTCAAGAGCATCTACGGCATCTACCGCAAGACCATCATGCAGAACAAGTCCTTTGATGAGATCTACGATATTTACGCCGTTCGTGTCATTCTGGACAGTCTGGCCGAGTGCTACAGCACCCTGGGCCTCATCCACGATATGTACCACCCGCTGCCCAACCGGTTCAAGGACTATATCTCCACCCCCAAGCCCAACGGCTACCAGAGCCTGCACACCACCGTCATCGGCCACGAGGGCATCCCCTTTGAGGTGCAGATCCGCACCCGCAAGATGGATGAACAGGCAGAGTACGGCGTTGCCGCCCACTGGAAGTACAAGGAAGGGCTGGATGGACACGATAAGCTGGACGAGCGCCTGGCCTGGGTCAGCCAGCTGCTGGAAAACCAGCGCGTCAGCGAGGATTCCGGCAACCTGCTCCATGACCTGAAAAGCGACCTGCTGCCCGAGGAGGTCTTTGCCTTTACCCCCAAGGGCGATGTCATCAACCTGCCCACGGGTGCCACCTGCATCGACTTTGCCTATGCCATCCACTCCGCCGTCGGCAACCGGATGGTGGGCTGCAAGGTCAACAACCGGATGGTGCCCATTGACCACGTTGTTTCCACCGGCGAGATCATTGAAGTCATCCTCGGCCCGGCGGACAAGGGCCCCAGCCGCGACTGGCTCAAGATCGTGCGCACCAGCGAGGCCAAGAGCAAGATCCGCAACTGGTTCAAGAAGATGCGCCGGGAGGAGAACATCCAGCAGGGCCGCGATGCGCTGGCCCGTGAACTGCGGCGCGAGATGATCATCATTCCGGACGACCAGCTGGACGAGTTCATCAACAGCTGCTGCCGCCGCCTGCGCCAGAACAACGCCGAGGAGCTGTATGCCGCCATCGGTTATGGCGGCATGACCATTGCCAACTGCCTGCCCAAACTCAAGGAGGAGTGGACCAAGCTGAAGGCCACAGAGGAGCGGTCTGAGGAGGACCTGCCCAAGGTGGACCTGAGCAAGGTGCACGCCACCGACGGTGTGGTGGTGGAGGGCTTTGACAACACCCCCATCAAGTTTGCCAAATGCTGCAGTCCGCTGCCCGGGGACCCCATCGTGGGCTTCATCACCCGCGGCTTTGGCGTGTCCATCCACAAGCAGAGCTGTGCCAACGCCATTTCCAGCATGAAGGACCCCACCAACGCGCCCCGCTGGGTCAAGGCCTACTGGGCCGACAGCGTCAAGGACAGCTACAAGGCCGGCCTTGAAATTATCGCCCTGAACCGCAACGAGCTGCTGCAGGATGTGCTGGCCGCCCTGGCGGACATCCGGGTGCCCATCTACGCCCTGAACGCCCGTCAGGTGGAAAACAACTGCGCCGTGGTCAGCCTGACCATCGGCATCAACAATACCGAGCACCTGAACCGCGTGGTGGCGCGTCTGTCCAAGGTTAAGGATGTGCTCAAAGTGACAAGGAGTTAAACCATGCGTGCAGTCATTCAGGCGGTATCCTCCGCCTCTGTCCGGGTCAACGGCGGGGAACCCCGCTCCATCGGCCCCGGCCTGGTCATCCTGCTGGGTGTCCGGGATACCGATACGCTGGACATCGTGCCCAAGCTGGCGGATAAGTGCGCGGGCCTGCGCATCTTCAAGGACGAAAACGACAAGCTGAACCTCAGTGCAAAGGACCTGGGCTATTCGGCACTGGTGGTCAGCCAGTTCACGCTTTACGGCGACACGAAAAAGGGCTACCGCCCCAGCTTTATCAAAGCGGCCCGGGCCCCGCTTGCGGTGGATGCCTACGAGCTGTTCCTTGCCGAGATGAACCGGCAGGGCCTCAGGGACGTGCAGCACGGCGAGTTCGGCGCGGATATGCAGGTGTCTCTGGTGAACGAGGGGCCCTGCACCATTGTCATCGACACGGACGAGTGGGCGCACCACTCGTAATGGCCCGCCCCCGGCAAAGCCGGAACATCTGAATAGTTAGAAGGATATAGGATATGAAAGCATTTCATCTTCTCGGCGCTGCGCCGCTTTATACCAACAGCTTTGTCCTGATCTCCGATGCGGGCCATGCAGTGGTCATTGACCCCGCCGCCGAAGTGCAGGAGTACGATAAAATTTTCAAAGAGAACAACGCGACGCTCACCACCATCCTCTGCACCCACGGCCACTATGACCATGTGGGCAGTGCAGGGGTGCTGAGCCGGGAGTGGAAGGCCAGGATCTACTGTGAGCCTGCCGACTGCAGGGGCAGCCAGCTCTTTCCCCTGAAAAGCGCGGACAGCGGCTATCAGGAGGGGGAAAAGCTCACCGTGGATGAGCTGACCTTTACCGTCTGGCACACCCCCGGCCATACCGAGGGCGGTGTGGTGTTGCTGTGCGGGGACTACCTCTTTGTGGGCGATACCGTGTTCCAGGGCAGCATTGGCCGCACCGATCTGGAGGGTGGCAGTATGCAGAAAATGGATGCCAGCCTGCGCAAGCTGGCGGGCCTGCCCATCCCCAAAGAGACCCAGCTGCTGCCCGGCCACGGGGATTTTTCCACCCTTGGCGAGGAACTGGCGAACAATTTCTATATCCGCAGCGCCCTGCGCGGCGGGAATGCGGACTTTTAAGGATAAAGAGAGAAAAACATGAAGATTTATATTACCGGCCTGCCCTCCGGCTACGAGGTGGAGCATCTGGTGCGCCTGTTTTACCCCATGGCTCCGCTCACCCTCACCCCGCCGGAGAACGCCGAGGACTGCGTCTGGGCAGAAAAAACGCCGGACGGCCTGCATGCACTGGTGCGTCAGGACGGCAGAAGTGCTGAACGACACGCACCGCTGCCCGCACCGGTGGCCGAGGGCGGCGAAACGCCGGAATTCAGCCTTGCCAGCCTGACCTATGATCTGCTGCGGGATTGGACCGGCATCCGCCCGCCCTGGGGCAAGATGACCGGCGTGCGCCCGGTGCGGCTCATCCACGACAAGCGGGCCGCGGGCTGGACCAAAGCCGACATCGACCGGTTCTTTCTGGAGCGCTTTGACTGCTCCCGGCAGAAGTACGACATGGCCAAGGCCATCGCCGACCTGCAGGAGCCCATCCTGAAGCTGGGCAGCGCCCCCAAAACGTACAGCCTGTATCTCGGCATCCCGTTCTGCCCCTCCCGGTGCAGCTACTGCAGCTTTGTCAGCTGCAACCTTGACCGGGACCGCAAGCTGGTGCAGCCCTATGTGGACTGCCTGTGCAGAGAGGTGGAGGCCATCCGGGAGCAGGCCGACAAGGCAGGACTGAAGCTGTGCAGCATCTATATCGGCGGCGGCACCCCCACCAGCCTTTCGGCCGACCAGCTGCGGCAGCTCATGGGCACCGTGCGGCAGAATTTTGACCTGTCCAAAGTCGTAGAATATACGGTGGAAGCAGGCCGCCCGGACTGCACCGACGCCGAAAAGCTGGCTGTCATCAAAGAGTACGGTGCCACCCGCATTTCCATCAACCCCCAGACCTTCTCGGACGAGGTGCTGGCGGGCATTGGCCGCAGGCACTCGGCGCAGGATATCCTGGACTGCTATGCCGATGCCCGGAGGGCGGGCCATGAGGACATCAACATGGACCTCATCGCGGGCCTGCCCGGCGATACGGTCGCGGGCTTTGAGCACAGCCTGCGGCAGGCCATCGCGCTGGACCCTGAGAACATCACCGTTCACACCCTGACCCTCAAGCGGGCCTCCCGCATCGTCATCGAGGACCAGAAGGAGAACGACTACGCAGACGTAGCGGCTATGCTGGAAAAATGCCAGCTGCTGGCCGATGCAGGATATCGCCCCTATTACCTCTACCGCCAGAAAAACACCCTGCAGAATCTGGAAAATGTGGGCTGGTGCAAGCCGGGCCACGAGGGGTACTATAATATCTATATCATGGAGGAAGTCCAGACCATCCTTTCGGCCGGAGCAGGCGGCAGCACCAAGCTGGTGGCCGACGGCGGCAAACGGATGCAGCGCATCTTCAATTTCAAGTATCCGAACGAGTATATCCAGCGCTTTGCGGAGGTACTGGAACGGAAAAAAGGAGTGGCTGATTTTTATGATCACGATCTGGGTCCCGAAGCGTCTGGTTGAGATCGACCTTTACAATGTGGCGGCCTGCAGCCCGCAGCAGCTGGCACAGCTGAGCGAGCACAGCTATGCCCAGCGGGTGAATTATGCCGCCGAGAAGATCCGCATGTCCGGCGCAAAGATCGTCATGCTCACCGGCCCGTCGGCCAGCGGCAAGACCACCAGCGCCCACTGCATCGCTCGCGCCCTGCAGCAGCAGGGCACCCCGGCGCAGGTCATCAGTCTGGACAATTTCTTCAAGGGGGCGGAGTTCTACCCCCGCCTGCCCGACGGCACCCTGGATTACGAAAACCCCGATACCATGGACCTGCCCCTTGTCCGGCAGTGCCTGCATGAGCTGAGCGAGACGGGCCGGACCACCCTGCCCATCTATGATTTTGCCAACGAGCGGCGCTCCAGCGAGACCGAGGCCGTGGACCTGCAGGGCGGTGTCTGCATCGTGGAGGGAATCCATGCCCTGAACCCGGAGCTCACCGGCCTTGTGCCTGCGGAGGATGTCTACCGCATCTACGCCGGCCTGCGGGAGGAATACTGCATCGACGGCCGCCGGGTCATCAACACCCAGGACATCCGCCTGTGCCGCCGCACCCTGCGGGACGCTGCCGCCCGGGGCCGCAGCCCCGAAAAGACCCTTGCCATGTGGGACCGGGTGCTGGACGGCGAGACCCGGTATATCAAGGGCTTCAAGACCACGGCAGACTTTCTGCTGGACACCTCTTTTACCTACGAGCTGGGCCTGATCTCCAACCTGCTGGGCGTGGTGCGCCGCCAGTTCACGCTGGAGGGCCACAACGCAGAGCTCTGGGACGAGACGGCCCGCCGCTTTGAGCACGTGGTCCCGCTGGATCTGGAGCTTCTGCCCGCCGACAGCATGCTGCGGGAGTTCTACGGCAGTGCCGTAAAATAAAATCGCGCTCTGCGGGGAAAACGTTCCATCCTCTTGTCCAAATGCGAAAAAACTGTTTCCAAATCCGCACGAAACTGTAAAAGTTGTGAGGGATTCGTTGCAATCGGTGCCGGAGTGCGCTATAATGATACCATCATCTGACAGCACACACAGGGCCAATACCCGTAAGAGAGGTGTCATTATGGATTTCAATAAGATCAAGGAAATGGGTCTGGAGTACGCGGAAAAGGGCCGCAATGCCGCCATGGATCTGGCAGAGCGCGGCAGAACGCAGGCAAAGATCGTCTCGGAGCAGACCAAGATTGCCCGGGCACAGCGTCAGCTGGGTGCACTGGTCTACAGCCTGGCCAAGGGCAACGAGGAGAACCAGCCCCTTGTGGATAAGTATATCGAGATGATCAGCGGCATCGAGGCAGATCTGAACGCCCTCAAGGAGAGCCTTGGCCCCGCTGCCGAGGTCATCACTCACGATCTGGACGAGGAGCCCGCCGAGGACAGCGGCATCACCGTTGAGCCGACCGTGGAAAAGGACAAAAAGCCTGACACGGACAAAAAGACCTGCCCCCAGTGCGGCGCGCCGGTCTCTGAGGATGCGCTGTTCTGCAACAAGTGCGGCGCACAGCTGTAACGCAAAAGCCTTGAAAGGGCGGTGTCCCCGTAGGGGGATGCCGCCCTTTCTGCACAGAAACAGGGCAAAGTGTGAAAATTCTGGAAACAATTGAAATGAAAAACCGGAAAATGCGCTTGTCCCCTTGAAAAATCGCAGATTCTGCGGTACAATCGAGCTCAGGTTTTTGAGCAGAGGAAAGGGGAGTGCACCCATGCAGGACTGGCCCGAACGGGAACGCTACACGGCGGAGGATCTGCTGCAGATCATCCGCATTCTGCGCGACAGAGAAAACGGCTGCCCCTGGGATAAGGTGCAGACCCACGCTTCCATCCGGAAGAATTTTCTGGAGGAGACCTGCGAGGCGCTGGAAGCCATTGATGCCGACGACGCAGCCATGATGCGCGAGGAGCTGGGCGACGTGCTGATGCAGGTGGCGTTCCATACCGTCATTGAGGAAGAGCGGGGCCGGTTCGATTTCGAGCAGGTCTGCCGGGAGGTGTGCGAGAAGCTGGTGTTCCGGCACCCGAACATCTTTGCCTCTTCGGCGGCTGAAAATGCCGGTATAAACAGCTGGGATGCGCTCAAAAATAAGGAAAAGGGCCGCACCACGCTGGCGGATGAGCTGAACACGGTTCCGGCCACCCTGCCCGCCCTGATGTATGCCCAGAAGATGCAGAAGCGTGCCGCCCGCAAGGGCGTGTTTGCGCAGACGGCAGAGGATGCCGCCGCTGCCCTGAAGGCTGCCGAGCGCGGCTGGGAGGAAGCGGTGCCGGAAAATGCCGCCGAGCGGGCCGGGGCGCTGCTGTTTGCAGCGGCCAATGCCATGCGGCTGGCCGGTGTGGACGCGGAAGAGGCCCTGACCTTTGCATCCGGGCGGTTCCGTCAGGAGCTGCTGCAAAAGACCGAAGATTCGGACGGGCAGGAATGCCCTGCCGCTGTCTGATAGAAAAAGCTGAGTAAAATTTTGTGGAGGTACCCATTATGACCAAGACCGATCTGATCGCACAGGTTGCGGCAAACACTGAGATGAGCAAGAAGAGCGCCGAGATGGCTGTCAATGCTGCATTCGAGGCACTGGGCAAGGCTATGGCCGAGGGTGAGAAGATCTCCATCTCCGGCTTCGGCACCTTCGAGACCAAGGAGCGGGAAGCCCGCGTTGGCCGCAACCCCCACACCAAGGAAGCCATCGAGATCCCCGCCACCCGTGTTCCCGCCTTCAAGGCAAGCAAGGCTCTGAAGGACATCGTGGCGAAGTAAGCGATGCGGCTTGACAAGTATCTCAAAGTCTCCCGCCTGATCAAGCGCCGGACGGTCGCCAACGAAGCCTGCGACAACGGCCGCATCAGCGTCAACGGACGCGTGGTCAAGGCCGGTTACGACGTAAAGGTCGGGGACAAAATCGAGATTTCCATGGGCGCCCGGACGGTGACCGTGGAGGTCCTTCAGGTAGCGGAAACCGTCCGCAAGGACGATGCCGCCGCCATGTATAAGGAAGTATAAGAATTCACCGCCGTGAAACGTTCGTTTCACGGCGGTGAAGTTTTGTGCGTTCTTGCAAAGCCCTCCCGTGTATGTTATACTGGAATGACACGGAAATGATGGAGGGAACGCTATGAAAATCGAACATGCCGCGCTGTATGTGAACGATCTGGAAAAGGCGCGCAGCTTCTTTGTGAACTATCTGGGCGCAGAATCAAACGACGGCTATCACAATCCGAGGACGGGTTTCCGGTCGTATTTTCTGTCCTTTGACGGCAGCGCACGGCTTGAGATCGTGAATAAGCCGGAACTGGCAGATTCCCCCAAAGAACCCGCCCGCACCGGATACGCGCACATTGCGTTCAGCACAGGCAGCCGGGAAGCGGTCGATGCACTGACCGCAAGGCTGAAAGCCGACGGCTACGAAGTCACCAGCGGCCCCCGCACAACAGGAGACGGCTATTACGAAAGCTGCATCGCCGCGGTCGAGGGCAATCTGATCGAGCTTACGGTCTAAGCAAAAGGGGAGTTTCTATGAAAATACAATGCGTGTGGGAACACAATGGCGACGACAGCATCCTGTATTCTGCCAATTTTGTCGGCGCGTTTACAAGAGGGAAATCGAAAGATGAAGCTGTTCGAAAAATGCCGTCCGAAATCCTGTCCTACCTGGCGTGGAAGGGCGACGCTCCCCCGGACGCTCTGGAGCCGGAGATCGTTCAGGAAAAAGCGTCGGCGCTTACCGTCTCCGACGCGGACTCGGATGTGCTTTTTAACGACGAGAAAGCGCCGCTGACTGCGGCGGAATACGAAGCGCTGAAATCCCTTGCCATGAAATCCGCGCGGGACTTTCTGGCGCTGTACAGGTCAATACCGGATAAAGACAAAAGCGCCCTGCCGCCCAGAGCCACCTTCTACGGCGAGATTCCCCGCACGGCGCGGGAAATGTATAAACATACAAAGAATGTGAATGCCTACTACTTTAGCGAGATCGGCGTTCAGGCGGACAATAACGGAACCATTGCGGAATGCAGAGAACGCGGGTTTGCCCTGCTGGAGCGGCAGCGGGATTTTCTGGAGAATCAGGTTTTTCTCGGAAGCTACGACGAGGAATGGTCGCTGCGAAAGGTGTTGCGCAGATTCATCTGGCACGACAGGATTCACGCCAAGGCAATGTACCGGATGGCGCTGAAAACCTTCGGAACCGGCGCTGTGCCGAACATATTCTCCTTTCCGGACAAATGAAACGGGCAATGCCCCTGAATTTACGGTCACGCCGGGCGTGCATATCGGCAACCTGACAAAGATCGGGAACATTCAGGATTGAAAAAAACCGGGACATGGCGCGCCGTAAGGCGGTCATGTCCCGGTTTGGTCTTCTTCCCTATGATCGTGAAATGTTCTGCGCCTGTTCCCCCAGCAGACGGGCCAGCAGAACGCACTCCTCCCGGCTCAAATCCGCAAGGTGCTGGAACACAATGCCGAAATCCCCGTCCACCGTCCGCACCGTATACTCCGTCACTGCACGCCGGGCGCAGTGATACCGCTTTTCCAGCGCCTTCGCTGCCGGCTCCTCCGGAACGGCGATCTGCGCTGTTTTTCTGCCCCCACTGCCGGACAGCCGCCCGATCCCCCGCAGACAGGCAAGCATCTCCATCTGCATATCGTGCAGATGCCGAAGCTGCTCCCGGCCTCTGCCGGAAAAAACAGCCTGCCCGGTGAAATGGTGCCGCCGGGGCGTCGGCTGCAAAGAAACCGGGCGGTGATTCAGACTCCGCCCGGATCAGCGGGACGCGGAACCCCCGTTCTGCCTGCCTTCTGCCGCTCCGGCGAAGCGCGGCGTCTGACCGAAACGCGCACCTGCGTATGGATCATCCGGCGGACAAAGCATCTCAAAAGCGTTTGCCAACGATCTCTCTGGCCATAGTATGCGCAGGGCGAAGAAAAATACACAAGGTCTGATTTGACTTTACAGGCGCAAAACGGTAAGATAAGAAAAAAACGAACAGGGAGCACAAAGGCAATGGAAGAATTTAAAAATTTACAGGAAACAAAGCTCACGTCCCAGCCGATCTTTGACGGCGACGTGCTGCATATCTACAAGGATACCGTCCGCCTGCCGAACGGCAAAACCTCCACACGGGAATACACCGTCCACCACGGCGCGGTGTGCATCCTGCCGCTGCTGGAAAACGGCGACGTGCTGCTCGAGCGGCAGTTCCGCTATGCCATGGGCGAAGTCCTGACGGAGATCCCCGCCGGGAAGCTCGACTACATCGGCGAGGACCCGTGGGAGGCCGCGCTGCGGGAGCTGCGCGAGGAAACGGGCGCGGTCGCAAGCGAGCTCATCCCGCTCGGCCCGTTTTACCCCACCTGCGCGTATTCGACCGAGGTCATCCAGATGTTCCTGGCACGCGGGCTGAGCTTCGGCGAACGGGAGCTGGACGAGGATGAATTCCTCAATGTCTTCCGCCTGCCGCTGTGCGAGCTGGTAGACCGCGTCCTGCGCGGCGAGATCCCTGACGCCAAGACGCAGGCCGCCGCGCTTCGCGTGTGGTGCATGCTGCAGGAGGGGAAGCTCTCGTGAGGCGGGAGCTGCTGTACGTCTCGTCCATCGGTGAAGACTGCTGCGAGGCTGCGCGGGCGTTTGGCCTTGGGATCGAGCTTGCGCAATTCTGCACCGCCGCCCGGCTCGACGGCGCTCCGCCGGAGCCGTGGGCGCTTCCCGTGGAACGCTGCCTGTCTGCATCAAGCCGGTTCGTGCTGCACGGGCCGTTCAACGAGCTGACGCCTGCGGCCATCGACCCACTTGTGCTGGATGTGACGAAGAAGCGATACCGGCAGGCGATCAAAAAGGCGCATACAATGGGCATTCAGAAGATCGTTCTGCACGCAGGCTTTCTGCCGCTGGTCTATTATCCGGAGTGGTTCGTGGAGCGCAGTGCCGCCGTGTGGCGGGAGCTGCTCTGCGATGTTCCGGACGATATGACCGTGTGTCTGGAAAACGTGCTGGAGCCGGAACCGCAGCTTTTAACGGCGATCATGGAGGCCGTCCATGACCCGCGCCTGCGTATCTGCCTCGATCTCGGCCACGCGAATACGTGCGCGTCAGCGCTTCCCCCGGAGAACTGGCTGCGCGCCTGTGCGCCGTACCTTTCCCACGTGCACCTGCACAACAATCAGGGCGACCGTGACCTGCACGCGGCGCTCTTTGACGGCGTGATGGATATTGCGGGGCTTCTTTCCCTGCTGGAAGCGCTTTCCCCGCAGGCGACGTGTACACTGGAGCTGACGCAGGACAGGCCGAGCCTTGACTGGCTCGTGGAAAAGCACCTTTTGGAGTGAACCCTATGGAACAGACTGAACGGCAGCTTGTTTCGCTGCTTTCCGAAATTACCCCGCTTTATGACGTGCCCATGCGCGAGTCGAAGGCCCGGCAGGACGCACTGGCCAAGCCGCCCGGCAGCCTCGGTCTGCTGGAGGACCTTTCTGTCCAGCTGGCAGGCATCACCGGGCAGGTCAAAAACGAAGTCAGCCACACCCGCATTTACGTGCTTGCGGCAGACAACGGCGTAGTCTGCGAGGGCGTTTCGTCCGCACCGCAGTCGGTCACGCGGGCGCAGGCCATCAACCTGACGCGCGGTCTGACCGGCGCGTCGTGTCTGGCGAAGCACTTCGGCGACGAGCTGGTCGTCGCCGACATGGGCATCGCGCTCCCCTATGCCTGCCCGGAAATTCTGAACCGCAGTCTCGGCAAGGGCACGGCGAACATCGCCGCAGGCCCGGCCATGGCGCGGCAGACTGCCGTGCGCGGCATTCTGACCGGCATGGGGCTTGCCGCACAGGCAAAACGGGACGGCATTCAGATTCTCGGCGTGGGCGAAATGGGCATCGGCAACACGACCACGTCCTCCGCCGTCTTGTGCGCCCTGAGCGGCAAACCCGTCGAAGCCGTTACGGGACGCGGCGGCGGATTGACCGACGCGGCATTTTTGAAGAAAAAACAGGTGATCGAACAGGCGCTGGCCATAAACACGCCAGACGGGAACGATCCTGTTGACGTTTTGCACAAGGTCGGCGGGTTCGATCTGTGCGCAATGGCGGGCGTATTTCTGGGTGCGGCGCATGAGCGCCTGCCCGTCGTGGTCGACGGGTTCATTTCCGTCGTCGCCGCGCTCTGCGCTGCCCGGCTGTGTGAGGCCGCAGCGGGCTATTTCATCGGCTCGCACGTGTCCTATGAGCGCGGGTACGAGATCGCAGCCCGGCTGCTCGGCCTGAGGCCCTGTCTGCAGCTCGGGATGCGCCTCGGCGAGGGCAGC
>OIEI01000290.1_pt1 | contig 20634 bp, 16 predicted proteins | sample 1581781 | NCBI WGS metagenome assembly OIEI01 (sample SAMN01760935, study PRJEB22395) | human gut metagenome | reverse complement strand
TAATATTAGTGCGATACGCCAAAAGATAGTCAATTCCCAAATTTGCCCGTCTTCCTTTAAAAGCAGGAATATGACGGAAAAACGCTCGTAAAGAAATCATTGCCCTTCTAAAAGCGCGATTTACACAAAGTAACGCCTGTGAAATAGTTCGTTTAACAGACAATGCAGGCTCCACAGACTATTCCACAATATGCCCATAGCACTCAGGTGTGCGAACATGCTCGCACCTAAAACTCTAACTTATTAGCTATCAGAAGAGTAATGTTTCAGGTGCGCATAGTTTTTCACACCTGGAAGAGCGGTCTCCTATTGTTTTACAGGACAGAAAATGTACGAGAGAATACCTTTTCTTTGCGTACCGATGTACCAGCAAATAAGGCCTTTGGAGGCGATTTATGGCAGAGGAACTCTCAAGCGCAGCTCATTCTGGGAGGACGAATCTTTGGCTAACTTCTGGGGAGAAGATCGCTTTAAGCACCCAAGTTGTGTCACTGACAGTATCCTCAAGACAGAGAAACGGGAGGTGGGGAACGGTGATTCGGTCATAACGGTCTATGCCTATGGTTACCGTAGAATGCAACGACTTACATATGCCAGCGTATGGGGTGGCGATGGAAGATCACATCAAGTGCCCGTTTATCGGGATGAATACATAAGCGTCACAGGACAAGGAAGCATCCGCATACGAGAGGATATTGATTTTGAGGATAGCGCGATCAGCCAGCGCGAACGTTTGGATCATATCAACACAGTACTGGACAGTGCGAACCTGAACATCTACAGAAGACACATAGCGCCTAAAGTGTAATGTACTTTAAGCAGAGTACCAACCGAAGGCCAAGCAGCGTTTTGGCAGCGTGGCAGATAACTAGCTGATAATCAAAAGAAAACACAAACTCCTGGTACAGGATTCGGCACCAGGAGTTTATTTAATCAGTTGATTGTCAAAGGCGTAAATGCCACGTCATTCAGCGGTATCTGATGACATCATCGCTACTCCACGTAGAGAAGGAGTCCCTTGAGGTACTCGCCTTCCGGGTGGTAGATGTTGACGGCGTGGTCAGCGGGCTGGTTCAGACGATCGAGGATACGGACGCTGCGGCCGGTCTGGGCGGCGGCGGAGAACACGGCGAGGGCAAAGGCCTCCTTGTCAACGACTTGCGAGCAGCTGAACGTGAAGACCAAGCCTCCGGGAGCGACCTTGGAGATCGCGGCGGCGTTCAGACGCTGATAGGCACGGAGGGCGTTGTTCAGGGCACCTCTATGCTTGGCGAATGCCGGAGGATCCACGATCATCAGATCGTACTTGTCCTCTGGGACGTTGCGCAGGAACTCGATGGCATCGGCGCAATAGCCCGTGTGTCGGGATGGCTCGAAACCGTTCAGGAACATATTCCTTTCTACCATATCGATGGCCTTGCGGGAGCTGTCCACGGAATCAACGTGAACTGCGCCGGCGCCGAGGGCATAGACGGAGAAGCCTCCGGTGTAGCAGAAGAGGTTCAGGACGTTGCGGCCTCGGGAATATTTCCCGACAAGGGCCCGGTTCTCCCTTTGGTCGAGGAAGAAGCCGGTCTTCTGGCCTTCGGTCCAGTTGACAAAGAATTTATGGCCGTTCTCAAGGACGATCTGCTCGTCATCGGAGAAGCTCTCGGAGCGGTAAAGGTAGCCGTCAACAAGGTCGAGGCCGGCCTTGAACGGGGCTGTGCCGGAGCTTTTGTCATAGACTGCCTTCAAGGACGGGCCATAGACGGATTTCAGGGCCTCGCAGATCGCGCCTTTCGCACGGAACATTCCTACGGAGTGGGCCTGCATAACGCAGACGCCATCGTAATAGTCTATGATCAGGCCGGGGAGACCGTCGCCTTCGCCGTGGATAAGGCGGTAGCAGTTGGTGAGGGCGGGTTCTCTGACAAGGCCAGTCGCTTCGACAGGCTCGGCGGCCGGAGAAACTGGCTCGGCGACCGGAGAAACTGGCTCAGCGACCGGAGAAACTGGCTCGGCGGCCGAAGAAACTGGCTCGGCGGCCGAAGAAACCGGGCAGGCCAGTCCAACGGCGACACGTACCCGGAGCGCCCGGGCGATCATATTCTTCCAAAAGTCTGGCGAAAGGACATCCTCGCCGGCGAAACTCAGCACACGGACGGCGATAGATCCTATCTGATAGTGCCCGTAAGCCAGAAAATCCCCGCCCTGAGAGAACACACCGACGATGTCACCTTCAGCCGGCTCGCCGACAATCTGGGCGATGGCACCAGAGAATACCCACGGATGGAATCTCAAAAGAGAGTCCTCTCTACCTTTCTTTAATATTATCTTTGTCATTTTCAGTGTGTTTTGGAGGGTTTGGAAGCATCTGCTCCGGAGTCAACGGATTCTTCTCCGAGGCCAATAGCTTGTAGTACATCTCACGGCATATCCAAGCGTCTGTCGCGGCATAGGCCTGCTGCGAATCCGAGAGGACATCCGCCTCCCAGTTGGAAAGCTGCTGGGTCTTGGAAATCCGCACCCCAAGGATTATCGCGGCCATTTTCTTGACACTCTTGTCCTTGATGCCATATTCCCAGACCATCTTCTGGAGATCGACGAAGGATTTCGGCTCGAAATCGTGATGCTTCTTCAATCCGCGGACATCATCAGTGACCGCTGCTCCCACCTTGATTATTTCTTTGTTACCCAGTATCTTGCGAAGGGACTTAGGGATTCCGCCCATAAGCTTCACCCTGAACAGGAAAGCCCTCTCCTTGCCGGAAAGCTGCAACAGAGAGACCCCGTAGTGCGGCTGGTTCGCCGAGAAACAAGGCCGGGACTCCGTGTCGAAACCGATAACCTTCTGCCGCCTCAGATAACTGATGGCCTTGAGAAACTCAAAGCCTTGGTTGTCAATGACCTTAATCTTACCTGGAAAGCTCGAAGGCTCCAGCTGTTCCATTTCCTCCGGACTAATGCTGATTTTGTACGACATAGGAATAATAAGTGTTTGGAGCAAGAACCCCGACCGTGTCTGGGTACGAAGCCGGGACAAGACTGTCAATGAACGGGAGGACGGACACCTTGGAATCCAAGGAATCACGCACCGCCATATAAAGCCTTGCGACAGGGTAGGCAATGTTGTGCGTGAAAACGTCCCTTTCCCTCATCTTTCGGAAGCAAGCCTCAGTGAATGAAAACGTTGTGTCAGACGAACATATTACCGGGACATCGCAGCCTATCCTTTCGAAGAGATCGCTGACATCGCTCCCGCCATATTCAGAAAGAATCGGGTTGCAGATGATGAGGATCTTGCAGCGGGAAGGAATTTTGAGAGCGGCGAGCGCGCCGTTTACCGTCAACTCCCGCAAGACAGTCTGTCCGTCTTTCGTGGCAGGCCGGTTCATATAGGCGGTGTCGGCGAAATTCAGGATAGAGACGATTTTCTCCCCCGCAAAGTCCGGCAGGCCGTCGCTGATTTTCCGCGCGTCAATATTGTCGAAATCGTCACAGACCATCATCCTTTCGCTGAGACGAAGGCACCCCGACGGATCGCCGACCAGAACTATCGTCCCCGAGGATTTGCCGTTGCTTTCAGCCAATGTCCGCAGTTCCGGAAGGGAATCCGTCAGGAGGGAATTGACGTAGGCTATTGTTCTATAGCCATTTTCAACCCGCCTTGAACAGCTGGAAGCCGCAATGACGGATAGAGCCAACAATATTACCGCAAAAAATCTCTTCACTGTTATCAAATACCTTCCAGACGGCATAGCCGCCCGGACCACTCTTAAATTCGTACAATTCCGAACCGTTGCCTTGATTCGTCCGCCTAAAGATTTCTCACCTTTAAAACATTTCAGACAAATTAAAACTGATTCAGACTGCAAAGGTAAAAAAATCTTCACTATCTTTGAAGATAGTAAGCCTTAAAAAATAAGTTGATAAAGATTTGGCAGTATTTTCGAGGATATGGTTCTTTTGGAAGAAGGAGTGTGCCGGTGGCACATAACTGATGAGAAAAGAAATATAGACCGAAAAGACAATCAAAGATTATCAAGTAATCTTTTAAGGATTACTTAGTTGTGTATAAAACTCCTTGACAAGATGGTTAAAGTCTCAAAAAAATCGAGCTTGATGCCGGCTTCCGCTATCAGAAAGCTTGTGCCGTTCGCCGACGCGGCCCAAAACGACGGCATCAAAGTCTATCACCTCAATGTCGGCGCACCTGACATCAAATCCCCCGAATGCGCCCTTGAGGCGGTGCGCAAAAACACTCTCGACCACGTTTCCTACACCAATTCGGCGGGCCTGCCGGAACTGCGCAAGGGACTGGCGGAGAAATACTACCGAAGCATCGGCATCGAGGTCTCCGTCCCCGAGATCATCATCACAGTGGCCGGAAGCGAGGCGGTCAACCTCGCGCTTCAGATAGCCTGCGACGAAGGCGACGAGCTCATCGTGATCGAACCTTTCTACACGAACTACAACACGTTCTGTTTTGAAAGCGGGATCATTCTCAAAGCGGTCCACACCGACATCGAAAGCGGCTTCAAGGTCCCTCCGATCGAAGAGTTCGAGAAACTCGTGACACCACGCACGAAAGCCATCCTCATCAGCAACCCCGGCAACCCGACCGGAACATTGTACTCGAAAGAGGATATGCTCGCGCTCGGAGAAGTAGCCAGAAAGCACAACCTTTTCCTGATTTCAGACGAGGTCTATCGCGAGTTCAGCTACACCGACGAACCTCGTTTCTCGGCGATGAATATACCCGGTCTCGCCGACAATGTCATTCTTGTCGATTCAGTCTCAAAGCGTTACAACCTCTGCGGCTGCCGCGTCGGCTGCATCGTCTCCCACAACAAGGAGGTGATGGAAGCGGCGATGAAATATGCCCAGTCCCGCCTCTGCCCGCCGGTTTACGGCCAGCTCGCCTCGATCGGAGCGCTCGACACCCCGCAATCCTATTTCACGGAAGTGAGGAATGAATATGTCGCCAGACGTGACTATGCGATCTCCAGGCTCAATGCGATGGAGGGGGTATATTCCCCTACCCCGATGGGTGCGTTCTACACAATCGCCCGCATTCCGGTGGACGATGCCGAGAAGTTTGCGAAATGGATGCTGACGGATTTCAGACTTGACGGCCAGACCACGATGGTGACTCCGGCGAAGTCCTTCTACAAGACTCCTGGATTCGGAGCCGACCAGATCAGGTTGGCCTACGTCCTTGGAGTTCCGGAACTTGAAAAAGCGTTCGACGCGCTGGAGGCCGGGCTAAAGGAATATCCCGGGAGAACTGTCTGACAAAAAACAGTCCAGCCAAGTAATCCAAAGGTTTTATGAAAGCGATCATCGCCATAGATTCTTTCAAGGGATGCCTGACCTCGGCCGAGGCCGGGAAGGCGGCTCTTAAAGCATTCGCCGATGGAGAGGCCGAAGTCATTCCGGTTTCTGATGGCGGTGAAGGATTTTCGACAATTCTGACGGAGAGTCTGGGCGGATCATTCAGGACGGTTTCCTGCCACGATCCGCTCTGGCGTTCCATCAAAGCGAGATACGGAATCATCGGAAGGACCGCTATCATCGAAACCGCCGCGGCCAGCGGACTTGGCCTCCTTCGCAAGGATGAGCTCAATCCCCTTCTGGCCACCTCCTACGGCACAGGCGAATTGATCTCGGACGCTCTTGAATATGACTGTGAGGAGATTTGGCTGGGTCTTGGCGGCAGCGCCACCTGCGACGGCGGGACCGGAATGCTGCAAGCGTTGGGCTACAGATTTCTGCCGGACGATAGCGGCTCATTCGTTTCTGGGGATGTCCAGCGAGCCGCTCCAAGAGAAGAGTCCGTTTCAAGGAATATCCCCAATGTCATTCTCAAAGACATTCACGGGATAGACATCCCGGAACGAAACAAGTTGTTGGATTCCTGCAAGATAACCGGATTCTACGATGTCTCCGCACCATTCTGTGGTACGGGTGGGGCGGCAAGGATGTTCGCGCCGCAGAAAGGAGCGGATCCCGAAATGGTCGAATCGTTGGATGTCTGGCTCACAATGCTTTGCGAAGTCTATTCAAAATATTCAGGAAAAGATGTCTTGAATATTCCGGGAGCGGGGGCAGCCGGAGGAATCGGAGGGGCGCTTGGCGGAGTGCTCGGAGCGTCAATGGTTCAAGGGATTCAAAAGGTTCTGGACATTTCAGGTTTGGACAGCAAGCTGGAGTCCTGCGACATTGTCATCACCGGCGAAGGTCGGGCGGACGCACAGACCCTCCGTGGCAAAGTACCTGTCGGGGTTCTTGAATATGTCAGAGCGCATACTGTTCCGGTTCATCGTCCCAAGGTCATCCTGATCGCCGGCCAAGTCTCTGACCGACAGCAGATTCTCAATGCCGGATTCGATGCCGTGCTCCAAATCACACCGGAAGGGATGCCTCTCTCCGAGGCCCTTGATCCAGTCACGGCCTCAGCCAACATCACGCAATCAATGCAGTCCTATCTCCAGCAAAGATGCTCGGGTGAAAAGTAAAGTATTTCTCACCCCACAATCCATTCAAGACTACTTTCGGGTGAAAAACCGGTCACTATTCACCCGATATTCCTAAAACCTCATAGATCTTAGGAATGAGGAACGAGAGAATATATTCATACTCCATAAAGTGAGTGCCGTCGTAGATGGTCCAGGTGCCGTCGCCGAAGTATTTTTTCCAGGTACGGATGGAGACAACGCCGCTGCGCCGGTAATGGTCACGGGTGCCGAAAAAGGCATAGAAATAGTCCTTGCCACCGTTGCGTGGGGTGTTTTGCAAAGCGTCGCCGAGAACCCGCCTCCACTTTTTCAAAGGCTTATAGGTGAAATGCAGTTTCTGGCGGTCACCCGGTTTTGACCTGTAAATCCTGTCGAACAGAGCCGTGACGCCAGGAATCAAAGTCAGCCAGGCCAAGGCAATGAAATATCGCGGAGCGTTCAGTGACGGGGAAACGAAAAGATGCGGATAACCCCTCAGCGCGATGGCGTGCGTGGCACCCATACTCTCCCCTATCACAAGCTCCGGCCGGACCTCCTCCGCCCAAGCGGCCAGCTGGCCTTGAGCGATTTCCGGATCAAAATCGTAAGTCCTGATGATGACCTCGAAATCAGGTCCCAGATTATCCTTCAAAATGGACGGGATGCGGCTGTCACCGCCCCCGCCCATTCCGTGGACATAAAGTATAACGTATTTTCGCATCCGCTATTTTTTGGCGACCAAGTCGCTCATCGCCAGATTGATAAGTATGTACCCCAGGAAACTGGTCAGGAATATGAACGACCAGTGGGAACGTTCGACAAGCGCGATGATGACCGCCAGTCCAACAATGACCAGAAAGGCGATTCGCTTCGCCACCTCCAGTTTAGAGGCTTTCTTTCCGCCACCGAACTTCATCGAGAACATCGGGATCTCGCAGATCAGAAGGTAGCACAGAATAAGTGTCAGAACCGGAATGAAAACCGGTCCCTGGCACCAATGCGCCAGAAAGCAGTCCGGCCGAACGGTCACAAGGGTCGCAAGTGATCCGCAGATCATCGCCGCCGCCGGAGTAGGCAGCCCGATGAAGCTGTCGTGCTGACGCTCGTCAAGGTTGAACTTCGCAAGTCTCAATGCCGAGAATGCGGCGAGGACAAGCGGTAAATATTTCAGGATCAGGATGTCCGTCCCGCCGATCTGGTAAAGCATCACGGCCGGGAGCACTCCGAAACTCACATCATCCGCCAGCGAATCCAACTCCTTTCCTATTTCCGAATATGCCTTCAGAAGCCTTGCGGCCAGTCCGTCGCAGAAATCAAAGACAGCGGCAAGGATCATCAGTCCGAATCCGAGTTCCAGCCTGCCGTTCAAAGAAGCGATTACCCCCAGAACTCCGCAAAGGAGATTCATAGAGGTAATCGTGTTGGGAATATGTTTTACGATAATGTTGTTCATTTACTTTATTCCAAGTTTCTTCTTCAGATCCTTAGAGAGGGCATCCTTGTGGACGAGAACATCCATCGACTTCGCGCGGACGAATGAATCGGAGCAGTACCAGATTCCGCCGTACTTGCTTGCGGTTCCCCAAGAGTTCTTGACCATGAAATAGTTGGTACCGTTCTGATCCTTGGCCACTCCGAAGATCTGCATTCCGTGGTCATCAGTGGTGGTCTTGTTTTCAAAGCCTTCCTGACGGGACTCCTGGGTCACGGAAGCCTCCTTTGGCAACTCGGCGACAACTTCCTTCTTCTCGCCGGCCTTGCCGATCCAACGCTCCTGATCAGAGCCCGTGGTCGCCTTAACATCATCGAGAAGCACACCGATTCCATTTCTGGTGAAGCCCTTCTCACTCACGTCTGATCCCCAAGCGAGGGTATAACCCTTGTCGATAGCGTTGTAGATCACCTCCATGAACTCGTCCAGAGGAATGTTGTAGGCGGAGTCCCACCTCCAGTTGTCGGAGATCTCAATGATGAACGAAGTGTAGAACGGGTGGTGGGTGAACGAAGTGAGGGTCACATAGTCAGACGGAACGATTCCCATCTCGTCCCTGTAGGAGGCTGGGGTATAGTTCTTGCCGTTATATTCAAATGTCTCTGGGGTCTCGCCGAGGAAACTGTCCACGATGGCGTCAAAGCCTTTCTTCCAGTTCGTGGAAAGGGTTCTGTTAGGATTCTTGGCGATGGCCTCCACATAAGCCTTCGTGGTGGCGTCGAGTTCTCCGTGAATCGGGAGAGGCTGGAGTCCAGGCATCGCGTCCTGAGGCACAAGGCCGTAGTCCTCAATGACATGTAGAACATCATCGGCCTCTGAATCGGCGGCGAAGTTTATGTGGCCGTCCGTGCGGACATATTTCACAGCCCTGTCCTTGTAGGAATGCGAGACAACGAACATCTCCGAGAAATCCGGGTAGAGTGTCGTGTCCTTGATGTTCTTGATTCTTATGGCCTCTGACTCAAGGAATCCGAGTGCCGAAAAGCACCAGCAGGTACTGGAACGGTACTGGTTCTTGACAGATGTGATAGGGTTCTCCTTCACAACGGTGAACTTGTACTCGGCCTCAGGCTGAGCCGGCTTTGGCTGCGCGTTTGCAGAAATAGAGACAAGCGCCACCGCCGCGGCAATGATGATTTTCTTCATATTCGATAATTTTAATAGTTCTCAGCCTTGATTTGGAAATAACTTCTCGGGTGCTTGCAGACAGGGCAGACCTCCGGTGCCTTCTTGCCGATCACGATGTGGCCGCAGTTAGAGCACTCCCAGATCATGTCCTCGTCCTTGGAGAACACCACCGCATCCTGCACATTCTTCAGCAGCTTCCTGTAGCGCTCCTCGTGGGTCTTCTCGATCGCCCCGACCTTCTCGAACAGGAACGCGATCTCGTCAAACCCTTCCTCCTTCGCGGTCTTGGCGAATCCGGCGTACATGTCGGTCCACTCGTAGTTCTCCCCTGCCGCGGCGTCCGCAAGGTTCTCCTCCGTAGAAGGCACCCCGCCGTTGTGCAGAAGCTTGAACCAGATTTTGGCGTGTTCCTTCTCGTTCTTCGCCGTATCCTCGAACAGCTTGCCTATCTGCACATAGCCGTCCTTCGCGGCCTTCGACGCATAATACAAATACTTTGTGTGAGCCTGGCTCTCCCCCGCGAACGCCGTCCGCAGGTTCTCCTCGGTTTTCGATCCTTTAAGTTCCATATTCTATGAATATTAAATATTACCTTTTGTGTTCCTTTCCGTGCCTTTGCCGCCCCGAGTCCATCATCCATCCCCAAGTGAGCCTCCGGCAGATACTTCCTTCCGCCTTTCGTCAACATCATTCATTCCCCCCGAGCCACAAGACACCGGCCTTGCAAATGTAATAAAATTACCTTGATAAAGAAAGCCCTCCACGACTATTGGTCACGCGAACCGTTTACGGGTCCCCTCCGGAGGAGCAAAAACAGGCAATATCGCTCCCATCGATGGCAAATTAACGTATGACGGCAGCATAACACGACAGAAATGCCACCGTGACCTACAGAGGAACGCTCCCGGGCAGCACTTCAAGCCGATTTCGCTCCCGTAGAGGGCAACGAGGTGTCCCCCGGCGACACTTTCTGGCAAAAACGTTGCCCAGGAACACGCCCCATCGTATCCAATAATGACAAAGAATGCAGTTCCCGCAAGGTATATTGGTTTTACGAAGAGATATTCATAAATTTGTCGGAAGGGAAAAAGATAGTATTCACACTTGCGTTGTTTGCGGTTATGGGCTATATTCACAACCATCATTTTTGACAGAATATGAGCATAACAAGATTCAAGGAGGCGCAGGAGCGCTTCGGGGAGTATGAGACGGCGCTGGAGGAGATCCGGCAGGGACGGAAGAGATCTCACTGGATCTGGTATATATTCCCGCAACTCAAGGGGTTGGGAAGAAGTTACAACTCTGAATATTATGGGATCGCATCGTTGGAGGAGGCTAAGGAATATCTTGGAGATGCGGTGCTGAGGGGACGGCTGCTGGAGATTTCAAAGGCGCTGATGGAGCACAAGGAAGAGGATATTCATAGCATTATGGGAGGAATTGACGCACAGAAGCTGCGCTCCTCGATGACGCTGTTTGAATCCGCCGCTGGCGATGACGATGGATGCAAGGTCTTTGGAGAGATTCTTGACACCTTCTTTGACGGCAAAAGGGACGAGCGCACCCTCGGGATGCTCAAGGCGCAAGAAAAATAAAGAGCGGAAACCGACATTTGGATTTCCGTAAGAAAAACGTTAAGTTTGAAACGAGGAAACACGTAAAAGACAGATGCAGAACCTTGATTCCATAGACCTCAGCGCGACTCAGCGGCGGGCGGTAATGAAACTTGCGGTTGAGTTGGTGAAAGCGGACGACCGGATCCACTCGAAAGAGGTCGCGGTGCTGGACAAATTGCAGTCCGGGCTTGGGCTTGATCAGGAGGAGCTGGATCTTACACACTACCTGTCTTTGGAGAGTGCAGTGGATTGTCTCAAGAATCTTGAGGAAGAGCCGACAAGGCGCATCATCAACCTTTTCAACGAGATAATGTGCTCGGACAACGACATCGACTTCGAGGAGAATCTTCTGTTGTCCTCAATCTCAATGTCTTGCGACAGCGGATCCAGAGACTGGTGCAGGATTCTGTCCGCGGACGCAGCCGAATCCGAAGCGCCTGAAAAGCAAATCGTCTTTCTTGAAGGCCAAACTTCGGAAGCGGCGCATCTGGTTCTCGATGACAAATACGACAACTTACTCATTTCAAAGGCATTCGGCGACATCGGAATCGAGTTTTTCTACCTTCCGGACATTATTCGAGAGTTCGGGCGACATCTTGAGGACGATGACAAATTCGGGCTTCTCCAGCGTTCGATGGAATACCTCGTGCCGGCCGGAGACAAAATCAAACTGAACAATCTGAAGGAATCACTGGCGACCCTCGACACCAGAACCTTCTACCACCTCATCCTTTCAAGGTTCAACATTGATCCTGAGCGGATTCCGTACCAAGCGTTCCTGCTCGTCAAAATCAGGGACAGCCATATTCTTGACGACAGCGACACGATGCGCCGCACGGTGGATTTCCTCTGCATAGATATCTCATCCGAGGTCAAAAAACGAATCCTGGCATTCGTCTCCCGCTTCGACGAGCGCCGCAACCTCCTCTCCTACAAAGGCTACTACAAGTTCCTGTACGACTATCTCAGTTCAGAGGCGAAAATCACCAACCCCATCAGCATCAACTCAAAAGGCGACTTCATCCTCGGCTCGGGCGAGATCATCAGGTTCAAATCCGCCCCTCAGGCGAAAACCCTCTACGTGCTTCTTTTGAGCCGCGGCCACAAAGGAATCTCCCAAACCGACTTCAACAAAGCCGTCTCATTTCTCAAAGCACTGGACATCAATGAATATCTCACCTCATCCGGCGATTTCGACTTTCCGCGTTTCAATGAATATCTCGCCGGCAAGGCTGATGAATATGCCCGGATCATCCTCGACACGATCACAATCTACCGCACGCTTTCGACCAAGGACTGCCAGAAGAAGAATTTCCTTGAATATATCCAGAGCATCCTCCAGCACCGCAGTTCGCTGAAGACCTACATCAACTCCGGTTTCGCTTCCGCCAGGAAACTCGCTAATCCGGAGCACTTTACGGTCCGTTTCGACACCGTTTCCCAAACCTACTCAGTGTCGGCCAGTCCATCGCTTTTCACCTCAACCTTAGGTTCCACAAGCACCAAGCCTCTTACCGAGACTACTTTCTGGCACTCTCTTAAGTAGCCGTTGGACGCATCATACTGAATTTCAATCTATTACAGATTACTGCCAGCCAATACGAGAGGGCAGGATTACACAACAATATGGTCATCAAGGAGTTACAGTTCAGCCACATTTTAAACCAATCACGGGATATTGATTTCAGGAGACAATACAGCGACATTGTTGTCAAGTAGTGTGTTTATTTTCCAAACGGTTGGATTCCTGGCGGAAGAGTCTGGAATGAGCGTTATCTTAGCGGACTCCAAGTAAGAGTTATAGGATTATGGCTAAGGAAAACAACGGTAAGGTTACGGGATATTTCCAGAACTGTGAGACGCAAAATAGCACAAAGACAATAAGTTATCTGTGCGGAGACTCAGTGGAAGTTATCGAGAAAAAAGGACGGAACGTCATTCCGGAGGCAGAGAAGGAACCTCTTTGGAAGGCCTATCTGGAGAAGTTCAAGGATCCAATCATCATCATATTGCTTGTGGCGCTGGGACTGTCGCTTGGAGTGTCCGGATATGAGATGGCATATTCAGGTAGGGATGCATCGTGCCTGATCGAGCCACTGGGGGTGCTGGTGGCGATACTTCTGGCGACAGGGATCGGGTTCATATTCGAGGTCAAGGCGGAGAAAGAGTTCAAGATTCTGAACAAAGCCAAGGACGAAAGACCGGTCAAGGTGCTGCGACTGAAAAACAGGAACGACATACGTCCGCAGACCTATGAGATTCCGAAAAGTGATGTCTGTGTCGGAGATGTGGTGGTGCTGGAGAACGGGGACGAGGTCCCGGCGGACGGCAATCTGATCAGCGACCGGAATCTGATCATAGACGAGTCGAACTTCACGGGCGAGCCGTTCACGAAAAAGAGGACCGAATCCGATGGCACAAAGGAAGAAAGCACCTATCCAGAGAACTTTCTGCTTCGGGGCACAACCGTGATCGAGGGCAGCGCGACCTATAGAGTCACAGCTGTCGGCACGGAAACCGAGGAAGGGAAAGGTGCGAGAATATTACAGGAAGAGCCTGAGGTGGAGACTCCTCTGAACGCCCAGTTGAACCAGCTCGCCAAGTGGATAACATACGCCAGCTACATCATCGCTGCACTTATCGTGATCGGACGGATGAGCATATTCTTCCTCACGAATGATGTGGGGACATATTCATTCATCGAGGTTTTCCGGGTGGCGCTCAACTCGCTGATGATCGCCGTGACGCTTATTGTCGTGGCGGTGCCGGAAGGGCTGCCGATGAGCGTGACGATCAGCCTTGCGCTGAGCATGCGCAAGATGCTGAAAGAGAAGAATCTGGTGCGGAAACTTCACGCCTGCGAGACCCTCGGGGCGACAACCGTCATCTGCACGGACAAGACCGGAACGCTGACAGAGAACAGGATGAGCGTGGTGGAATCCGAGTTCTGGGGCGTCGATGAAAGTCTTGTCGCCGACAGCATCGCAGTGAACTCCACAGCGGCGCTGAACGTTTCGGAGGGCGGTGAGCCACGCGCTATCGGCAACCCGACGGAAGGAGCGCTGCTGCTCTGGCTTCGCGGTAAGGGAATAGACTATTCCGAGCGCCGGAACGGCTACAAAATTCTGAACCAAGAGGCGTTCTCCACGGAAAGGAAGAGGATGAGCACCGAAGCGCTTGACCCGGTTTCCGGCAATGAATATCTTTTTGTGAAAGGCGCGCCGGAGCTTCTGCTGGAGACTTCCGATGTCATTGACGGCGGCCCGTCCAAGGAAAGCGTGCTCGCCACTCTGGCGACATGGCAGTCAAAGGGGATGAGGACATTGGGATTCGCCATAAGGAATATGTCAGCGGACGACTCCAGACTAATATTCATCGGCATTGTCGGCATCGCAGATCCGATCAGGGACGATGTGCGTCAGGCGATCGACACCTGTTCAGGTCACGCCGGGGTCAGGGTGATCATGGTGACCGGGGACAACGCCCTTACCGCCAGCGAGATCGCCCGTCAGGCCGGGATCATCGGTGCCAACGAGACCAATCCTCTGACCATCACCGGCCCCGAGTTCGCAGCCAAGAGTGATGAATATCTCAAAAAGGAAGTCATCCCGACTCTGCGGGTTCTATCCCGGGCGCGTCCCGAGGACAAGGTCCGTCTCGTCACCCTGCTTCAGGAGATGGGCGAGGTCGTGGCGGTCACCGGTGACGGAACGAACGACGCTCCTGCTCTGAAAAAGGCCCAGGTGGGGCTCTCGATGGGTGACGGCACGGCGAGGGCAAAGGAGGCCAGCGATGTGACGATCATCGACAACTCGTTCTCCAGCATAGGCAAAGGCATCCTGTGGGGACGATCCTTGTACTTGAACATCAAGCGTTTCATCCTGTTCCAGATGACGATCAACGTCTGCGCCTGCCTGATTGTGCTCCTTGGCGCGTTCATCGGTCTGGACTCACCGCTGACCGTCACTCAGATGCTGTGGGTGAACCTGATAATGGACACATTCGCGGCGATGGCCCTGTCATCCCTGCCGCCTGACCGCCGGGTTATGGAAGACAAGCCACGCGACCAGAAGAGCCACATCATCGACCGACGGATGGGGAAGCGGATAGCCTTTTCGGGAATATTCTTCTTTGTCTATCTGGCTCTTCTCTGGCAGATTCTCTGGCATATGGACATCAGCTCGGTTGCCGACCTGCTTCACTGGAATGTTGTCGGAGAGTTCTTCAGCGGAGCGTTCTCGGCCCACACAAAGGCACATCTTTCAGGCTACGAGCTGGGAGTCTTCTTCACGACTTTCGTGCTGCTCCAGTTCTGGAATCTGTTCAACGCCAGATACTTCAAGACTGACGGAAGCGTACTTCAGGACATTCTTGATTTCTTCTTCAACCGCAAGAGGTTCAAGGCTTCCGCCTGCTACGGATGTCTTTGGGTCGCCGGAATCATCCTGGCCGGCCAGTTCCTGATCGTCAACTGCTTCGGAGCCTTCTTCGAGGTCTCCCCGCTTCCGCTCTCCGACTGGGGCTGGATTCTCCTCTGCACCTCGCCGGTACTCATCCTTCCGGACATTTACAGGTTCATTCGTTCTAAAGCAGCATCATCACCTGCCCGGAAATGACACGCAGAAACATCTCCATCGGATAGACAGTGGCATAGGCAACGGACGGCTCGTCGTCATCGACAGTCGTAAGCGCATAGTTGAGAGCGATAGGATTGGCCATAGAGGCGCACAGCATCCCGACGTTCTCCGAATAGTCCGTCTTGCAGAATTTAGCGGCGACAAAGCCGACAAGCAGCACCGGCACAATGGCCAAGAGCACACTGATCCCGATCCACAGCAAGCCTTCCGGTCTCAAGACAGTCTCGAAAAAGTCCGGCCCTGCGCTGAGTCCCAATCCAGCCAGATAGATCGTCAAACCGAACTGCCTGAGCATCAGATTCGCGCTGTGTGTCGTGTAGGTGGTCAAGTGGATTCTCGGTCCGAACGCCCCCATCAGGATGCCGATCAGGATCGGGCCGCCGGCGATCCCGAGACGGATCGGGACACTCATTCCCGGAATGGAAATCGGGAGGCTGCCCAGAATCAATCCGAGCATAAGTCCGATGAAAATGAACAGCAGATTCGGATTACGGAGCTCTTTCTCCTGATTACCAAGCACCTCCGCCACACGGTCAATCGCTTTCTGCTCTCCTACGATCGTCAGTTTGTCTCCGATCTGAAGTCTGAGGTCACGGGACGGCAGCAGGTCGATGCCCGCGCGGTTAACCCTTGTGATGTTGATTCTGTAAACGTTGCGCAGATGCAGATCCCCAAGTTTCGCCCCGTTGACGCTCGTCTTGGTCACGAAAATATGACGGGAAACAAGCATTCCGTCCAGATGGTTCCAGTCGATGTCCTTCTTGTTCCAATCCTTAACGACCTTCTCTCCGAAGAGCTGCTCGGCAGACCCGGCGTCCTTCTCACGAGTCAACACAAGCACATGCTCCCCTTCCTCAAGCACGGTGTCCCCGTCCGGGATGATCACCTGACCGCGGCCTTCACCGCCATATTTCCAAACCCTTGACACTACAATTCTGATGTGCGCGTCCTTCATGATGTCCCGGATCGTCTTGCCGAAAACAGCCGGATTGCTCACACTGAACTCGTTGATGAATGTCTGGTTGTTGTGCGTGTCCTTTGGGCCGCGGTTCTTACGGAATATGACCGAAAGGACCACCACGCAAAGGATCACACCGATCACGCCGAAAGGATAGCCCACGGCGCAGGCGGTGGCCATCTGGTTGGAGACATCCACTGCCCCCGGATCGGTCTGAAGCAGAGTCTGTTGCGCCGCTCCAAGCATCGGGGTGTTGGTCGCCGCACCGGTGAGAAGTCCGGTCGCCACCGGCAGCGATATTCCGCATAACTTACTTATTCCCAACGTCATTAAAGTGCCTACCAGAAGCACCGCGAACGCCAGGATATTCAGTTTGATGCCTCCTTTCTTCAGCGAAGGGAAGAAACTCGGGCCGACCTGCAGGCCAAGGGTGAACACAAAGAGCACAAGGCCGAAGTTCTGCGCCAACGCCAGCATACGGGGATCAACGCTGAGCCCGAAGTGCCCGACAACAATCCCGGCGAAAAAAACGAACGTCACGCCAAGGCTCACCCCCTTTATCTTGATCTTGTTGCAAAGAAGGCCGGCGACGCAAATCAGCGACAGGACGAGAATCGCCTGAATATAAGACGGTTCCGTGAATATCTCGATGAACCAGTTCATAGTCCTTTAAATATACTGCGTACAAAGATAGTCAGAAATATTCATTAATTTTGTGAGGCGGTGGCCACGGTCGCCGCGGTTTCAAGGATTTTATGAATATGCCAGAGGCGAAAAACAAGAATATTCAGGGTTCAGCCGCCAGGAAAAAGGCCGGCGCACAGAAAGCCAGGACATCACCGGCAAAACGTCCCCGGAGGAAAAAGAGGAAGCCCAAGAAAGTGAATATAGGAGTCTGGACGGCTGTCGGCATCGCCGCGTCAGTCATTCTGGCTCTGGCGGTTATGTTCATCAGCCAGGGTGGCGGAGGCGGACACGAGACAGGGGCCAAGGTTCCGCCAGGAGACTGGCGCTACGGAATCGACATCTCCCACCACAACGCCGGCGACATCGTTTGGGATTCCCTTTACGTGCTGACGGACAAACGTGGAAAAACAATCCGTGATCACCATCTGGCTAAAGACATCAGGCCTGTCAGTTTCGTGTTCATAAAGGCTACGGAAGGGGTGTCGATGGTGGACAAGGATTTCAAAAGGAACTGGCAGGACGCCGGCAGGTCTGGCCTTAGAAGAGGCGCGTACCACTTCTTCAGGAGTTCAAAGGACGGCGAGGCTCAGGCAAGGCTATTCATCAAGACGGTTGGCGACCTGAGATTCAAGGACTTGCCTCCGGTTCTGGACATCGAGACCATCCACCGGGGAGGGTCGATGAAGAAACTGAACGAAGAGGCCCTCAAATGGCTGGAAACCATTGAGGGTCACTACGGTAAAAAGCCTATTGTCTACACGGGGTCTTCCTTTGCCCGTGACTGGCTCAGCAAGAGGATCACGGACAACTATCCTGTTTGGATAGCCCACTACGAGAAGGACAGGCCGGACTTCGACGGCTGGACCTTTTGGCAGTTCACCGACAAGGCCGTCGTGAAAGGCGTTCCGGGGCCTGTGGATCTAAGCGTCATGAAACGCTGATCCCCGTCACTCCGACAGGCCTTGTCGCCGACGGCTCCGAGGTTGACCGCATGCACTAAAACGACACAGGACGGATCGGCAGACCGAGGTGGCGAGGGGCTGACGAGAGTCCAACCATTCCATTGCTCTTGATCATGGAAAAAACACCCGCTTTTTCCACATGCCTATTCACATTCACAAATGAGGTCCAGTACAATCCCTTGTAAATGGTCGGATTATAATCCGGTGACGGGAAGAAGAGGCTGTTACCTTCATAACCAGGGGATTCACTTGTCAGGACATAGCCGTTTCTTGCATCATCCCATGTACACTTACAATAATCCAAAAGTTTAAAGATGTCATTACTGGTCGGAGTACGCCAAGTTCCTCCCCAGTTGGCGGTGGCGGCATCATCCTCTTTGCTCAGGATCTGCCTGCTGTCTGTGGAATTGTACTTGGTGTAGTTCCCATCCTTGTACCATTTGTAGTTGTCCAGGGAATACGTGGCCTTCGGTGTCGTCTCACCCCAGGCGAAAAGCGCCCCGACTTCCTCAGGCTTGTCCGCGCCCACGTTGCAGTTGGCCCATTTCAGGCCGTCGCCCATCTCGACATACACATGACCGTTGATCATGTCCGGCTCCAAAGCGCCATCCACGACTTTAAGAGGAATGAAGTCGGATGAGATTTCCCAACCCATGGCGGAATCCTCTATGAGAAGCTTCGCGTAGGTTGGATACTTCCACGTGGAGTCAAACAATGAAGTCGAAGAGTTCTTTATGTCTTCCGCTGAGACCTTGACCGCTATCACACCGTTTGATTCAGGCAGAATCCCTTTGACAGCAAGGTCTATGGAACGCCATTGACCTCTTCCCCAGTCAACATAGGCAAGCATCTTGACATTGTCGGCATTCAACTTTGAAGTCAATCCGGCCGGACGTATCTCAAACCTGATTCTGAATGACTTGGTGTCTCTATACACATTATGGACTCCGTCGGAATACTCAGGACGATAGGTCACGGACTGGATCTTGCTTCCCATGTCCTTCAGCGCCTCGTTCATCTTGTCAATCGCATTCTTCGCCTGGTCCTCACAGGTTTTGATACGGTTTTCCCACGTGTCGAAAATCTCTTTGATCCTGTCATTTACTGCTTTGATCTCGTTCTCCAGCTTGGTGTCCAGCCTCCCTTCAAGGCCAGTGATCGCGTCCTCAATGGCTTGCTTATAGGCGACTGTGATGTCTGTCTTGGCCTTTTGCAAGTCAGCTCTCAAATCGGAAATCGCCTTGGTGTTGGCCTCGATGTTCTTTTCGGTCTCCACCAAAGCCTCGTTCAGTTTGGTGATGTCACCGGTGTTGGCGTCAATCAGACCTTTCAGAAGAACCCTCTGAGCCTCCAACTGCGTTTCGAGGTCTTTCTTCTGAGCCTCAAGGGCCGCCTTGGTCTCCTCGATTGTCCAGTAGGCGGTCAGTCTCTCATTCACCCAAGACTTGAGGGATTCCTCCAACTCCTCAATGGATGCCTTCAGATTCGCGGTCCAGGCTTTCTCCAGATCCTCACGTGTGGACGAGATGGCGGCCTGGTAGGCTGCGGTGATGTCGGCCACCTCCTTGTCAATCCTTTCGCCAAGGCCGGCGACCTCATCGGCGATCTCGCCCTTGAGATCATTCACGGCCTTGTCCAGATCCTCCGCGAACTTCTTCGTGAGACGGGCCTCAAGGTCAGTGAGGGATGTCTTCAAGCCACTGATCCCGGCGTTGATGCCCGCTATTTGCTCCACAATGCCGCCATACTGCGTCAATGTCGCGAACGAGGCTGCCGCCCAGTCTTTTGCGTCTTTGATTTCCTTGTCAACATATTCCTCAAGGCCTGAAATCCTCTTCTCCAACTCAGCATCCTTTTCCTTAAGGTCTGAGATTGCGTTGTCTATGTTGGCAAGTTTGCCCTCGATCTCGGCCTTGACAGCCTCAAGGTCAGCGAGAATCTTGCCCTTGGCGGTGTTGATCGCGGCGATAAGTTCATCCTTGTTCGCCTTGTCACTGGCCTGAAGCTCCTTGACCGACTTCTCAAGGTCGGCCTTCACATCGGAAATGTTTTTCGAATTGTCGGCCAGCGACTTGCCGAGACTTGCGGCTGTACCCTCAAGGGCTGTGATCATGTCCTTGAGATCCTTGTCCGCCTGCTCCAGCCTAGGTAGCGAGGCTCTGATGTTCTGTATCTGCGATTCGATGGATTTTATCCGGTTGCCCTCGATGTCATCGATCCTTTGCTCAAGGTACTTGATGTCTGAGTCGTAATCAGCGCAGCCGGATGCCAGAAGGGCGATCGCGCCGAAAAGGGCGGCAATATATTTTTTCATATTCATTGTGTTTATATTCATTAAGTGATTTTATTTTGTTACTATGTTGCAACGACCATCTTTGAGCGGTTCGCCTTGGGCAATCACCGAGTTATTGACCCATCTTTTCACTGCTTCCACGGTCTTCTTATTGCAGTTTCTGACGTATATATTAAAATCGCGCCTTCGGCAGTTGATACCGCTGAAAACATTCCCTTCATATACCTGTGGATATGGATATGATCCTCCGGTGTAATTGTTCAGATTCCAGTTATCCAAATACAATTCTTTAAGTGACGCACAGTTATAGAGCAGTTCAGTAACTCTTCTCAAGTTTCGCAAGTGAAAAATAATTGAAATAAAAAAGGCTAAAGATTTTGAT
>OIEI01000279.1_pt1 | contig 21037 bp, 19 predicted proteins | sample 1581781 | NCBI WGS metagenome assembly OIEI01 (sample SAMN01760935, study PRJEB22395) | human gut metagenome | reverse complement strand
AGGCCTTGCTTCATGGCAGGCGGCCAATGCGTCAAAGTACATGACCGTATCCGACGGCCTCGGTTTTGTATCCGTCACGCCGCGGCAGTGGTTCAATGACGCCAATACAAGTACATGGTTCTTTATTCCCGGGCTCGTGGTGCTCATCATGACGCTTGTCGGCCTGTTCCTGACTACAATGGTCATGGCGCGGGAATGGGAAAGGGGCACGCTGGAAGCTCTTTTTATCACGCCGGTGAGACCGATAGAAATCCTTTTATCGAAGATGATTCCTTACTTCGGTATCGCCACAATCGGTTTCTGGCTCTGCATGGCGGCGGCGCGTTACTTATACGGCGTGCCTGTGCACGGTTCATTCTTAATGATCCTTCTGGGATCGGTTATTTACCTCATCGTGACGCTGGGCATGGGACTTACGATTTCGTCGGTGATCAAAAACCAGTTCTTTGCGTGCCAGGTGTCTATGCTGGTGAGTACGCTTCCTACGGTCATGCTGTCAGGATTTATTTTCGATCTGCGAAGCGCGCCTGCCGTGGTCTATGCCGTGGGACATGTCCTTCCTGCTACATACTACATGGAACTTTTGAAATCGCTCTTCCTTGCGGGAAATGACTGGGCGCTTATCAGGGAGAACTGTCTGATCTTAGGGGGATACGCTGTGTTCTTTACGGGACTCTCCTGCGTGGTAACGAAAAAGAGGCTGGAATGATGGAACATATTATGCTTTACATCCGCCGCATCCTTTTCATGGTGCGGAAAGAAATGCTGACCACCCTGAAAGATCCGAAAAGCCGCATTATCCTTATTATGCCTGTCATTATCCAGTCCCTGCTTTTCGGTTATGTGGCATCGTATAATCTGGACAGTGTGGATTATGCTGTCCTTGATTTAAGCAGGAGCCGCTGCTCCGAAGAATTGATTGCCGAATTGGACGGAAGCGGGATATTTAAACGGGTGGCGACACTTGGGAGCACATCGCAGATCGCCCGATTCATCGACGGGCGGAAAGCAGGCGTCGTTCTTGTCATCGGTCATGATTTTGCGGATAAGATAACCGCAGGGGAAAACGCACCCGTCCAGGTGATTACTGACGGAAGGAATACGATGACATCGAGCATTGCATCAGGATATATTTCCGCGGTGGCAGCGGCATATAACAGCCGGCTTCACGGCGGTCATCAGCTTCTCCATATAGACCCGGTAGCATGGTATAATCCGAACCTGATTTCCCGATGGGGGTTCCTCGCGTCGCTTCTTCCCATGGTCAGCCTGACACAGGTAATGATCCTTGCGGGGCTGTCCGTGGCGAGGGAAAGGGAAAACGGTACTTTTGACCAGCTCATGGTGACGCCGCTCCTTCCCATGGAAATACTCATCGGCAAAGCGGTACCGCCGCTCCTTATCGGTATGGTCCAGTCTTTCATCGTACTGACGATTGCTGTTGCATGGTTCAAAGTGGCTCTTGTGGGCTCTCTCTTTACTCTCGCCCTTGTCATGGCGGTATTTCTCCTTTCCTGTGTAGGAATCGGTCTTTCCATTTCTGCTGTCGCCAAAAATATGCAGCAGGTTATTGTGTACAACTTTGTGGTGCTTCTTCCCATCATGCTCCTGTCAGGCATGGCGACGCCTGTAAGGAATATGCCCACAGTGCTTCAGTATTTCACCTATATCAATCCCATGCGCTTTGCCATCGACGGCGTACGGCGCGTATATATCGAGGGGGCTTCTCTTTCCATGATTGCCTCCGACTTCATTCCCATGCTTATCGTGGCGGCGGTGACAATGCCCCTTGCCGCGTGGATGTTCAGACATAAATTAGGATAAAGGAACTGCAATGAAAGAAAATCAGAAAAACGGACGCCGTATGGACGGGCGGGAAACCGAAGAGAAAATCATCAAATGCGCGGGACAGCTCATTGCAGAGAAAGGATTCGCTTCCGTGACAAGCAAGGAAATATGCCGGGCGGCAGGTGTGAATCTGGCGGCGGTCAATTACCATTTTGGAAGCCGTGACGGACTCTATCTTGCCGTATTGGAAAACGTCCAGCAGTACCTTGTCGGGCTGCAGCAGCTGATCGACCTGTATGAGTCGGATCTGGCACCGCGGCAAAAAATGGAAAAACTTATTGACTTTCTGGCAGGAAATGCCTTCCGAAAAAATGAATGGCAGATCAGCGTGTGGGTACGGGAAGTGATGAATCCTTCTCCCATGCTGGAAAAAATATTTCAAAAAGAAGCGCTCCCGAAAATCTCCGTCATCGTGAAAATATTTTCAGAATACACAGGCTATACCGCCGATGATCCCCGGCTGTGCAGCGGAATTATTACCCTTGCCGCGCCTTTTGCCGTGTGCCTCCTCGGACGGCACCATTCCCTGCGCAGGGAAATGCCTGTCCATATACCGATAGAAACCATGGCGGAAAACATCAAACAGCTGGCTCTTGCTAATTTGGAAAATTTAAAAAGGAATAAAAGATGAACATGGAAAAGACGACAGAGCGGTACCGTACAGCATGATTACCGTAGCCAAAGACAAAAAAGATAGAATAAGTGCAGCAGGGGAAATATCGTATTTCTCTTTGCTGCACTTACTTATATGGTACTAATGACAGCTGAGGGACGGAAAGGGCTGCCGGTTTCTGTTGTCCGTGCTTACAGAGCGTGGGACGAATGATGTATTCTGCTATGCTGTATCGATTGACACAAATAATCGTTTCTTAGTACACTACGGGCAGGAAAGAAATGGCAAGTTGTTTTGAAAAGAGGGATGCATTATGGCAGAGGTATATACATTCCGGGTAAGACTTTGTGAATTGAAAAATGTTATATGGAGGGATATAGAGATCACGTCCGTCTCCTCCGTCGCGAAACTTGGATATGCTGTATTGGCTGCATTTGATAGCACGGCAAGCCATTTGTTTAATATACGGTTCAAAGGCAGACGTTATGAAATCATGTTTGACGAGGATGATTTTTTCGGTGAGCCCGTTTTTGATCCTGTCCATACGAAACTTTCCGCGCTGAAGCTTAAGGCGGGAAGCCGGCTGAGTATGGAATATGATTATGGTGCAGGCTGGGAATTTGAAATAAAATTATTATCCATTACTAGAATGGAACGGGGCAGAGGGAGACATTATCCGTATGTTGCCGGCGGAAAGGGAAAAGGCATTATTGAAGATACTTCCCCTTATGAACTGGCTGAAATCATTGAGAAAACAAATAAAGACGGGACTCTGCCCAAAATCACGGATGGATATTCGGGAGAAGAAACTGTATGGGATTACAGGGATTTTGACCTGGCATACTGCAATATGTTTTTTAAAAATGATGTATTGGGAATACAGACTGCATACGAAATGTATGAATAAAGCCGAGATGAAATCATAAGGGCAGACTTGTCTTCGTGCTTTAGGAAGCAGAAAGGGCAGAACCGTTTTTGATGGCGCTGCCTTTTTTATTGCCCGGAAATTATAACAAAACCTGCTTCTGCGAAAGAAAAGGCTGTTCATTTTGCGAAAGGATTTTGCTGCTTGCGGTATATTTCTTCTATATCATGGCAAAAGACAATACGGCAGGAGTTGCCGCGGCGGGGGAAGTCTGATACGATGGAAAAATGAAAGCGAGGAGTTATGAGGACATATTATGATATCGGACTGAATTTATTTACCCGTTCTTTTCCTGATCCGGAGCGGATCATCGCGGACGCGGAAGCGGCGGGGATCTGCTGCATTCTTACGGGATCGGAAGCGCGGGAGAATGAGCTTGTGAATGAGTTCGTGAAAACCCATGATGTTTACGGCACGGCGGGTATCCATCCCCATGCTGCTGATGGTGCCGCAGATAAGGATCTGGAACGGATCGAGGAAATCATTCTTTCCAATCCGAAGATCGTGGCGGTGGGGGAATGCGGACTGGATTATGACCGGATGTATTCGACGAAGGAAAACCAGCTTTATTATTTCAAAAAGCTGATTGCTCTCGGCGAGAAACTGAAGAAGCCGCTGTTCCTCCATGAGCGGGACGCGGAGGAAGATTTCATTTCCTGCTTTGACGGGCATGAAGATATATGCAGGCGTTCGGTGGTGCATTGCTACACGGGAAATAAAGAGACGGCGGAGACGCTTTTGGACATGGGGTTTTCTATCGGGATCACCGGATGGATCTGTGATGAGCGCCGGGCGGAGGCATTGCGGGAAGCGGTGAAAATCATTCCCCCGGACTGCATTCTTTTGGAAACGGATGCGCCCTACCTCACCCCGCGGGGGATTCCCGGCCTTAAGCGGACGAATGTGCCTCAGAATATCGTATATGTTGCCCGGACCCTTGCCCGCTACATGGGGGTCAGCGAAGAGGACGTGATCCGTCACGCGAAAATAAATACGGAGCGGATTTTTGGGTTATAGAGCTGTTTCTGTGAGAAGGGGCGCAGGGAACTCCTGAAGGTGGGAAAATAGTATGTTGTTGTTAGCCGGTATGCGGGAAAATTGATTTTATTGAATCTAAAGGATGGTGCTTCGGAGGAAGTATCTCAGAAATTCAAGATGGATACTATATTTTGTCAAATGGAGAGAAGTGAGAATATGACAAAAGAAGAAATAATTGAAGTGCTGAAAAATGCAGTGAGACCAAATGAAGAATACTGTATAGATAATGAAGTTATGCATGCTCTGTATCAGTATTCCAATCCTTTTGATTTGGTTGAGCCGATTTTAGAAATTATAGAGTCTAATCCAAACGTTGATTTTGGAATGCCTGGTGACTTGGTTCATTTTGTGGAGAAGTTTTATAAAAAAGGGTATGAAGAATTATTAATCTCATCAGTGAAAAGGCATCCGACCCTACATAATATTTGGATGGTTCATCGTTGCTATAATGATGTTGAAAATCCAAATCATGAGAAATTTGTTAAACTTATTAATGGTTTAAAAGATGATAGGTCGATTTCTGATGAGATAAAAAAAGTGATTCATAGATTCAGCTGGGAATAAGCTATTTTTTAAGCTAATGGGGATTCCTGTTGGTTAAGCACAAATGAAAGGAATAAAGAAATGTATAGATTTTGAACCCTTAACAGCTTTAGTATGGAATACATCGGTTGAAAACGTAATTATGTATGGAGCAGCAGGGAGAGCAGTTTATGAAAATCATGCAGGCGGCAGGGATAGAATTTATATTTTTGAAAGGATGAGCAAAGATGGACAAAAATACTATAGAAAAAATACTTAATGCTGCTTTGGATGAGCTGTATGAGAAAGATCAAAAGTTAATCTTTAATGAACAATTTAAAGGGAATAGAACGCATTGTCATTCATCAGAGCGATCAATAGTTCATAAGTATGCTATATATTTTGAAAAATTAATTATAAATGAATTAAGTAATAATTGTGAGTATTGTGTTGATGTTGAATACAATCAAAATATAGATAGACTGAAAATATTAACATCACGTCCCAACGGGGCATATCCGGATATGATTCTGCATAAAAGAGGCACTAATGACCATAATATTTTGGTGGCAGAGTTTAAAACATGGTGGAATAAAGATAAGTGGATGTGGAAGGATGATAAAAAGATAAAGTATATAGATGAAGATATAAAAAAAATAAAGAATTTTTTAGGTATAGAAAAGGAAAAAGATTCTTGTAATCGGAATAATAATAATGAAAATGGTATGTATGGATATAAATATAAATATGGGGTAAGTATAATATTAGAAAAAAAGAGAGAAGATGTCCAAATTAATTTTATAGATTCCAATTCGTAAAACTGAGTTAGAAAAAAACTATATGCTTTTTGGTAAATCGGTACAAAAGATATATAGCAGTAAAGATTATTTTCTGCCGTACCGCATATTTCCCTGAAAATAAAATTTTTTTGCAAAAGGATATCGAATGACTTGAATATTTCGATTTACCTTGCTATAATAAGGACACAAAATCGGATGAACCGAAGAATACTGTGTGAATCTATGTCAGGTGACGTCTTCGGTTAAGATGAATTTGAATGAACTCTCGGACCTCCGGCCAATCGTAAAAAACTCCGGGAAGACAATCTTCTGTTTCACAGTTTTTTTGAAAGGTGGTTTATTTATGGCAAACATTCAGAAACGGTATGATCTTTTCATTGACGGCAAATTTGTGCCCGCCTCTGACGGCAAAACTTTTGAAGCCCACAATCCCGCCAACGGAGAAGTGCTTGCGTCTTTTGCGGAAGCGACCCGGGAAGATGTGGATCTGGCGGTGAAAGCCGCCCGGCGCGCCTTGAAATCCTGGCGCAGGACTTCTCCCATTGAAAGACAGAATTATCTCCTGAAGATTGCGGATATCATTGATCAGAATGCTGAGCATCTGGCTCTTGTTGAAACGCTGGACAACGGCAAGCCGATTCGTGAAACCAGGGCGGTGGATATTCCTATGGGGGCTGACCATTTCCGTTATTTCGCAGGCTGTATCCGTGCACAGGAAGGCACAGCGACCATGCTTGACGACAATACGATGTCTCTTGTGATTCATGAACCGATCGGTGTGGTCGGACAGATTATTCCCTGGAATTTTCCATTTCTTATGGCCTGCTGGAAGCTTGCTCCGGCGCTGGCGGCAGGCGATACGATCGTTATCAAGCCGTCTTCCCATACGTCTTTGTCTCTCATGGAACTGGCCAGGCTGATTGCCGATGTGCTGCCGGCAGGCGTGCTGAACGTGATTACCGGTGCCGGTTCCAAATCCGGGCAGTGGATTCTTGATCATCCCGATTTCGATAAGCTGGCATTCACAGGCTCTACTGAAATCGGCCGCAGCGTATACCAGGCAGCTGTAGACAAACTGATTCCTGTCACTTTGGAACTCGGCGGCAAATCGGCCAACATGATTTTTGACGACTGCGATCTGGAACAGGCAGTGGAAGGTGTGGCGACAGGCATCCTCTTCAATCAGGGGCAGGTCTGCTGCGCCGGTTCCCGCGTATTTGTGCAGGAAGGCATCTTTGACAAGTTTGTCGCTAAGCTGAAGACAACTTTTGAAGGTGTCAAAGTGGGCGACCCGACAGATCCGTCTACCCAGCTGGGGGCGCAGATTTATAAGAGCCAGCAGGAAAAGGTGCTGAAATATATCAAGATCGGTCTGGAAGAAGGCGGCGAGCTGGTGACCGGCGGCGAACGCTACACGGAAAACGGATGCGACAAGGGCTTCTTCATGAAACCGACCATTCTCATTTCGAAGACAAACGCGGCACGCGTATGCCAGGAAGAAATCTTCGGGCCGGTCGTTGTGGTGCAGAAGTTCAAAACGGTTGATGAAGTTATCGAACTGGCGAACGACAGCGTGTACGGTCTGGGCGGCGGCGTTTTTACAGGCAGCCTGAATACGGCCATGAAAGTCAGCCGCGGTGTACAGACGGGTCGTGTCTGGGTCAATACGTACAACGCGATTCCCGCAGGCGCTCCCTTCGGCGGATACAAGCAGTCCGGCATCGGCCGCGAAACTCACAAGGTCATGCTGGAACATTACAGCCAGACGAAAAATATCATGATCAATCTGAAAGAGGGAACCACGGGCCTCTATGATGTGAAATAAGGCAGGAAAATAAAAAAGACGCGGCGGCGTCTTTTTTATTTCTCCGGTGGAAGCCGGAAATGATGTTTTGGCTGTAGTTTTTATTTCTTCTGAAGAATCTTGATGATTTCCCCGATGTAGGCGCTGTGGTTATTGCCGGCGCGGCGCCCTGTGTTCCACTCGTCATACGCGCTCTTGTCGGTGTAATGATCCGGCGTCATCTCGGCGGTATAAATTTTTTTGCATACGAAGATGAGATCCGCTTCTTCAATGCCTGCCGCGTCGCCGATGGCAAGAGGGTGGAGTCCGGAGCCTTCATACTTGTTTTCATCCCGGCCGGAGTGGCTGCCCATGTAGCTCATCTGCGGTTTATGTTTCTCCGGGAGGAATGACAGGGTGAAATAGTCCTGGCTGTCGAGAATCGTTTTGGTGAAACGGCTCTGTCGGATGTAGATGGTGGCGGTTTTCTTTCTCCACATGACGCCGAAGCCGCCCCAGGTGACGAGAAGCGTATTGCATTTCTCTATATTTCCTGCGGTCACAAGGACGTACCTGCTCCATGAGGTAAAGGGATTGATGTTTATTTCTTCCGGGGTGATTTCTGTAAAAGCCATCACAAGCCTCCTTTTATAAATGATTTGTAATTGACATAAACAGTATAACAAATCCGTGAGAATCAGGCGAGGAGGAGGAGCGGGGAAAGCGGCGCGGCAGCCATTTGACATTCGGGAATGCATTGGATATAACTGTATATTGTAAGAGAATATTAAAATGATAAAAGGGAAGGAGGAGCTATGGAAAAAAATACAGGCTGGAAGCGTATCGTGTACCTGATGTGTGCCATCCAGGTGGGTGCGGGAATCGCGATGATCGGCGTCATGGCGTTTCTTCCTCTTTTTCTGGGAGAGATCGGTGTTACTGATGCGGGCGAGGCGGCTTTTTGGGCGGGGCTCATTTCGGGAGTCACACCGTTTATGATTGCTCTTTCCGCGCCTTTCTGGTCTATCCAGGCGGACCGCCGCGGCCCGAAACTTGTCATGTCCATCGTTCTTGCGGCGGTGACACTGACAGCGTTTCTCTGTGCCGTGTCCACTTCGCCGTGGCAGGTGTTTATCTTCCGCTTGCTGCAGGGGCTGGTGGGCGGTTTCGTTCCCATTGGACTGTCGGTCATTGCTTCCGTATCTCCGGAAGAAGAAACGTCCCGTACGCTCGGTTACTTTCAGGCGGCCATGGTGTCAGGCATTATGTTCGGCCCTCTTGTGGGAGGTCTTGTGGCGGACACGCTGGGGTACCGCATGCCCTTTGTCTTCTTTGGCGTTCTGTCCCTGATCTGTCTGATCTGCCTCCGCCTGTTCATGCCGGAAATCCATCGCAAGGGGGCGTCGGGAGAAAAATCTTCCACCTGGCAGGAATTGAAATATTTTGCTGCCATTCCCCGCGTGCGTCTTATGGTGGGGATCCAGTTCCTCTGTAATTTCGGCATCACCGGTATTGGTCCCATACTCCCTCTTTACATCAAGGACATGCTCGGCGGCGGGTCGGAGATTATCGCCACGATCGTAGGCATCATTATATTTCTTGCCGGCGGCGCGAGCGCGCTCTGCTCTCTTTCCACAGGGGCGGTAACGGCCCGCGTTTCTCTGCCGCGGCTTTTGACAGCGGCGACCGTTTTTGTGGGACTGACTTTTATCATGCAGTATATGATGACAAACGTGTGGGGGCTTGGTTTCTTCCGTGCCGTTACAGGAATCGGCATGGGGTTCATCATGCCTGTGGCCAATACGCTCATCGCACAGGCGGTGCCCAATGAAAAGAGATCCATCGTCTTCGGCGTCGTGTCAAGCGTTGTTCTCATGGGCAACGTGGCGGGCCCTGTATGCAGCGGAGCGCTTGCCATGGTATGCGGCTATGCGGCCGTTTTCTGGTCTACCGCTGTTGCCTTCCTTGCAGCAGGCATTGTCGTATATATCAATTTCAAAGATGAAATAAACGGAAATAAGGAGATTTGATTGCGTTTTTTCTTTAAAATAGTAAAAATACTGATTCTTTTTTTTCTGCTTTCCTTTGTCGGAGCAGGATTCTATGCGGGAAATGCCGCTTATGAAACGATGCTCACCGCGCCGTGGGAAAAAATCCTCGGCGTGACGAAACAGACAGCAGATCTTTCGCGCATTCACCGCAGGGAGCAGAAGGACGGGTGGCAGCCCGTGGAAATCCGTTCCGTTGACGGGACGAAACTTCGTGGAACCTACATCGAAAACAGCCGTTCCTCTGACCGTACGGTTATCCTTCTTCACGGGCTTTATCAGAATCGCTCCATGTGCATCCCTTATGTGGATATGTATCGGGATATGGGGTATAATGTCCTCCTCATCGACCAGCGGGGCCATGGAGAAAGCGGCGGCAGCCATACCACCTGGGGTCTTCGTGAAACGGACGATCTTGACGCCTGGACAGAGTGGCTAAGAGGAAAGGACGGCGGCGTGAAAATCGGTATGCATGGGATTTCGCTCGGCGCGGCGATGGCTCTTATTTACAGCGGAACGGAAAGAGGAAAAAAAATTTCTTTCTATGTGGCTGACAGTGCTTATGGGGGCATGATGGAACTGGGGAAGGACAAGATCTCCGCCTATACCGGCGATCCCCGGTTTTTGTGGGGGATGGATCTCGTGGAGCCTTTTTTCCAAAGCGTCCTGTGGCTGAGGAGCGGAAAGACACTGTCCGACATAGATCCGCTGGAGGCGGTCAGACGTATGACAGCGCCTGTCCTTTTTCTCCACGGCGGCGCGGACACACTCATTCCGCCGAAGACGGCAGAGGAACTGCTGCAGGCATCAGGAAGCAGCAAAAAGGAACTTTTTATTTTTGACGGCGCAGGCCACACCATGGAAATGGCGGTAAACGGCGATGCTTACCGGAAGGCGATCCGCGTATTTCTTGAAAGTCTTTCTCAAAACATGTGATACAATAAAAGACAAAGAAGTGCTGAATCGAGAAAGGAGCGACCATGCTGATCCGTGAACGTACAGAAGAACTGGAAAAGAAACTTCTGAGTCCTAAAGCGGCTTTTTCCGCGGACGCAAAAAGAAGCAGGGAGGAAACGGAAGATCCTATGCGCACGAAATTTCAGCGCGACAGGGACCGTATTCTCCACAGCAATTCTTTCCGCCGGCTGAAACATAAGACACAGGTATATATCGCGCCTGAAGGCGACCATTACCGGACACGCATGACACATACCCTTGAAGTGGCGCAGATCGGCCGTACAATGGCCCGCGCCCTGCGGCTGAATGAAGACCTTGTGGAAGCCATCGCCATGGGCCATGATCTGGGACATACCCCTTTCGGACATGTGGGAGAGCAGGCGCTCCGCGATGTATGCGGCCATTTCGAGCATAACGAACAAAGCGTGCGCATCGTGGAATGTCTTGAAAATGACGGCAGAGGACTCAATCTGACCGAGGAAGTGAAAGACGGCATGCTCAATCATTCAGGCGATCTTAAAGCGCACACGCTGGAGGGCGGGCTCATCAAGTACGCCGACCGTATTGCCTACCTCTGCCATGACTATGATGACGCAGAAAATATGGGGCTCATCTCGGCAAAGGAACTGCCCGACCGTGTCCGCCGCGTGCTGGGAACGACCCACTCCTCCATGATTACAGCCATGGTACAGAATCTGGTGGAAAATTCCATGGATGAAGATACCATACACATGGACAAAGAAGGGGACGAAGTCCTTCTTGAATTCCGGTCCTTCATGTTTGACCGGGTCTACATGTCACAGCCGCTCATCCCCGATCGGAAACGGGGACATGGCGTAGTCGTCATGCTTTATGAATGGTACATGAACCATCCTGATGAGCTGCCGGAGAAGCAGAAAAAACTGGCGCAGGGAAATATTTCCTTGGCCGCCAGAGATTACATCAGCGGGCTTACTGATAATTTTGCCATCAACCTGTTCAAAGAGAAATATATGCCCAAGTATTGGAACCTGTAAATTGAAAAGCCGTGAGGAAAGAAAACGAAAAATCCCCATGGCTTTTCCTGTAATTTATACCGTGGCAGTATACTTCATTTCGTGTTTTCAGAAATAAAAAAGCCTGTACGGGAAAATCCTGCACGGGCTTTTCGCATGGGAAGGACCGGTCATGGCCTGAACTTGTATCCCACGCCCCAGATGGTCAGGATATGCTGGGGATCGGCGGGGTCTTTTTCGATGGCGTCCCGGATGCGGTTGATGTGGACGGGGACGGTGGATGTATTGCCGAAGGATTCCATGCCCCAGATGCGGTTGTAGATGGTTTCCCGGCTGAAAACGATATCCGCGTTAATCATAAGGAATTCAAGCAGCTGGAATTCCTTATTGGGGAGCAGTTTGTTTTCTCCCCGGACGGTGACGATGCGGGTGGATGGGTTTAAAGTGATGTCGCCGATTGTGATGATGCCGGTATTTTCCTTTGCCGTCCCTTTCAGTCGTTCGTAACGGGCAAGCTGTGATTTTACGCGGGCGGCCAGTACCGCGGGAGAAAATGGTTTTTCGATGTAATCGTCGGCGCCGAATCCGAGACTTCTGATTTTGTCAATATCATCTCTTCTGGCACTGACGATGAGGATGGGAATATCCAGCCGTTCCCGCAGCCTGCGGCAGATGGAAAAGCCGTCCGTGCCGGGGAGCATCAGATCCAGGAGGATCAAGTCGTAAAGGCCGCTTTGCGCTTCTTCCAGCCCCTTTTTTCCGTCAGTGATGATTGCCGCATCCAGACCGGAAAGCGTGAGATAATCTTTTTCAATTTCGGCAATGGCGCTGTCGTCTTCGATGATAAGAATCTTTTTCATGTTTTACTTTCTCCCGCGAGCGGTATTTTTATTTCTACGCATAAGCCATGGGGTATGACGTTTTCGGCAGTTACCGTGCCGTTCATGAGGTGTGCGGCTTTTTGGACGATGGTCATGCCGAGACCGCTGCCGTCTTCCGTACGACTTCGGGCCTTATCGGTCCGGTAAAAGGCTTCGAACAGATGGCGGAGTGACATTTCCGGTACACCGGGGCCGTCATCGGTGACGGTTAGGACAGCTTCATTATTTCCTTTTTCCAAATGGAGGAAAAGATGGCCTTCCCCGGCGGTCTTGTACTTGGCACTGTTGGATGCCAGATTCATGAGGATGCGGTTTAAAAGGAGGCGGCTTCCCCTGATGGGGACATGTTCCGCTGTTTCTGCCGACAGGACGAGTCCCTTCTCTTTGAAAGAATTCCGGTTCTCTTCTATGAAGTCATGAAGCACGGCAGAAAGGTCGAGAGTTTCTTCCGTGTAGGCTTTGGCGCCGATATCCAGCCTGGATAAATCGAAAAGCTGGTTGATCATGCGGTCCAGATCATCAGCGCGCCGGCAGATGACAGACAAATATTTTTCTTTCTTTTCTTCCGTGTCCGCTACGCCGTCGCGTAGGCCTTCCGCGTAGGCCCTGATAACGGTCAGCGGCGTGCGGATATCATGGGAGATGCTGGCAATCAGTTCTTTCCGTTTCCGTTCTTCTTCTTCCCGTTCCGTAAGTGACAGGGAGAGTTCTTCCGTCATCAGATTAAACGCGCGGAAGACGGGGCGGTATTCATCATTTCCCTTGTGGACAAGCCGGATGGAAAGGTTTCCTTCCTGCACTTCCATCGCGCCCTGCTTCAGTGTTTCCAGCGGCGGGACAATGTGGCGGATCATAAAAGGAAAGGAAACGGCTCGTCAGAAGGATGATGAGCAGAATGATGCCTCCGATGCTCCACATGGTGGTTTCAAACAGATGCTCTACCGCTTCATCACCCGGATTGTACGCCCGGTAGACATGATTGGAGATGAAGTAGAAATAGTAAGGTGTATCTTTGCGGGTCATCTTCCTGGCATAATAGAAAGATTCATCTTCGGCACGGATATAGGTACCTGTCCGCCCGTTTTCCCGCTCCTCCCAGCCGGAATCCGGCGGAATCCGGGAGAGCTGTGCCAGATAGTCTTTGTTTCCGTAGGTGTAAATGGGATCTTTTCCTTTGGTGAAGAGAATAAGATTCTGCTTTGGGGACAGGAGAGAAATCAGCCACCGGCCGGCGGAATTTTCTGGATGTTCCAGATTGCCGTGAAAAAAGATATGGCAGGAAATTTCGGCGGCACGCGTGCACTTGGATATATTTTCCAGATACAGATAATTATTGCCGCGGCTCAAGATTAGGGCGCCGGCCAGCATAACGGCGGCGACGATGACAGCAATGAAAATAGGCACGATAAACATGATGAGGTGCGAAATAAGCAGCCGGCTTTTTATAGTCATAGTTTCTCCTTGTATAGTTTCTGCTTTTACCCTACCTCAAATGATAGACTCCTTCAATAGAAAAAGGAAGAGTTTAATTTTTGTTTAAAAACGGATAAAGATGCGTTCATGGTTTTCAGGTATCGTATCCATAGAGAACAAGAAAGGAAATGAAATCTATGAAGGAAAAAATGAAAAGCCATCCGTATCTGTTTCTGGCGGCGGTCTTTGCTCTGCTGTTTCTTGCAGGAAACGAGCTGGCTGCTGTGACGGACACGGCAGAATCCAATTATGCGCTTACCGCCAGGGAAATGGTGCTGTCCGGGGATTGGATGTCGCCGCGGATTTATGGACATTACTGGTATGACAAGCCAATCTTTTTTTATTGGGAACTGGCATTGTCTTTTGCTGCTTTCAGCTTCAATGAATTTGCGGCACGCCTTCCGTCGGCTGTTTTCGGTGTGGCGTCCGTGCTGTATACTTTCTGGTTCTCCTCTAAGGTTTATGACAGGAAAACAGGCTGGACGGCGGCTTTGATTCTCGGTACATCTTTTGAGTTCTGGATCCTGTCCAAGGCGGTGGTCACCGATGCGGCGCTTTTCTTCTTTATGAGTGTTTCCATTGCTTCCTTTTATCTGGGTTATCGGGAAGACAGGAAGTACTATTTCCTCTGCTATGCGGCGGCAGCGTTGGCGGTCCTGACAAAGGGTCCGATCGGGCTGGCGCTGCCGGGGCTTTCGGCAATCCTTTTCCTTTTATGGAGGCGGGATCTGAGGGAAATGCTCCACGTTCGTCTGATTTCCGGCATGGTGTTATTTCTTCTTCTCTGCGCGCCGTGGTACATATACATGACCGCCTGTCACGGCACCGATTTCCTTTTGAATTTCTTCGGTGTCCATAATTATCTTCGTGCCACGGTGGCGGAGCATCAGAGTACCGCCCACTGGTGGTTCTACATTGCCATGTACTTCGCCGGTTTTTTCCCTTGGAGCTTCTTCATGCTTCCCGCCCTTTTCCGAAAACGGAAAGAACACGGACTTTCTTTTGCCCGAGCGGATACGGCAACGCAGTTCCTTCTGGTTTGGGGAGTGACGGTTCTCCTTGTTTTTCAGCTGATTGCTACCAAGTATACGACCTATACATTTCCCTCTCTTTTTGCTTTTGCTATCCTTACGGCAAAACTTTTTGCCGGATATGACAGGGCAGTGGGGCGCAAAGCGCTGATGACAGGCGCTGTATATACACTTTTGGTGCTGACCGTTGTACCTGTTCTGACATACATGCGGTCGGGAAAAGGGCCGGGAACCGCGCTGGCATCTATGGATACGGGAAATAAAATCATCGTTTATGAAAATGAGTACCGGACATCAACCATTTTTTACAGCGGGAAAATAATTTACCGTCTGGCATCAGCAGATGAGATAGGCAGGTTAAAACCGGGAACGCTTTCCTGGAACGCAAAAAATGTGATGCCGTTCTATTCCGAGGAAAAACTCAAAGACAATAAAGACGGATATTTTATTGTTGTATCGCCCCGTACGGAAATGGGAGACACCGAGATTATTGAAGTGAAAGGAAGTGCAAGTGATGAGAATTCTGATCACAGGAGGGGCCGGATTTATCGGTTCCCATTTGACTGGGCTGCTATCCTCCGAGACAGTTACCATATTGGATGACTTGTCCGCCGGCAGGCTGGAAAATGTACCGGATGATGCAAATTTCGTCTGCTGTGATGTCAAAAGCCCGCTGGCCCGGGACGTGGTGAAAAATGGACACTTCGATGCCATTGTCCACCTGGCGGCGCAGACCATGGTACCTGCCTCTATGGAGGATCCGAAGAAAGATATGGAAGATAATATAGAAGGCACGGTGAATATCCTGGAAGCGGCGAGGAAGTACGGTGTGAAGCGGATCATTTTTTCTTCTTCGGCCGCCGTTTACGGAGATATTGCTCCGGAGTGCTTTCCTGTGAGGGAAACGGAGCCGCTCCGCCCGGTATCTTTTTACGGACTGTCTAAAATGACCTGTGAGAATTATATCCGCCTCTATCAGAAAGCTTACGGCCTTTCCTATGTCATCTTCCGCTTTGCCAATGTGTACGGCGAACGGCAGGGAAACGGCGGGAAAGGCGGCGTAGTGAGTGTTTTTGCCAGACAGCTGGCGGAAGGGAAATCGCCGACCGTTTATGGAAACGGACAGCAGACGCGGGACTTTATTTATGCCGGAGATATTGCCAACGGCATACGGAAAGCGCTGTTTTCGGAAACGGCGAATATCACCTGCAATCTGTCCACCGGACGCGAAGTGACAGTCAAGGATGCGGCGGACCGGCTGCTCCGGCTGTCCGGCTTGTCAAAACCGATCTGCCATGCCGCGGCAAGAGAAGGAGATATCTTCCGCTCGGCATTGTGCAGCCAGATGGCGGGAAAATATCTTGGCTGGGCACCGGAAACGGATTGGCAGAAAGGATTGGAACGAACCTATTTTTATTTTGAAAAAGAATATCGAATAGAACGGAACGCAATGCTGCCTGCAAACGGAATCCCTGCTGTCGGCCTGTAAACAGATAAGACGGTGACAGACAATAATAATATTACGGATAATCGGAGGAAAAAGAATACTAATATATAAAGAAAGAAGTTGTATTTCTTTTCCCAAGATAGGGAGGAAGGTGTTTTGCTTTGTGTAAAACCCTGTATTGCCATGAGAAGTGGGAAATCTTTTCAGATTGGTATCGTAAGAGATTTAAACAGGACAAAAAGGAAGTGCGTAAGTCGGATGCCGATAACTTACGCACTTCCTTTTTATACTTCTTGTTTACGATTAAAAGGTGGGCATGATGTCCCGTAATCCTTGTATTTCTTTACAGCATCGTGCTGAGCTTTCCCACTCTTTGGGAATGGCGCGCTTCAGAATAGAACTTGAGGAACTTCCGCGCGATGACGGAGAGGGGACGGCCTTTGACCTTGACCACCGCAACGAAGATCTTCACCAAGACGGTAACCGTTCAGGAGGGGCGGGCCCTGGCTTTCGCAGCAGGCGACAGTTCGACTTTCGCGGTCGATATGACCGGCGCTGCGGAAGAGGCGACCGAAACATTGAGCGGCGACTACGTCATCACGGCGACCCAATCCGAAATAACCTATGCAATGAGTTCTCTGGCTGACGGTTCTCGTTTGGCCCCCGTAGTAATTACACCGTCAAATCCCTACAAAACGGGTGATGAAACCCTCATTTGGACAATCACCAAATCGGGCGACAACTACACGATCAGTCAAGGCGAGAACTATCTCTCCTGGGAGAGCGACAACAGCGCTACGACCTCTACGACTCCTTATGAACTGGTAATTACCAAGAACAAGTCCGAAGGTACTTACCAAATCGCATCGGCAGCGACCCCTTCCCGTATTTTGGCGAAAAACGATCAAGCAGCTCTCGGTTTTGGATTCTATACCGGCAGTCCGACAAAAGATCTGACCCTAATCCCTGCCGAATACGTCAAGTTGCCTGAAATCACGTTGGATCAGACGACCCTGACACTGTCTTATAACGATACGGAAACTCACTATATCCCCGTTACGTTGAAGAACGCCGAAACGCAAGACGTTTCCGTCGCTATTTACGACGGCACTGAAGGAACCGAACAGCCGGACTGGATCACCACAGGTGATTACAACGGCAGCGAAAATCGCCTCGAAGTCGCAGCCACAGAAAATACGGTCGCAACACCTCGTACAGCACGCATCGTTCTTACCGCCACTACTTCACTGGGTACAGCCCAAGCGACGCTGACTGTTGAGCAGGCTGCTGCCGGCGCAAAGGCATGGGTTTCGGAAACTTTCGAGAACTATAAACCCGATGCAGGATCAGCCTACAACTCTAATGGAACTTTCAACGGCGTAACAACCGGGACTCCGGTATGGACCTATGCAAAATGTGGTAATCCGAACCAATCCAAAACCGACCGTACTACATTGTCCAACACGGCAGGGATCACAGTTTCCAGCGAAACTTACCTCACGATAGGTAAGAGCGGTTCATTGAGCGTAACAATCCCTGGCGGAATCACAGCACTCAAGTTCAACGCCTTGACAAGTTCGAAAGGCAGTGCAACCTTGACCGTAACAGTCGGAGGAAAAAGCGTAGGAACATTAAGTATAACCAAAAATTCAAAAAAAGTTTTCGAGCTCTCGGATATAGTATGCAACGGGCAGGACGCAACGATCAAGATCGAGCAAAACACGGAAAACCGTACTACTATCGGTGATTTCTCTTGGCAGCTTGAGTGAACAGGAGGCGGAGTTCCGACTCCAGACCCTACCCCGGGAATTGCTACACCGAGCGTAAGCGACATAACTTCGAGTACAGCGAAGGTTTCCAGTAGTCTGACCGACGCCGCTTACGCAACCGAGGTGCAGTTCTTCTATTCCGCAACGAACGGCAGCGACACGGGAAGTGTCGTTGCCGCTGTTGTCGGAAACGAAGCGACCGCCAACCTCTCCGATCTTCTGCCCGCAACGACGTACACGGTTTACGGCGTCGTAACGGCGACCAACGGCTCCACGCCGCAGAGTTCTTCGACAACCTTTACCACCGAAGGAGCACGGACGGATCATGCCGCCTGGTACGAGCTTCCGGCCCGCACGACAGCCGATGAGACGATCACGCAGACGGTTTATCCCGCCTCCGGATCGCAGCGCAACTACACGATGTACTACGACAAATCGACCTACACGGCTTACTGGGTAGCCTATCCGCTCGCAAAAGGACACATGGGAAACGGACGTTCCGACAAATGGCAGCGCAATCCCGGACTGGCCGAATCCGAACAGATCAACGTCTGGTCGAGCAGCTACGGGGTCAATCTCGGAGCTACCACATCGGACGGATATGACAGTTCGAAAGAGTTCTACGCCCGGGGGCACCAGATACCCAACGCCGACCGCAACGGTTCGGAATCGCTCAACGTAGCGATCGCCACGGCCGTCGTCTGCGCCGAATTCCGCCGGCAGGCGAGCGCAAAGAGATAAGACAAGTCCGAAAGACGAGAGAGAACCGGACCGGAGAGTCGGCATTCAGCCGGCAAATCCCCGTCCGGTGCATTTTTTAGTTTAGCGACTTTTATCTCCTCGGCGAACGATTTCGGGAAAAACGGGAAGTAATTACGTCAAACACAGACGGTTCTACGGCATAAGCCCGACGCCGGGCGAACATATATCGGAAAACAGACAACTGACAGCCGAAAAAGAACGGCAGCGATACGGAGGACCGGAATACCTATCGGAATTTCTCCCTCCCCCAAGCGCTCCGTTTCTTAGCCGGGCGCACATTCCGCCATTCTTAAAAAACGCCCCACACCGGCCAGCGACAGAATATACACTCCTGTTTCCGAGCGACTAAAAAACCCTCTCCGCAGGATCGGGAGAGGGTTCGGAACCAACGCAGACCGAAATCACTCCGCATACGGCGATGCCCAGAACCATTTGTCGTTGGTCGTCATGAAATGATACTCCCGGTCGCAATCATAGCCCTCCGGAATCAGCGCAACATAATAGATCGGATGCTTGCCTTCGCACCAGGTTTCGGTGTCGAACTCGCTCCGGTCGGAGCATACCAGGTAATAGAGGTTCTTGGCCATATAGGTATCGAGATAATGTTTCTGCGTCTGGGGCGACTCGTTGTTCCAGTTGGCATCCTCGTTCAGGAAATAGGGACGCCCGTCGCGCATCCGCTCCCGAACCTCCTGGATCGAAAGCATCACCCCGTTCTCATCGACCACGTAGGCATCGAACGTGGGATCGACCCAAACCCACTTGTCGAGCGTCGCGGAATAGACGACATTAATAACGTGACAGTCATTGACCATCTTCCGGGGCATGCAGGTCACGAAGCGCGACTTGAAACCCATCGCCAGATAGCACTCGTTGAGCACCTGAGCCATCATACGGCAGTTGATTCCCCGGTTCTCCTTGCGGCACACCTCGATCAGATCGATCGCGTTGCGAGAGGTCGGATTGCGGGAACTGCCGTCGTGACGTACCGCATTGTGCACCCAGTGCATCAGGTTCCGGATCTTCGACAGTTCGTCGCCGCTGCCGGCAATACTGTCCAAGTTGAAATACTCCCGCACCCGCACCAGATCGCGGTCGTTGGGATCGGCATAGCGGAACCGGGGAAGAGAATCCGTCGGCGCAGAGGAATCGTAAGGCCCCGCCTGCCGCAAGATCCACATGAAATCGCCCTGCTCACGAGCTTTTTCTACAGTCTCCGCATATCCCCTCTCGGAGCGGATATTGTCCAGATCGGGATCTTCGATCATCCAGGAGTAATCGCAGTTCCCGCAATCGACATAGGCCGCAAGGCTCGCCACAGCCGCCCTGCGTTTGTTCAGTCGGGACTGTGCACAAGCCAGGTTGTAATATTCGCCTCTCAAATAGCCGCCGTAATTCCACTCGTCGAGCTGCGTCCGGACACTATCGGGCAATGTCTCGAAAAGGCGGATCGCCTCCCGGTACTCACGCTCCGCTTCCGCATACCTCTTCGCTTCCATCGCCCGATTCCCACGCTCGCAACAGGAATGGACCGGAGCTAACAACTCTTCAAAACTCTGGGCCGGCGAAGCGGTTATGCAGAATGCCGCAACCACCGATAAAAGCAACTTTTTCATACACTTCCAATTTAATGGGTTCAAAACTTTCCGAAAGATAGAAAAAATTCCCCCCCCCATAATTTTCGGCAAAAAAATTTACATCCGGTCATAATTTCGGCGCAAAATCCGCGAACTCCGAAAAAATATCCTATATTTGTAGATTGAAACAGAGCGTTTTCGCCCGGCAAACAGCGAAAAGACGGATTCTATCGTCGGATCGCGTGCGCGAAAACGGAACAAAGAATTTTATTTATGTCGGAAAACAGACTCAAAATAGGCATCACGCAGGGTGATCCGAACGGCATCGGCTGGGAAGTCATTCTCAAGACTTTCGCCGATCCGCGTATGACGGAACTCTGCACGCCCGTCATCTACGGATCCCTGAAAGCGGCGGAATTTTACCAGAAAACCATCGCCGATCTGGAACCCGTCCCCTTCCATATCGCCTCTTCGATACACGAGATACGCCGGGGCAAGATCAACCTGATTCTCTGCGGCGACGAAACGAAGATCGAGCCGGGTACGGCCTCGCCGGAGGCGGGCCGGG
>OIEI01000258.1_pt1 | contig 22482 bp, 14 predicted proteins | sample 1581781 | NCBI WGS metagenome assembly OIEI01 (sample SAMN01760935, study PRJEB22395) | human gut metagenome | reverse complement strand
GACCGGCTAGACCTCGCCGGGGCGGCGGCCTAAATCACTTGCGAAACTTGAGTAACTAATTAGGAAAATATTAACACACAACCATGAAAAGGATTACACTAGTACTGTTGACTCTTGTTGCGGCCACTTTCGGCACGAAGGTTTCCGCTCAGGGAAAGTATGGCGCGGACAGCGCTGAATGCATTAAGTATCTGTCTTATTATCAGGAGTATTACAAGCAGAAGAACTACACCGAGGCTCTCCCTAACTGGAGAAAGGCCTTCAAACTCTGTCCTCCTACCGCAAGCCAGAACATGCTGCTTAACGGTATGACCCTCCTTGGTAAGGAAATCGTCAAGACCAAGGACGCGCAGACACGCGCCGCGATGATTGACACCGTCCTTACCCTCAATGACCTCAGGGCGCAGTACTATCCTAAATACGCTGTGGCTGCCTATAACTCAAAGGGACAGTATATCACACAGTATTATAAGGACCCTCAGGTAGTTTATGATCAGTTGAACAAGATCATCGAGATCAATCAGGAGAAAGTGAAGCCAAGCCTTCTTCTTCTCGATCTTAACTCAGCCATAGAACTTTACAAGAAATCAGCCATCGGCGCCGAGGATGTGATCAACACTTACCAGAAAGCCATCGCTCTTCTTGACAAGGCGGGAAACGCTGAGGAGAACGCCAAGATCAGGTCTGACATCGAAGGGCTCTTCATCACGAGCCAGGTGGCCAGCTGCGACAACCTCATCGCTCTGTTCACTCCTCGTTTCGAGGCTGATCCTGACAATATGGATCTCATCACCAACATCGTGAAGATGCTTGGTTCTACAGATGGATGCCAGAACAATGATCTGTTCCTTGGCGCTGTGACAAAGATGCATAAGAATGAGCCTTCAGCCTCATCTGCTTACTATCTTTACAAGCTTCATGCGGCAAAGGATGAGTCTTCCGAGGCCATCGAATATTTCGAGGAGGCTGTCTCGCTTTGCGCTGATGATGATCCTGTAAAGGCTGACTATATGATTGAGCTTGCGACATATTGCCTCAAGAACAACATCACAGGCAAGGCTTTGGATTATGCCAATAAGGCCGCCAGCCTTAAACCAGACCATCAGGGCAAGGCTTACTACCTTATCGCGACAATCTGGGGCGCCGCCCGTTGCGGAGGAAATGAGATCGAAAGCAGGGCTAAGTATTGGGTTGCCGTTGACTATCTGCAGAAGGCAAAGGCCGCGGACGCTTCCCTGACTGATGACTGTAACAAACTCATCTCGGCGTACAGTGTCTATTATCCTCAGAAGGCCGAGGCATTCATGTATGATGTTGTTGACGGACAGTCCTATACCGTGAACTGCGGTGGAATGCGCGCGACGACAACCGTAAGGACTCAGAAGTAGTTTTGAATTGAAACCAAACATACATAGGCTTATGATGATTGCAACCGCTTCGGCGGTTGCTTTCATCGTATTTTCCTGCAAGGGAAAACTGTCAGAGGCCGAGCGTCTGAATCTTGCCGAGACCCCTGTCCAGACTGTCGATAGTATGTTTGTGGTCCAGACCAGAAACGGAGGTATCCAGATGAGGGTGGAGGCCGATGTCATGGAAAGGTACGAGAACGACACCTGCTCCTACGAACTCTTTCCAAAAGGGCTTCATGCCTTCGCCTATACGGATGGTGACATGCTTGAGACAGTGCTCCATTCCAACAACGCCAAGCATTTCAAAAGCAAAAAGTCCACTGAGGAATATTGGTCCGCGTTCGGCAATGTGGTTGTTCAGAATGTGATCAATCAGCAGACTTTGGAGACCGACACGCTTTATTGGGACCAGGCCAACAAGGAAATATATACAGACTGTTATGTCAGGATGTTCTCAAATGACGGATTTCTGCAGGGATTCGGCATGAGATCAGACGAAATGGCGAGGAACGCGAGAATATTCAAGGCGTTCAACAGTGACCTGGTTGTCGTGCAGGATTCGACAAAGGTTATCATTGATTCTGTAAACTTTATTGGTCCTTTGCTTAAAAAATAATGGTTAATTGAATTAAAATCACTATCTTCGCACCCCAATACCTATTTTTGGAAATTATAAAAACGTAATACACAATGGCGATTCTTCAAAAAACTCGCGAAAAGGCCGGCATGGCAGTGTCTATCATCATTGCCTTGGCCCTTTTGTCATTCATTATTGACCCGCAGACACTTGAGACCGCGTTCAATGCTATGTCCTCAAGGAATGACGTTGGTGTGATTAATGGTAAGACTGTTTCTTATCTTGATTTTCAGCAGGATGTTGAAAAATTCACCGCCATCAATGAGATGGTGACCGGCTCCTCAGCCCAGAACGAACAGCAGCAGGAGCAGGTGCGCAACGCCGCATGGCAGAGCCTTTTGGACAAGTATCTTTTCATAAAGAACGCAAAGGCCGCGGGCATCAGGGTAGGTGAGGAAGAAATGAAGGAACTTCTTGCAGGAGACATGATCTCTCCGGTCATTTCCCAGAATCCGGCTTTCATGGATGAGGACGGCAACTTCTCGAAAGATGCTTTGCAGAATCTCATCAATAGTGTCTCACAGGATCAGACAGGAAGGATCAGTGAGTATTGGAACTACCTTCAGAACACAGTCTATACCCAGCAATTCTATGCCAAGTATGGTTCTTTGTTCACCCAGAGCAACTTCCAGAATCCTTTGATGCTCAAAAGAGCCATCGCCGAGAACAACAACACTACCAATGTGGATTTCGTGATGGTTCCTAACTACGGCGTTGACTCAACAGTCAAGGTAAGCGATGAGGAGGTCAGAAAATACTACGAGTCCCACAAAAAGATGTTCAGACAGAACGCCTCAAGGGATATGGAATATGTTGTCTTTGAGGTGAAGCCTTCAGAGACTGACATCAACGCCACAAATGACGCTATGGGTAAGGTGTATGACGAGTTCGCCACCACTGAAAACATGAAGTCGTTCCTGGCCAGAAACTCAGAGAGAAACTACAGTGAGTACTGGTTCAAGGCTGGTGAGCTTTCAACCGTCAACAAGGACATCTGCGAGTTTGTTGACAACAATGCCGCCGGTACTTCTCCTGTTGTCTCCGACAATAATGTGTTCTATGCCGCGAGGATTATGGCTACAGCCCAGATTCCTGATTCAGCCTATGTAAGGCATATCCTCCTTCAGAATGGTATGGAGAACAAGGCTGACAGCCTTCTTAACCTGCTTTCAAAGGGAGAGAGCTTCTCCAATCTTGCCGCCGCGTTCTCAGCAGACGGCAGAAGCGCCGCTGACGGTGAGCAGGGCAATATCGGCTGGATGACCCAGACTTACATGATTCCTGGTTTTGAATCTGTCCTCACAGCCCAGACAGGCAAGCCTTATATTGTGAAAACCCAGTATGGCACTCATATCGTAGAGGTTACCAAAAAGACCGCTCCGGTCGCCAAGAAGCAGGTGGCTATCCTTGAGAAGGCCGCTCTCGCCAGTGGTGAGACATTCAACAGCTACTACGCCCAGGCCAGCAATTTCTCAAAGATCGCTGCTGGCAAGTACAACAACTACAAGGCTGCTGTTGATTCAATGGGACTATACTCACATCCTTTGATGGTCAACGAGGCAACCTCCACTTACGGTTCGATTTCACAGGCCAAGGAGGTCACAAGATGGGTGTTTGACAACAAGGTCGGAAAGGTTTCCGAGATCATCACAGTCAACAACAACTATCTGTTCATAGCCACCGTGACCGGAATCCATAAGGAAGGCATCGCCAAACTCGATGAGGTCAAGGAAGTGGTTCGCCAGCGTCTCTATGCCGAGAAGGCCGCCGAGAAGGCCGCCGCTGACCTCGCCCAGAAGATTCAGGGAATCAATGACCTTCAGGCTATCGCTGACACACTTCACTCATCCGTCAGCACAGGTGTAGATGTAAGGTTCGCCACGATGGCTGGTCAAGGACTTGACCCTAAGTTCGTAGGTGCCGCTTCCGTGGCTCCTGAAGGCACAATCTGCGGACCTGTCGCTGGTACCATCGGTACGTATATATTCAAGGTTAATTCCCGCGACACCGGAGCCTTCTACACTGAGGATGACGCAAAGAACGCCGCCGCTCAGATCAACAACTACAGCACTCAGATGATTCTTCCGGTGATGATGTTGGAATCTGATGTCAAGGATCACAGGGCACGTTTCTATTAGTAGATAGTATAAAATTTTCATGGCGGGGAATAATCCGATTGGGTTATTCCCCGTTTTTTTTGCATGACGACTTTTATAATTGTCGTTTTTACTGCAAATATTGTCAAGGAAAATACAAGTTTGCCATAGTTGTTACTATCTTTAAAAACGTTAAAGGGAAAGTACTGTCAGATTTTTGATAACGATAACACTGTAACGTACTAATATAACTTGTAGTTTAACAACATTAATTAATATGCACGATAGAAACCAAAAAGTTGCGTCCTGTCTTTCAAAGGTAAAGGCAGCGATAGCGGCTGTTCTCCTGCTTATGATTGTCGGGACAGGTACCGCCTTGGCCCAGACTTCCGGCAGAACAATCACCGGAAAGGTGTTGGACGAGAACAATCAGCCGATGCCTGGCGTGACCATCATCGTAGATGGCACGACCAATGGTACGATGACCGGTCCCGATGGTACATTCACCCTTGGGGGAGTCCCGTCCGGAGCCACTGTCATCGTGTCTTGTATTGGTTACACCGATCAGGTTCTTCCTGAGGGTAAATCAAATTATGTCGTGAGTCTTGTCCCTGACTCCGAGATGCTTGAAGAGACGGTTGTGGTGGCGTTCGGTCAACAGAAGAAGCTTTCCGTGACCGGTGCGATCTCTACGGTCGCTTCAGCTGATCTCCGCAAGACCACGTCCACACGTCTGGACAACGCTCTTGCAGGACGTGTCACAGGTCTTACATCCATGCAGAGTGGAGGCGGCCAGCCGGGTGTCGATGGCGCCACAATGTACCTTCGAGGAGCTGCGACAACCAATGGAAAGAGTCCTCTGATCCTTGTGGACGGTGTGGAGCGTGACAACATCCGCACTATCGACATGAACGAGGTGGAGAGCATATCCGTCCTCAAGGACGCGTCGGCGACTGCCCTTTACGGAGTGCAGGGAGCGAATGGTGTGATTCTTATCCAGACCCGCAAGGGACAGAAGGGAAAGGCACAGTTGAACATTTCGGTTGACCAGAGCTGGACATCATTCACAAAAGAACCTTCAAGGCTTCATTCCTGGGAATATTGCGAGCTTAGGAACGAGGCGTTGATGAATGACCGTCAGGCTCCTGAATTTTCCGAAGAGACTATAGCGAAATTCAGAAATCCGCTTCTTGGTCTTGATCCGTCCTCACCAGACTATGATAACCAAGTGGCAATCAGAAAAGCGGTATATTGCGACAACGATTACTATCGGATGTATCTTAAAAGCAACACTCCGCAGACGCGTGCCAACGCCAACATCTCCGGAGGAACAGACTTTGTCAATTACTTCGTGAATGTCGGTTACATTCATCAGGGCGGTAACCTGAACACCGAGAGTCCGGATTATCTCGGCTATGATCCTCAGTGTTATATGAACAGACTCAGCCTTCGTTCAAACCTTGATTTCCACATCACAAAGAACCTGACGGCTTCGTTGAACATCGCCTCGTACGCGGAAAATGTGAATATGCCTGCGGTGGGAGATCTTTATGGTGGAAGCCAGTCGTGGATGATAACCGACATTATCTATCAGTCACAAACGATACTTCCGATTTCTCCGGGACCTGTGACAGATCCTCGTTTCGGAGATGTGAGTGATGGAGTTGTTGGTTATAATTATCTTGACCGTTCTGCGTATGAAATCATTAACCGAAGAGGTTTTCACACAAACAAAAGAAAGAATCTGAATACCCAATTCTCAGTTAATTGGGATCTTGGTGAGTTGGTTACCAAGGGATTGAGTGTTAATGGTATGGCTGCTTACGACACTTACAACATCGGAGTTCTGGAGGGTCGAAAGAAAGAGCAGGTGTATAATGTCAGAGTTGACTACGATAGTGAGACTTTGAGTTATTCATCCAATGGTGATAAGATTGAACCATTGACTATGACTTCTTCCAGATTGTCCAACTACCAGATTTATGTGCAAGGTTCAATCAATTATGCCAGAACTTTCGGAAAGCATAATGTAACCGCAATGGCTACTGCGTATAGAAGGTTTTGGGAAGGCACTTCAGCCGATATTCCTTACAATGTGCTTGGTACCGCCGCCAGAGCTACATATTCATTTGATGACAGGTATCTTGTGGAAGGCAATCTTGGTTACAATGGTTCAGAGCAGTTCGCACCATCCAAGAGGTTCGGCTTGTTCCCGTCAGGTTCCATAGGTTGGATCGCCAGCAATGAATCTTTCCTCAAAGGAAACAAGTATCTTACATGGCTGAAGTTCCGTGCATCATACGGTCTTGTCGGAAATGATTCTATGGGTGGTTTGCGCTTCCTGTATCAAGATGACAATCAGATTCAATCAGGAAATGGTTTTGTTCAAGGTCTGGGGGGTAAGATTGTCAAGGAAGGGCTTATCGGGAACAAAAACATCACTTGGGAATTGTCGAAAAAAATGAATCTTGGTGTCGAGATAGGTCTTTTCAAAGACTTTAGAATCAATGTCGATTATTTTACTGAAAAACGTGACCAAATTCTTCTCAGGCGTAGGACAGTTCCTTCATTTCAAGGTGTAAGCTCGGATTATATTCCAAGAGTTAATATGGGAAAGGTTGATAATCATGGTGTTGATGTTGAAGTCAGCTATTCCCACACCTTTAACAGAGACTTTTCCATCTCATCAAGAGTCAACTTTGGATTTAATGACAACACAGTTATAGAACTAGATGAGCCTATGCGTTCCGAGGAATATGCCTATCAATATCACGAAGAGGGATTCCGTTTAGGACAGGAATTTGGTTATCTTATTGATTGGAATTCCCCTGGCAACGGGTATTTCACATCTCAGGATGAGATAGACAATTATTATCCGTATGAATTTGGTGGAAAACCAAGGGTAGGTGATTTTGTTTATAAAGATGTTAACGGTGATGGTGTCATAGATCAAAAGGATCTTTCACCGATTGGATATTCCACCACTGTTCCTGGACTCAACTATGGTATTTCACTCGGACTCAACTTCAAGGGAATTGATTTCAATGTACTTTTTTCCGGATTGGGAAGGTATTCAAAATACTACAGTGGACAGGGAGTAGTTGAATGGACCAAGCAGGGTACTTACTTTGATTGGACAAGAAACGGATGGACGGAGGAGCGTTACAAGAATGGTGAGAAAATCACTTATCCGGCCATTTCAACATCCCAGACTGTCAGCCATACGGAAAATGATTTCTTTATTCAGAATCGTTCGTTCTTGAGGCTTAAGAACATAGAACTTGGCTACACTCTTCCTGAAAGATTTCTTTCAAAAGTAGGAGTGAAGGCATTAAGGGTATATGTCAGCGGACAGAACCTGTTTGTTTGGGATAATCTGAGGATAACTCATATTGATCCTGAACAGAACAATTCTTATGGCTATCCTATCACCAAGAATGTCACTCTTGGACTTAACATTAACTTCTAAAAGAATGACGGAAGAATATGAAAAGAATAATATACATTTCAGCGGTTTGTCTTTTGACTGTTCTTTCATCCTGTTCAAGTGTGTTGGATGAAGCACCGTCCGGAAAGATTTCCATTGAGGAAGTTTTTCGTGACAACGACATGACAATGAACTATTTGAACACCTGCTACTCAAGCATCAACGCAAAGGGGTGCCTTTACTTCTTCTGGAGCCGAGGACCTGTCAACTGGTGCGATGACGCATGGGATGCTGATGATCTGGATGTGAACTGGGCAGCTTCACGCAGATACTATGACGGCAATGCCAGTGCGTCTGATTTCCCGGCGAATTATAATGCTGGAGACTCCGGCAATGAAAGTGTTTCATGGACAAGATCTTTCCAGAGGATCCGCAACTGCGCAGTGTTCCTTCAACATATTCCTACAGCTAATGTCACGTCTGAAAGTGACCGTGCCCGTTGGACGGCTGAGGCGCACGTATTAAGGGCATATTACTATTCAGAACTTCTGATGTGGTTCGGATGCTCACTCCCTATCATCAGGGAGCCTTATACCCTTGATGCTGATTTCGCAAAGGTTGAAAGATCATCCTTCCACGATGTTGTCGAGTTCGTCATCGAAGATTGTGACGCCGCCCTTGCTTGTGATGATCTTCCTTGGAGAATCACCACTGACAGTGAGGCTATGCGTATGACGAAGGCTGTGGCTTGGGCCATAAAGTCAAGGATGACGCTTTTTGCGGCCAGTCCTTTGTACAATGAGGGCAACAACTATTGGGAGAAAGCATATTCAGTGAACAAAGCGGCGGTACAGGCTCTTGAGAGTAATGGTTATGCCCTTTATGATAAACTGAACCAAACTGCTGTCTGGGGAGACGAGAAGGCATATCTTCCGAACAAAGAGTCACAGTATTTGAATGAATATTTCTGCAATTCCGGTGCGTATGCGGCTGATCCTGCAGACAAGGAGACAATCTATCAATTGAGGGAAGGAGCTAATTCTAATTTGTGCAACGTTGATGCTCCTGGGGCTATCCTTGGCTATAAGACAGGAACTTGTCCTTCTCAGGAACTTGTGGATGCGTTTGAGACAATCAATGGAGAACCGGTTTTGGATTTGTCAAAACCTTACCTTGACGAGCAGCATCTCAAGCCTAATTACAATGCTTCCAACACTCTTTACAGCAAAGAGGATCCTTATGCGAACAGGGATCCAAGATTCTATGCGACAATTTACTACAATGGATCTAAAAGATATTGTGGTTGGGGAAGGGATGCAGGGTCTATTTCTTTTGAGAATTTGGGACAAGGCCAAGGTTTGATGACAAGGACCATTACAACTTGGGATGCATATAAGAACTCTGACGGCACAGTCATTAACACTCCGGAGCCTTTGATGGGACGTTCTCTTCTCGGTCGTACACCAACAAGAACCGGTTATTTCCAAAGAAAATTCCTGCATCCTAACAGCGGAACAAATATGATAGGACTTCCAGGTCCACGTCATAAGGATTACCGTCTGGCAGAGATTTACCTGAATTTCGCCGAGGCCGCCATGGAATCAGGACACGAGGCGGAAGCCATCACTTATGTGAACAAAGTGCGTACCCGTGCCGGAATGCCTGGACTTTCATCAGGTCTTTCAGGGGATGTTCTTCGTCAGCGCATCCATAACGAGCGACGTGTTGAATTAGCACTCGAAGGCAACCGTTATTTCGATGTCCGCAGATGGCATAAGCCGGATGAGGATCTCTCGGCTACAGACCGTTGGATAACAGGAGCACACATAACCCATTATTTTAAGGCAGATGGCTCTCACGGATACATTTACGAGCGTACAATCCTAAAGGAACGTCAGTGCTACACCAACAAATGGCTCAAGATGCCAATTCCTCTTACCGAGGTCAACAACATGAGAGCCATCACGGGTGAGGACTGGCAGAATCCAGGTTGGTAATGGTTGAATATCACAGAATACTTAATTTGCATCGAATATGATGAATAAGAATATATTTGCGGCAGCGGCGCTTCTCCTGCTTGGGGCATCCATCCAGCAGGTCAAGGCGCAGGACATCTCTGTCGCCGGTACCGTAAGGGACATCTACGGTAACCCGTTGCCCGGGGTGATTGTCTCGTCCAACCACAAGGACTTGTACATCACCGACAAGAACGGACAGTACACGGCCAAGGTCAACAAATCGGGAGAACTGGAGTTTTCGCTTCTTGGCTTCAAACCGACATCCGTAAAGGCTTCCTCACAGATGGAGGTAACCCTTGAGGATGACGCCCATAATCTTGCCGAGAATGTCAACATAGGTCTTTCCAAACAGAGTAGGGAAGTCCTTTCCGACGCTGTCTCGACAGCCCATGGCGAGAAACTTGGAAGGTCGCTGATGACGCGTCTTCAGGGAACGTTCTCCGGAATGTTCTCCGGGCTCACCACGATGGAGACCACATTTGAGCCGGCTTATGAGTCTCTGAATATGTACGTGCGCGGCTACTCCACTTTCCATGGTGGAATCGCCAGTGTGGTCATTGACGGAATTCTCTACGACTCGTTCGCACACGACATTCTCTACAGGATTTCCCCTGAGGAGATTGAGTCTGTGTCCATCCTGAAAGATGGAGCCTCACAGGCCATCTACGGTGTGAAGGGTGCCGACGGCTTGATTGTCATCAATACAAAGCGTGGCACTCCGGGCAAGTTGAAAGTTGGAGTGAACATCTCTGAGACAGTACAGGTCCCTACAACCAGAATCCATAGCTTCGACTCCTACACATTCGCCAACCTTCGCAATCAGGCCGCGGTGAATGACGGGCTCGGAGAGTATCACATATTCTCAAAAGAGGCTGTCGAAGGCTTCAAGGATGGTGGCAGTGACCTTTATCCGAACACGAACTGGTACGACATGCTTGTCCGTGATTTCTCCAATCAGCAGAGAATAGCTTTGGACGCCACTGGAGGCAACGAGAACGTGAGGTTCTATTCCAATTTCAACGTGCTGCGCCAAGGAAGTTTCTGGAACGCTGATCAGACGGCTTACAAGGCTGACAATGAGAAGTACAGGATCAACTTCCGCTCCAATGTGGATGTGAAGATCAACAACTACATCAGTCTTTGGGCGAATCTGGCCGGTTCCATCGTAAGGGCTCACACACCGGGTGGCGCTGTTGACTGCAACGGAACCCTTTACTCCATCATCACCGGAATGCCTTCATTCATCTATGGTCCTGTGACTCCCGCGGTCTATGATAATGACGGCAATGTGATTGAGGCGGGTGGAGAGGTAGTGACGACTCCGAACATCAATTTCTCTCCTTACGGCTTCCTGAACCGCACCGGCTACAACAACGAGATGAACACCAACATCTACGGTCAGGCCGGGCTTAAGTTTGACCTTTCGTTCCTTACTCCCGGGCTTTGGGCAGGAGGCAGCGTCGGTTATCTTTCCTACATCAACTCAATCACTTCCAACACTCAGGACTACGCCAGATACATCCGCGAGGATGATTGGAGCGACCTCCGGTTCACTCATTACGGAACCACGATCAACACGAATCTGACTTACTCCAAAGGAACCGCATTGTACGGCTATTTCTCTTATAAGGGAGAAGCCGGCTGGCAGAGGGATTTCGGCAGACATCACCTGAACGCCAATGCCTACATGACCTATCAGGTGTTCGACAATCTCGCCGGTGGCGCGACCTACGATTTCAGGCGGGTATATTCAGGAGCGGAAGTGGCGTATGACTTTGACAAGAGGTACGCCGTCAAACTTTCGACAGGATATTCAGGATCCGACTATTTCCCGAGAAAGACCCGCTTTGTCTGGACACCAGGTGTCTCCGCCGCATGGATCGCCTCCAACGAGGGTTTTGTGAAGGAGAATGTTCCTTGGCTGTCATTGCTCAAGGTTCGCGGCTCTTATGCCGTCACAGGCAACGATGCCACCGGATTCGACAGATATGCGTACAAGGATCAGGTGAACAGTACCGCCGGAGGAAAGATTCCTTATCTTGAATATTATACCAATGAGTCTGTCTATGGCAACCCTAACCTTGAGCCGGAGAAGATTTACAAGACAAATGTTGGTATCGATCTCGGAATCGCCAACCAGTTCCAGGTCTCCTTCGATGTGTTCAAGGAGAAACTGAACAATGGTGTCATCAAATCGACATCCAAGTTGCCTCTCTATCAAGGAATTCCTCTCGGGGCATATCCTATCACGAATATGGGTGAGTTCGAGAACAAGGGATGGGAACTCTCTGTTAGCTACAGAAAGCGTTTCAACTCTGATTTCGGACTGTTCCTTGCCGGTCATCTGGACTACAGCAAGAACAAGGTGATCTACATCGGAGAGACCGCCTACAACGACACTTACGCTTACCGTTACCGTACCGAAGGCTATCCTGTCGGACAGTCCTGGGGCTATCTGACCGACTACAGCAACGGCAACGGTCTGTACAACTTCCAGGATGAGATTGAGGCCGGTCCGAAATATTCATTCGGCACTCCTCGGCTTGGTGACATCAAGTACAAGGATCTGAACGGGGATGGTGTCATCGATGAGAAGGACATGGCTCCTCTTGGCAATGGTTCTCTTCCTAAGTACAACTTCGCGTTCAATGTCGGCTTCAACCTCAAGAATTTCGAGGTGAACCTTCTGTTCCAGGGACTTGGAGGCTATAAGAGAAACTACAGTGAACTGTTTACTTTCCAGTCTGCCTACGACGGAGTGTTCACCGAAAGTCATAAGTCAGCCTGGACCGCCGAGAAGTGGCTCAACGATGAGGAAATAGGTTTCCCTGCCCTTTCCACGACAGCCACGACCAATCTTCAGACGAACGACTATCTTCTCAAGGATGCTTCATTCCTGCGCCTGAAGACGGCAGAAATCTCCTATAAGATGCCTAAGAAGGTCTGCGACTTCCTTAACGCCAGCGCTTTCAAGGTCTATCTTAGTGGTCAGAACCTCTTCACCATCGATGGCATGAAGACGGACGACACTCCGGTTGAAGGTACTTGCTCCGCGTTCCCTGTCTATAGGATGTACAGACTTGGAATCAACCTCACATTCTAAAAGATGAATATCATGAAAAAATTCCGCATACTTATTCTTGCATTGGCGGCCACAGCGGCTTTTTCCGCTTGTCAGGATGCTTTGGATCTCCGTTCCAACGGAACCATTGATATGTCTGAGGTTTTCAAGGACAGAAACAGAACCAAAGGCTATCTCAACGCCTGCTACAATTATATCAAGAATCCGTCTGTCAATGTCGGTTCCTTTACGGACGACGCTCAGAACAGTCAGGACATCACGGCCGGAAGTTCGTACGACATCTGGTATAATTCTGACATCACCTCCAGCAATTTCGCAGACCATAACTGGGACGGCAATCCTTGGGGCAACTACTTCGAGGGCGTACGCAAGTGCAATGTGTTCATCGCCAACATAGATGGAGCCACGGCTGAGATGCTGGACTGGGAAAGGGCAGGGTGGAAGGCCCAGGCTCTGACTCTCAGGGCTTGGTACTATCTCCAGCTGATGAAGAGATATGGTCAGCTACCTTTGATCACTTCGGATCTTGGCACCAATCACGACTATTCTTCAGACAAGAAAGCGACTGTCTCAGAGATCGCCGGACAGATTCTGGCTGACTGCGACGCCGCGATAGCCACGGAGGATTCGGAGGCATATTCATACGTCTATCGTACACAGCAGTGGGGAATGGCGACAAAAGCACTTGCACAGGCTATCAGGAGCGAGACTGCTACCTACGTCATCAGTCCTTTGATGGGTGACGGCGGTTACACTGCTGATCAGGCTCTTGAAATCGCTGCTGACGCCCTCGCCAAGGTTCTGTCCAATGACTACAGCCTTTGGACCACGGCGAGCGCAGGGTACAACGCTTACGCTTCATATTTCCTTTACAATCCTGAGGATATGAGGGCGCAGGACAAGGAAACCATCTATGGTGGCACACGTACAGCTGTCTGGTCAAGCTGCGGAGTTCCGATCGTGAGCGGAAGCGCCACGGCCGGCACTTGCCCGACCCAGGAACTTGTCGATGCCTACGAGATGGCCAACGGCAAGCCAGCGATAACCGGTTACAGCGATGATCAGCACCTTCAGCCTATCATAAACACCGAATCCGGCTACGATGAGACCAAACCTTACGAAGATAGGGATCCTCGCTTCTATGCGACCGTGTTCTACAACGGCAGCGTAAGGGGAGAGGATGAGATCTCCACAGTCGCCGGAGCCAACTGCGGACTGAACGCAACCAGCATCAGGTACACCCACACAGGCTACTATATGCGCAAATATGCCCACGACGCATCCAACAGAAACTCCAATTCGGATGGTTATATGCGCGTTGTGCGCCTCGCTGAGCTTTACTACAACTTCGCCGAGGTGGCCTACCAGGCTGCCGGACCGGATCAGGTTGTCAGCGTCTCAGGTCTGAATATGTCCGCCCGCGGAGCCGTCAACGCTGTCCGCGCGAGGGTCGGAATGCCTGAGATTCCAAGCGGACTTACAGTCGCTGATTTCGAGAAGAGGTACCGTAACGACCGCAGGGTAGAGTTTGCCCTTGAGGCGGACTATTACTTCAGCCTGCGTCGCTGGAAAACCCTTTCGGCCACATCTACCGTGACTGGAATGAAAGTGTCCGGCACAGGTGCCGACCTCACTTACGAACGCTTCGTCCTTGGACAGCGCTCCACCACTACTGACAAGTTCCTGCTCTACCCGATCGACCTCACCGAAGTCTCAAAGGTTCTTGAACTTACCAAGACCGATTGGCAGAACCCTGGTTGGTAATGGGGTGTTTAATCTTGAATTGATAAAATTTGATGAATATGAAGAAAATCATCTACTTGATATTGATCGCCTGCTCGGCCATCTTCCTTTCCTGCAAGGAGGATTCAGGAATGACAAAGGATGGCGATCTTTCGTTGTCTTTCTTGGAAGCAGAGCCAAGAATCGGTGCGGTGGTCCTGATGTGGGGCAATCCATCTGACGCGGACTATTATTATTCGATGGTCACCTACACTAATTCGGAGGGGGAGACCGTGAGCCAGAAAGTGAGTGTCTATAGTGTTTATCCGGACGTGAACACACCAGCTTCCATGGTCAGGATCGGTGGATTTTCAGACACTGACACCTACGAGTTCACAGTCACACCATACACATCTGACGGACGTTACGGTGAGTCCAAGACCGTTTCCTGCACTCCGGAGGATGCCTCAAAGGCCTTCAAGTACATCACCGGTACGGTGGAGGCCAAGCCGACCGTAGAGGGTGCTGTAATCAGCTGGGCAAATGAGTATGATGTCCCTGTCACCATGAGCATTTCCTACAAGAATCTCGCGGGAGAGACCAAGACTGTGACCAGAACAAGCAACGAGGGCGGCAGCGTGGAGATCTTCCCGTTTGTTGACAAGACAAATGTGACGATCACGGCCACTGACGAGAGCGGCAAGAACACTTCGGAGCCAAAGGTTGTCGAGGTGACACCGGAAAGGGGAGAGATCCCTCAGTCCAGAATGACGGCCATCGGCGCCTCTGGGGTGGATGGTGACAATGTTCCCGCAAATCTTTTGGATAACAATGTCTCAACCGCCTGGTCAGGATCGAATAATGACATTGTGTGGGTCGCCATTGACCTTGGTGAGATTCATCGGATCAACTGGTTCGAACTGGTAGGTAATTCAAAGGATCGGGACGGCCAGCCTGTGGCCCTTATGGTTTTCGACTCGAAAGAGCCAGTGGCTGATATGTCCCAAGCTCATTATCTTGGAATGTTTGAATATAATCGTGAGCACATCTATAACCATGCTTACAAATTGGAGAATCCGATAGACGCAAGGTTTATTCTTATCGCCTTCCCAAGCGTGCAGCGCGTGAGCATCACCGAGTTCTGCGCCTACTATGCGGACGCAGCGACCCATTACGCCAAGGAGTCCGAGCTTGAACTTCAGCCGGATCCGGATGATGATGACACCTACTATCCAGAGATTGAGTACATGACTCCTAACACTGGAATCATCAACAATCTTAAGATTACGGCAAGCAATCCGGAGAACCCGTCAGAGTTCACGTTCGCGACGACCGGAGGAGACTCTTGGGTGGCTATGCAGCCTCTCAAGAAACAGGCTCCTGGAACAGTTCTTGTGTTCCACTACAAGTCCACTGCTGACCTTGCCTGCGAGTTCTTCTGGTGCAAAGGCGGTTGGGGTGTCGGAGGCCCTGCCGGCGGCGTGGAGACATTCTTCACGCTCAAGAAGACCGATGAATGGAAGACATTCAAGATGAATATGGTCGATGCCTGGAACAAAGGTTGGTGGGGTGGAGACCCTGGAGCCGTAGTCCGTTTTGACATCGGTGACGGAGCCGGAGAGACAGTGGTGATCCGTCTTATGCACTGGCGTGCCGCCGAGGAAGGCGAATAAACCAAGTTCATTGACACTTTAATATTTACAGATGACAAAAAAGACAATTTCATCTATAATAGCTTTCGTGGTTATGTCCTGCGCTGTTTCGGCACAGGACATAACTGTCCAAAGCCAGACCTTGGACCTGTATCAGGACACTTGGGTCGCTACTGACGCTCTGGGCAGGACAATGCCCGGAATCGATGCCGTAGGCCCTGTGAAGACCGACCAGCGCCGTGTTGTGGGAATATTCTACATAACGTGGCACACACAGAACCTTGCCACGTTACCGGGACCTTACGGGGCTGATGTCACGAAGGTTCTTAACGCCGATCCGAACGCCCGTCTCCAGGCCGACAATCCGAATTGGAAGTACGGCTCCTATCACTGGGGAGAGCCCGAGATGGGCTACTTCCTGAGCCAGGACGAATGGGTTATCCGGAAGGATATGTCGATGCTCTCCGATGCTGGAGTGGACGTGCTTGTGCTGGATGTCACGAACGCCGTGCGTTACTGGGACGAATGGGAGGTGCTTTTCTCCACGATGGAGAAGATGCGGGAGGAGGGCAACAACACCCCGCAGTTCTGCTTCTGGGCGTTCAACGGAGAGGTCATCACGGTCGTCCAGCAACTTTACGAGCGGATCTACAAGGAGAACAAGTATCCTGACCTGTGGTTCTACTGGGACGGGAAGCCGCTCCTTCTCTACAATGCGGATCCTGTCCATGACGCCAACGGAGGCCACTCCGCCTACAAGGACGGCAAGCATGACTATTCCGATGAGGTCAAGAACTACTTCACGCTGAGGAACATGTGGTGGGGCTACTACGAGTGGGCCGGCAAGCGTTTCATCGGCACGGAGGACAACTGGAGTTTCGGCTACAGCATGGCCGACTCACGGATCAAGTCGATGACTCCGGAGCAGCTGGCTTCAAAGCATGACGGTAAGATCGAGGAAGTAGCCGTCACCCCTGCCCAGCATCCTGTCACCATGACTGATGTCCCGATGGGAGTAGGAAAATCCTGGTCGAAGCGCGACGGCGAGCCTAAGCTCAATGAATATGATCTCCCGGATTCGGCCTACGTTCCTTGGCTTGGCCGTAAGGTTTCCGATCCGGAAGGCTATGGAATATATTTCCAGGAGCGCTGGGATGACGCTTTGGCCGCGAATCCGCAGTTCCTTTACCTGAATGACTGGAATGAGTGGACCGCCGGGAAGTACAACGGAGACGTGATGTGGCTTGGCCGCAAGAATCCGTTTATGTTCGTGGACCAGTACAACGCCGAGTTCAACAGGACCATACAGCCGATGAAAGGTGGCTACACCGACAACTACTACATGCAGATGGCGCAGAACATCCGCCGCTACAAGGGAGTCCGTCCGGTTCCAGTGAACAGGCATATTCATAAAATGGCGGTTGACGGAATATTCAAGGATTGGGAGCAGGTCGAGGTGGTCTATCGCGACACCCGTGGAGACGTGTTCCATCGTGACGCGAAGGGTTACGGCGGGCTTCATTACAAGGATTCGACGGGAAGGAACGACATTGTGGCCTCCAAGGTGGCCGTCGGCAAGTCGGACATATTCTTTTATACCGAGACCGCAGATGCCTTGACTCCATATTCCGATCCGGATTGGATGCTGCTGCTGATTGATTCAGATGGTGATTCCTCGACTGGTTGGTATGGTTATGACATATTGATTAACAAGGATATAGCATCTGACGGCAAGGGGAGTGTCCTTAGGTTTGTTGACGGGAAATGGGTCAAGGCGGGGGAGTACCGCTTCGCTGTGGAAGGCAACAAACTGGAACTGGCCGTGCCGAAGTCACTGCTTGGTGTTTCCGGAAAATCAATTACCTTTGACTTCAAATGGGCCGACAACACCGGAGAACTGGTGGATCCTATCTCCCTTTGTCTGCATGGAGACTCCGCTCCGAACCGCCGGTTCAACTATAGGTTTGTTTGGAATAAGTAAGCGTTAAAAAATAAGTTGAACTAAATATGTGTCAGATTTATGAGGATAGATTTCTTTTGGAAGAAGGAGTGTGCCGGTGGCACATGACTGATGAGAAAAGAAATATAGACCATAAAGATATACAAATTGATCAAGTTGTTTTTTAATGATCACTAAGTAATCCTTAAGAATATGAAATACTCCACAATCCGAATACTTTTTGCATCGGCCGTGTTGCTGTCGGCTGCCTGCTCTTGTGGCAAGGACACCGTAAAACCGAACGTCGTGGTCAGGCCGAAAGGAGACAAATACCAGATGGCGGCCAACATCAAGGATTATCTTGCCAAAGACTATCCTTCAAAGGTGACGAACGTGCAGGTCACGTCTGATAAGGTTATCATCAAGGGGAACTGCGGCGGTTCCGGCACATATTTGCTTGCGGAGATAACCCCTTGGCAGGATGTGACGGAACTGGAGAAATATCCCTACACTCAGGACTTGTCAGGCGGTGGTTTCACTGTCACCGTGGACAGGATTGTTCCGAATCGCGAGGGAATAAGATATGACAAGGTGTTCTCCAAATGGGCCGTCGTGAAGGTGGACGGTGACAGGCAGACCTTGGACTCTCATGCCCGTTACGCCGATGATGTCGTTCCTAAAAAATCACCTGAGGCTGTTCCGCTGAGGAACAAGAAAGGTTTCGGGGCTGGAGACATAGACCTTTATTTCAGTGACTGCAAGGAGATGAACGTGGGCAGCATCACGATGAATGTTGTCCTCAATGACTACATCAAGGGAGAAGGCTCCGGTTACTCCTATGGCGGCCAGAACTATTCTTTGGGTGCCTTCAAGGACTATGTTGACCGCGTTACCCGCCGGGCCGGAGAAATGGATCTCGTGGTGTCCGCCATCATCCTCTGCCAGACGAACTCCATATTCAAGGATCCTGAGAATAAGGGGGGCAACTACACCATGCCGAACCTGACGACTGCAAAGGCGTTCAATCTCTACGCCGCCGCCCTTGAGCACATGGCCTCGACTCACTGCACACCGGGCAACAGGATCTCGCATTGGATCATGCACAACGAGGTGGATTTCGCCAATGAGTGGACGAACATGGGTGATCAGCCGATGATGCGCTATCTGGACCGCTACATCAAGTCGATGAGAATCTGCTACAACATTGCCCGTCAGTACGATCAGAACGCATCGGTGCTTGGCTCCTACACCCATTGCTGGGCCAAGGCGGACGGAAATTATGCTCCGAAGAAAATGCTGGAGGCCACTGTCGCCTATTCTGAAGCCGAGGGTGATTTCCGTTGGGGTGTGGCCTATCACCCTTATCCGCAGGATCTCACAAAGCCTTCTTTCTGGGTGAACGACACGCAGGCGACCTATTCATTGAACTCCAAGTACGTGACTTTCAAGAACCTGGAGGTGATCGACGCTTGGATAAGGCAGAAGGAGAATTTTTACAAGGGCAAGACGAAGCGCGTCCTGTTCCTTTCCGAGCAGGGTACAAACTCGCCGTCCTATTCCGAGAGCGACCTCGCCCTTCAGGCCGCCGGAGGTGCCTGGGCTTGGAAAAAGGTCTCCAAACTGGACGGCATAGATGCCATCCAGTGGCACAACTGGGCGGACAACAAAGCCGAAGGAGGCCTCAGGATAGGTCTTCGCACTTTCGCTGAAGGTAGTGTCTCAAATCTTACCCCTAAGCCTGTCTGGTACGTCTGGAAGGCCGCCGGCACGGCCGAAGAGGATTCCGTCTTTGATCAGTACAAGACCACCCTCGGCATCTCTGACTGGGATTCCATCCTTAACGCTGTCGAGTAGAAGTCCGCAATCGGCTCCATCTGTCGCAGTGTATCGGTTGCTGCTGTTCTACCTGTCGCAGAGATTGTCTGTAACAAAGTCTATCTGTAGTAGAATTGCCAGTTGTTGAACCTGCCGTTTTTTTACACCTGCCTGTCGTCGTGTGTCGCAACGGACCCTTGGCGGATAACTAATTGAAGACCAATGAATAAAGCAAGTTCGTGGTGCGGGATTCAGCACCACGAACTTGCTTAGATTGTTGATATTCATATATTTGCGTGCCACGCTTTCTGATTGCGCTGCGCAGGCAGAGAGCCTGTCGAAGGGATGTTAGTTAGACAAGTTCACTAACCGCTCTGTGCTTCAATTATAAACTAACGAAATAAGCCTTTATTAAGCATTGTGATATTCTTAATGTTAGACATTTGAATGATTACAACGTAAGTTTCCTGAGAGGAAAATCCTCGCAAAAGGTGGCACTGTAAACTGAATCAGTGAATCTGTAAAGAGAAACAGTTGAATCGAAGGACGGATGTAAACCAGTTCAGAGATGCTGTAAAGTATATCAGGTAAACAACCTCTAAAGTGTCAACCACCATTCTTAGGGAAGGTCACTGTTGCGAATATGATGATAATAATTGATATGATTCGCTTTTATTAGTAAAATAAAAAACGTTTTGTATATTTGTAAATCCAGTAAAAGAAAAATATTGGTACGCATTTAATACAATCACTTATGATAAGCCAATCGAGACTAATTAAGATAGTTGCGGGTGTTCTTTCTTTACTATGTGCGGTAGGGTGTGATTTTGCGAAAATGAAGAAGTGTCCTTCTTATGTAGCAATGTATATAGCTCTCTGTCATAATAGTTGATCAGCTTGACTTTTAAGACACCGTCAATATTCAAGTCTTCTTCTATGACTGGCACAAAATCATCAATCTCATCGATTGCTGCGACACCAAGATAAGTCTTATCTCCAGTACGAAGATTGGTAATTTTGGATGCTATGCGATTTGCTTCTGCCGATGAGTTTACTTTTACCAGCACATGGTCATTGCCAGTAACACCTATCAGGTTTATCGTCCCTTTGTCATTGAAGATTGAAGCGATATTTTGTCTGGAACCTTTTGCAGATGCACTTTGGTTCAAGCGTAGGTTAAGCACAGAAGGAAGTTGGTTGTTCTTCTTGCTTTTCTCAGAAAGCTTAGCCGCCGTTCCGGTCATCACCGTGGCAAACATTGCTTGTTTTTGAGGAATGGCATCCCTGTCAACCCAATTAGGTATCTCAGAATCTCCAGCCCCCTCAGTCATTCTTTCGTCCTTCTCTCTCATAGAGAAAAAGCGAATAGGTAGATTCCTTTCGTTCATATTTACTCCTCCTTATTATTTAAGATGTTTTTAATTTGCCTTATTGAGATTCCAAGCCTATCTGAGATTAACTGTTGCGAAATGCCATTCTCATTCAAATACTTCACAAGCCCCTCAGCATCTCCCACATCATGATTCTTGAAGTTATAGAGCTGCACTAACAGTTCTTCAGTAGATAAGGTAGAATCGGATTTGATTACTGCCTGAACTTTTGCATTGTTAACGATTGTTTGGATGTCAGCAGGCGATAAATCTCCTTTATCAGCAAAAGCCTTGATAAGTCTTGACATCTTTTTGTAATCATCCACTGGCAATGTTGTTTTAAAGTCTCCAATAAAGAAATTCATCATCTCTTTTATCTCGTCTTCACCTGGTAAACCGATTTCAAGAATTGTATGGAATCGCCGCCAAATAGCCCTATCGAGCAGTTCTGCGTGATTTGTAGCAGCAATCAGCACACTATTGCTTGATAGAGAATCAATGTTCTGTAACAAACTATTGATAACTCTTTTTAATTCTCCGAGTTCGTGCTGATCATCCCTCGCCTTTGCAATTGCATCGAATTCGTCAAGGAATAGTATACATGGTCTCGAATCTGCAAAATCAAAAACCTTTCTGATATTCTTCGCCGTGCTACCCAGCAATGAAGAAACGAGTGCATCCAATCTCGCTATAACCAATGGCAACCCCAGTTGTTGTGCTATATATTTTGCCACAGTACTCTTTCCGCATCCTGGTGCTCCATATAGCATAAGAGTATTACTGAAATCAACACCGTTTTTGTAAAGATCCCCTTGATGCTTTATCATTTCAATAAAATCATCTACCTTTCTGCCTGCCAGTTCGGAAAGAATAGGTTTGATCTCACTATCTGTTGGACAGTAGACATCGACAATACTCATCCTACTTTCGGCATCTACTGGAGTAGAGGACAGTTCGTCAAGGGAGAGCATAGCGGTATAACGCTTCTCAAGAGAGTCCGTGATCATTTTAGACATTCTGATCTCACCATCACGCTGCATTTTGTCTGCAAGCATTTTTGAATAGTTATATACTTTTTGAGCATCTTTTGACAACCCACCTTCTATGATTCGTAGTATCTCGGTATACATATGACTTTATTTAATTCTTGTGCAAAGATACAATAAGTGTTCTATATTCCAAATAAATCGTGCCAGAAATGTCAATTCCCGTGCTAATTTTATCAGAATTCGTGCCAATTAACCAACGTCTGGTACAAGTCGGCAAAACTCGTTGGAAAAATTACGGCGAACTGCCGAAAAGTCGTTAGAAAAAT
>OIEI01000257.1_pt1 | contig 22507 bp, 19 predicted proteins | sample 1581781 | NCBI WGS metagenome assembly OIEI01 (sample SAMN01760935, study PRJEB22395) | human gut metagenome | reverse complement strand
GACCGGCTAGACCTCGCCGGGGCGGCGGCCTAAATCACTTGCGAAACTTGAGTTTTTTAATTTATAGCAGTATGTTTAAAAGAATTCTAACATTTGTGGCGGCCGCGGCGGCCGCGGTGACGATCTCGTCCTGCCAGAAGGATGACAAGCCGACTGTCGAGTTTGAGAAAAGCCTCTACACCGCCTATGCCAAGCGCAGCGTCGATGTGAAGGTCATCCTCAGCGAGCCGGCCACCGAGAATGTCAGTGTCATGATCAACTCCTCAGGAGCGAATGCGGGGACTGATTTCGAGCTGACCGGCGTCCCGGTCACAATCAAGGCCGGAGAGACCTCCGGCACATTCAGCGTAAAGAATCTGAATCTGACCCAGGCCAGTCCTCTGAACCTCGGGATCGAGTGTCCGTCAGGCTACGACCTCGGAACCAAGTTCGTCACCATCGTGGCTCCGGATCCGGAAGAGACGCTTGTATATTCATTCGAATTAACCAAAGCGGACGTGCTAGGCTCCTATGTCGCCAAGATCAAGGTGACCGGCGTGACCTCCGGCGACAAGCTCTCCCTGAACGACGACGTGATCATCCCACTCAAGATCACCGGCGAGGCTGCTCCGTACGTGGTCTTCGACCCGGCCACCAAAGCCACGAACAAAACCTATTCAGGTCCTCACGCCGTCCTCAAGGCCGGCAAGTCGACAGCCACGTTCAAGTTCTCTCTCAAGGACGGCTTCAAGGACGGGGACAAGGTAGAGGTGACTGTGGACATGGACGCAGCCGTGAGGTTCATCCCGGGTGACAATGAGAGCGCGGAGTACACCCTCTATTCAGTAAAAGTTCCGGACGCTATTCTCGGAACATGGACGTTCAGCAAGGTGTTCGCGAAGGATGAGGTGGATTACTTCTTTGAAGATATGGGAGATAAGCCAGAACTTCTCCCGTTGAAGAATGAAGGATTCACCCTGACCTTTTCCAAGGATGACTCGGGCGTGGTGACCGTAACACCTAACGACAAGGGCGATTTCGCGAATTACTTCAGAGAGGCGACAGTAACACCAACCGAGCCAAAGAACCTGATAGCTAAAGGTACAATAATAGGTAAGAATACCGCCGAAGAAAGCAATATGTTCATGGAAGCTGATGAAGATGACAACTATGGCAAACATACAAACATGTACTACAAACTCTCAGCAGCCAACCGGGCATTCAGCAAGGACAAAGAGGTCATCGGCGAGTCCGTTATCGTGTTCACAATACTCGACGGCAGGCTTGTTACTGAATTCCGTGACTATGACAAGCCGCCGTTCGGAGAGAACTGGTGGGATGACAGTGCTTTCAGTTCGGAAATGTTCGGTTTCGCCTCCCTCTTCGTAAAGCAGTAACCCCAAGGGAGTTCCAAGTATAAAAACGAGGACGGCCAATAATTCATAGCCGTCCTCGTTTTGTGTAATTGACTCGTCAGCCATCGACAACCTCACGGGTGAGATAACAACCGATTTTCACCCCAAAGACCGTACGATGATATTCATGGGTGAGAAACCGCCATATCCTCACCCCATAAGTTTCTGGTTATCAGCCTCCGGTGCGGGAAGGCTGGTACCGTTCCCGAGATGGTTACGAGCCACCGGCAGTTAACGGAAACAGAGAGTCAACCTCATACTGAGTCATATTAAGAGTACGCCTTATCTGGCCGTTGGACGAATGGTAATCATAACGAAGTTTCCTTGCCAAGTCTTGTTTCTGCGCGGGACTCAGATCTTTCACCTTTACGGCTCCATAATCGGCCTTCAACAATTTGACAACCTGTGTGAACAACTCCGTGTCAGTCAAGAACTCACCATCATCCAATTCCGCGGCCAACTCTCCATAAGCCTCAACGCTCTTGCTGACCATTGAGAAATAATGATGCGCATTGCGGAAAAGAGACATTCCCAGCTTCAAGGAGCAATATGAAGGCGGAGCGATATGCCCTTCAATCACAAGATAGTCTCCTGGCAGTTCAGGGCTACGGCTTCTTAACATTTTCCGGGTTTGAATGTAGCCCAGATCCTCCAGCCTTTTTTCCAAAGGAAAGTCATTGAAATAATACCTCCCTGTACCCCACGGGTAAGAGAAAGGAGTGTACGCCGGGTTCACGACGTACCCGTTACGGTTCACATAGACGATTGTGTTTCTGAGTGTTCTCAGATCACAGACAGATTTAAGGCTCATCCGGAATGATTTCATATCCGCGCCGCTGTTCTTTTTTTGTGAGATACCGGCAGAGTCTCCGCCGAAAAAGATCGAAAAGACGCCTTGCGTTATGTTCACTTCCACACAACACTATATGAATATGATTGCTCATAATCTCAAAGGCGACGATGGTGATGGAGCCGGTTTCCTTATGACATCTGGCCAGCAGATTCATCGCATAACGATAATCGTCATCGTCAACAAACAATATCGATGACATTTTCCCGGCAGTGTAAAGATGCCACCAGGCACCACAGCCACGGAATGTAGCCTCACACATTCTTTCAGACTCAGCATAAGAGATCTTTTTCATAATGTTCAAGTTTAACTCGGGTGAGAAACCGCCATATTCTCACCCAGGATGTTATTGGGAATCAGTCTCGGGGGCGATAATGGCCTTTCGGCACCGAGGCTTACTGAAAACAAAAAAACGAGTCAGGTGCGATATAACCTAACTCGCTTTGCGGATTCTATGTTCCGCGGCATTCAGTACGTCACAAATGTAAGAATAATATCCGGGAAGTCAACCGTTTCACACCCGCAATTGCCATAACTTTTTTTCTCCACCTAACAGAACCGGGTGAGAATATGCCCTAATCTCACCCGTCAGATTCACAAACGATCAACTCGGGTGAAAATAGGTTGGATATTCACACGCGTTGATGTCCTACCATATTCCAAGAGGGGAAGCAGCCGCCGTCAGACAGGCTTAGAATAGGGAAAGCCGCTTAATGTCCACAGCACTCGAAAGAACTGATCAGTGTATCAAGACGTTGCACAACACCATTGTCCATCAGGAAGCATTGGCGGGAGGCGTATTCTGACTAATTTTGCAATATGATTCCGTACGAGTTACACGCTGGGTGGACAGCGGTGAGGCGGCGGGGTTGCAACATCTGTTCTGCGACAAGCACGTCACTTACCATCGGGTGTACAGGGCGGAGGAGGCCGGGCTGCCGGATCCGGACACGCTTTGGCTCACAACAGCGGACGGATTCAGGATCCACACGCTTGAAGTCAAGCCGGAAGGTGAGGTCAAGGGTGCGGTCATCTGCATCTCAGGCATCGAGAATCCTTCGGCCACAGCGTTTTACGGCCACGCCAGAGAGTTCCGCGAGATTGGACTCACCACGCTAATGCCGGATCTCCGTGGGCACGGGGACATCGACGCACTCATCACACTGTCGGCATATTCATCGGTTCAGGATTTCATGGGCTGGCAGTTCAGTAGATTCATCACGCCGGTGCTCGCCTACCCGGTAAAGCTCACGACAGCGCTTTACACCGGACTCAAGTTCGGAGTCAACGGATTCAATGCCACACCTTTGGAGTCAATCGGCAATCTGCATGGAAGGCCCGCTCTGATGATGCACAGCCGCAAAGACAGTCAGGTGCCGTTCATCTGTTTCGAGAAGCTGACGAAAAAGGCCGCGACAGTCAGCAATGGCATCAGTACATACATTGTAGAGGGTGACGAGCATTTCATCACCGGTTCGTCCGGAATGCCGGAGGAGGACAAGGCCTACAATTCTGTTCTGCTGGAGTTTGTCAGGAATGTTTAAGAACTACTTCAAACGCAGGAAGGAATAGCCGAAGCGTTCGCAGGCGGCACGCTCAAGGGCTTCACGGTCGTCCGGGTGGGCGATGGAGATGAGAGCCTTGGCTCGCTGCGCAAGGTTCTTGTTGCGGAGATAGACGCAACCATATTCAGTGACAACGTATTGGGTCTGGAAACGGGTTGTGACCACACCGGCTCCCGGAGCGAGGTGGGCGACAATCTTGCCGCGGCCTTTGGCGGTGCGGGACGGCAGGGCGATGAAAGTCTTTCCGCCTTCCGAAAGGGCAGCACCGTACATAAAGTCGTGCTGGCCGCCGACGCTGGAGAAGATCATGTCACCGATGCTGTCAGCGCAGATCTGGCCAGTCAGATCCACCTCGATGGCGGAATTGATGGCCATAGCGTTCGGGTTCTGACGGATGCGCTGCGGATCGTTCGTCCAGCTCACATCGTAGAACATCGCGTCCTTGTTGTGGTCGAGGTACTCGTACATATGTCGGGAACCAAGGGCCAGACATGCGACACTGCGGCCGGGCTCAACCTTCTTCAACGAATTGTCAATCACGCCCGTCTGCATCAGACGGAACACCCCGTCGGTCATCGCCTCGGTGTGCAGGCCGAGATGCTTGTGGTCCTTGAGGCCGTTCAGAATGGCGTTCGGAATGCCGCCGACACCTATCTGTAGGGTGGCTCCATCCGGAATCTCGGCGGCGATGTACGAGCCTATGGCCGACTCGATCTCGGTCGGAGGACCGAACTGCATATCCACAGGAGGGTCATCGCACTCGATGGCGGCCGTGATCTGAGACTCGTGAATCATAGCCGTGCCGTAAAGGTACGGAATGCTCTTGTTCACCTGGGCGATCACAATTTTGGCGGTCTCGACGGCCGGCTGGGCCAGGTCAGCGGAGATGTTGTAGCTGCAATAGCCGTTCTCGTCCGGAAGAGAGCAGTTGATGCACGCCACATCAATCGGAATCTCGTGACGGCGGATCAATGACGGAAGCTCACCCAAGAATCCCGGAATAAGGCTTCCGTAACCCTCTGCGACATATTGACGCTGGTCGGCGCACAGAAACAGGCTATTCACAAAGAACGAGTCCTTGTACTCCGGCTTGCAGAACGGAGCCGGACCTTTCGTGATGTTGAATCCTGAAACGATGTTCACACCCCGGAGCTCATCAGCGCGGCGGGCAAGAGCCTCCTGAATGATCACAGGCACGGCGGTGCTTCCCTGAAAGAAGACCCAGTCACCTGACTTTACGAGTTTTACGGCCTCGTTGGCACTAACGTATTTCATAAGCAATATTCTCTAAATAATTAATCACCAGACTCATAAAGTCCGACAAAGAGTCCAAGACGCTCATCCAGCGCACGGAAATCATCCTCGGAATTCAGCATCGAAACACAGACCCTTATGCCTTCCCGGGTGCTTCTCGTGGCGACCATCGTGATGGCGCAGATTCCGCAGCGAAGCAGATTCAGCAGCAACTGGCTGCCGGTCAGGCCATCATAGCCGATCGTGAAGAAGAAACCATCACTCACAGCCTCATCCAGATCCTTGTCATACACGATGTGGAACCCGTGGCGCAGAAATATTTCCTTTGCCTTTCCTGCCCTACGGCCATATTCACGCATCTCACCGACGAAGTCATATTCACCGTCCGCCGCCGCTTTAAGCATCGCCGCGAAAGCGAACTGCGCTGAGTGAGAGCAGCTTGATGAATTGACATAGAGGTAGGTAAGTGAGAAATTGTCGCCGAAGCGGCCGAGGCCGTAGCGTTCGCGGAGCGCGGGATATTCCCTGTGATAGAGTTTGTCCGAAATAGCGACCATAGCGATTCGTTCCCCGGCGTAACTGAATATCTTCGAGGCGGAGATCATCAGCACGCAGTTGTCGGTATAGCGAGCGACGGTCGGCTGATATGGCGGCTCGAACGGCACGGAACGGTTCTTCCGGAAATCCATACAAAGGTACGCCATATCCTCCAGAGCGACCACATCGTACTTGGTGCAAAGCTCACCCAGACTCTTCAACTCATCCTCGGTCAGGCAAACCCAGGACGGATTGTTAGGGTTTGAATATACTATAGCGGCGACCCGTCCGTCACCGAATACCTCCTCGATCTTCTCACGGAACTTCTCCCCCCGGAAATCATAGAGGTCGAACATCCGCGTCTTGAATCCAAGCACCTTTGCCTGAACGTAATGCGACGGGAAACCAGGATTGAGATAGACAACTGTGTCTTTCGAGGGATTCATCTGGATGCACTCCAGCAGAAGGTTGTAGCATCCCTGCATCGAGCCGACAGTCGGCACGATCCCTTCCGTGGAGATGTCCACGCCGACAAAGGCCTTGATGAAGCGCGAGCCGTTCTCCTTCAGCTCAGGGATTCCGCAGGCGGGAGGATAGACCGAAGCCTCTCCGGAATCCAACGCCTTTTTCTGAGCGTCGATTCCTATCTGGCAAGCGTTCAGGCCGGGAATACCGAACTCAAGATGCACGAACTTCTCTCCGGACAGTTTCTCCAGTTCGTGGGAGACGTTGACACACTGGCGGATTGTGGTCCGGCCGATGTCCGCTATGTCAAGTCTTCGCAGGACTTCGTCTATGGATTGTCTGGAGACCGGTTTCATTTCGAGAAGTTTTTGGAGACCTCCAGTCCGGCGTTGAAGGCCGCTATATTCATTTCAACTATCTTCCCGCCCTTGCGGGAGAATACGTTGGTGATTCCCTCACGGAGTTTCTCTGGATCAAGGATCTCCAAAACAGCGGCGGAAGCGCCCAGCAGGACCATATTCGCGCTGCGTGGAGAGCCCGTCTGCTTCGCGATCTCATCACAGTCCAATGTTATGACATTGCCGATTTTCTGAAGCTCGGCGGTGATCTCCTCGACAGGAGGGTAATTCGGAATATTCACAAACGGGGTGGAGTTTGTCACTATCCAGCCGCCCTTTGAGAGCCAAGGCAGGTAGCGGAGGGCCTCCATCGGCTCCAGCGAAAGGATAAGGTCGCACTCCCCTTTCGGGATCAGGTCGCTCCAGATTCTCTCGGTGCTGATGCGCAGGTTGCTCTGCACATCTCCGCCTCTCTGGCTCATTCCGTGCACCTCGGCCTGTTTCAGATGAAGGTTTTGGTCAAGCGCCGCCCAACCGATCACCGTTGCTATCGAGAGAATCCCCTGTCCCCCGACACCAGATAATATAATGTCTTTCTTTGCCATATCGATTACGCTTTTTTGTTGGCCGCGTGGCGTTTCGCTGTCTGAATGCATTCACGGCGACAGATGATGACTGACACGCCGCTGTAGTTGAGTTCCTCGTCGATCACCTTCTCCATATCCGGATAATTCTTAGGAAGAGGAATGATTGTCCTAATGTGCTCCGGCTCGACTCCGAGTCCCTTGCAGATCTCCTCCAGTTTTCCCGTTCCGGCGGAGTCCTGACCTCCGGTCATTCCGGTCGTCAGGTTGTCCGAGATGCAGATCGTGACGCTCGCCCCGGCGTTGACGCAGTCCAGAAGGCCGGTCATCCCGCTGTGGGTGAATGTGGAGTCTCCGATCACCGCCACGGCAGGCCACACACCGGAATTGGCGGCACCAAGCGCCATAGTGATGGAAGCACCCATCTCGACGCAGGTCTGGAACGAGTTGAAAGGCGGCATATATCCAAGAGTGTAGCAACCTATGTCACTGAACACACGTGCCGTAGGGGCATATTCCTTAAGCACCACATTAAGCGCGGTGTAGAAATCCCTGTGGCCGCATCCCTGGCAAAGCGCCGGCGGACGAGGGACAGCTACCTCTGATTTTGAATATGTCTCCATCGGCGGCAGGCCAAGGGCGACGCGCACGCAGTCAGGTGTGAGTTCGCCAGTCCTTGGAAGAGTGCCGTCAAGACGGCCTTGGATCTTCGTCCACCTTCTGTCCTCCGGATCGTAAAGGATGCCGCGCAGCTTCTCCTCGATGAGAGGCTGTCCCTCCTCAAGCACAAGGATGGCGTCGCACGTGGCTGCCATCTCCCTTGCCAAAGCCTTAGGGAACGGATAGCGGGTCACCTTCAAAGTCGGATACGGGCATCCGTCAGGGAAGCTCTCCATCAGATAGTTCCAGGCGATTCCGCAGGCGATGATTCCCATCCTGTGGTTGTGCCCCTCGACATAACTATTGTCCGAAGAGGCCACGGAATCGTTCTCGAATGACAACACATCGTCAGCCAGCTGACAGATACGCTTCCTGGCGTTGACCGGCAGGGTCACCCAGTTCTTCTCGTGAAGCTCGTCCGGGAAATGAACCTCGTTCTCGCGGCGGATCTCCCCGGCCTCAACCACAGCCCTGGAATGCGCCATGCGGGTTGTAAGGCGCATGAGCACAGGAATATGATTGGCCTCGGAATAGTCGAACGCCTCGCGCACCATGTCGTAGGCCTCCTGTTGGTTCGAAGGCTCGAAGCACGGCATCATGGCGAAGTCGGCGTAGAACCTTGAATCCTGCTCATTCTGAGAGGAATGCTGGGACGGGTCATCGCAAGCCACGACCACAAGGCCACCGTTGGCCCCGGTGACAGCCGAATTGACGAAAGCGTCGGCGCAGACATTCATCCCGACGTGCTTCATGCACACAAGGGCGCGTTTTCCCGAATATGAAACGCCAAGCGCGGACTCCATCGCCGTCTTCTCGTTGGAAGACCAGTCGCAATGGATTCCGCGCTCTTTTGTGAGAGGGTGGGACTGGATATATTCAGTTATTTCAGTCGAAGGCGTGCCGGGATAGGCATACACGCCGGATAGTCCGGCATGCAACGCTCCCAGGGCCAAGGCCTCGTCACCCAAAAGAAGTTTCTTCTCTGACATAACTCGTAGCGGTTTACAGTTTTTGTGTTATTTCGGCTACAAGTTACGAAAAATCCTAAATATTCAAAAATTTCTTTCAGACTTTAACACATTTTGCGATTTCATCACAAATCTTTAAAACCGTTCAATGTTTTTGGCGTTATCGGAGCCTCCAGACAGCCGTCAAGGATGCGGATCGTGTGGATGTCGGTTCCAGTGAAATCATAATAACCTTTTTTCAGCAGCAACTCGGCCACTTTCTTTGCCCGTCGTCCATACAGGCCGGCAAGAGAGAACAGATTCAGCTGGAAGAGAATCCCCATGGACCGGAGGCGGGCATAGTCATCTTCCGACATGTAGATGTACCTTTCCGGGTGGGCTATAATCGGGTACATACCTTTGGACTTTATGGTCTCGAGTGTGTCATAGAATCCGTATGGCGGCGTGAAATAGGAGGTCTCCACCAAAAGATGATCGTGTTCCTCCCCCATTGTCAGCAGATCCCCTGCCGCGAGACGCTCCTCGAAGAGGTTGTCTATCATATTCTCCGCCCCAAGGTGAAGGCGCAATCCTCCTTTGTAATTCTGGCAGAGGAGGTTGAAGCGTTCTTTCAGGTCAGCCGTCTTGTTGGGGACATCCTCCATGATGTGCGGAGTCAACCAAACGGTCTTCATCCCCAATCTTTCGTAGCGGTCCAGAATCGCCAGAGACTCCTCCATCGTCCTCACCCCGTCATCCACCCCGGGAAGAATGTGGGAGTGACAGTCAGTGAGGCCATTGAATATTCCGATGTCGCCAAGGGTGCGTTTTCTCGTGAAAGGCCACATATTCAATTGTTCTGAGTAATCATGTCTGAGCTGTCGCCGCTACTTCCGGACATAGCCTTATGTACACGGCGGCATGCCGCATTATCTTTTCAATATGTCCTCATCTCCAAGCGGTTCGTACGCTCCGTCCTTGGCTTCGAATATGATGGTCCCTGTCTCCAGTGATTCAGAATTGTGCCAGGCATTGATAGGGACAACGCAGATCGGGACCGGCGCCCCCGCCCTGTAGATGACGGACTCGGTCACGTTCCCGCCATCGTCATAGAAATTCTGCCGTATCGCCCCCCGGATCACCACCACCGTCTCCGACGACTTCGTGTGCCGGTGCACCGGAATCAACGTTCCCGGCTCCATAGCGTTCAACATCCTCTGCGACCCATCCCCCGAAGAGTTCCGCAGATCATAATTCATCCTCAACCTCGGTGACCGCCTCGCCTCCTCGGTCAGGCTGTCTAACAAAGTGGAATCTATCAGCATAATCACTTCTCCTAATCAATTATCAACACCACAAAGATACAAAAAAGGTCTCGGTTCAAACAAAGGTTATTTCAAGACATCTTCCGGAAGGAACACTCTGGCCGCCCCAGCATTCTTAGGCGGCACTTTGGTGAACAGGACCACATGAACGGCCTGCGCCTTCTTCAGAAACGGAAGGTGAGGAATTATTGCCTGAAGTCTGGCGGTCAGAGCGGCGGCATCCTCATTTCCGGCCCATTTGCACTCTCCGACAAGGATGTGCTTTCTATCCAATGATTCAGCGACAACATCAAGCTCAACCATTCGCCCATCATTGTCGTTGTCTGTGAATATCTTTCCCCACCAGCGGGAAGCCTTGTTGTAAATGACGCCATCGATGCCCCTTCCACTCACATACTTCCGGCACATCAACTCCCAACACTCACTGGTAAAGGATGAAAACTGCTTTTTTACCATTGACATAACAGTCTCTTCCGCTCCAACCTCCAGTAACGAGGCATACGGGGAGACAAATCTAAAGTGAAACCGGAACAAAGGATCCGTGATGAAGTAAAGCCCCTTCTTGCTATTCTTCTCGTTCTCGCCATATGGAATCTCCCGACGCACATAGCCTAAATCCCTAAGTTTCTTAAGTGGCTCTGTAATTTCGCTTGCAGGCTTGCCGGCCCGGGACGCTATCTCGGACAGTTTGTTGGCGCCGTCTCCGATTATAGATAGCAAAGTCATGGACTGGACTATGTCACGCATGTCATCCCGAAGCAACCTTTGCGGCTCCTCCAACAGAATCCCTTGGGTGTCCAGAAGCAATTTTCTTATCGCCGTCTCACAATCAGGATAGTCATTCCGCAGTTCCCAATATCTGGGGATTCCTCCCCAGACGGAATATTCCTTTACAGCATGTACTGCATCACAATTCAGTGCTTCTGGGACAAATTTCGCAGGAATCGGGGAGAGCTTTATGATCTCATCAGCAAGTCCGTACAACGGAGACTTCTTGTCCATGACGCAACTGTACATCATTTGCTGTGATGAGCCACACAAGATAAGATCAAACTTGAAGATATGGAAATTAAGCAGCTTCTGAAGGACAGATGGCAATGAAGGACAACTTTTGACCATGTAGGGGAACTCATCGAGGCAGACTGTCACCCTTGACTTCAGTTGGTTGTTGAGTGCCCGGAATAATGTCTCCCAGTCAGGATAAACCACCTTGTCGAAGCCATCCACACTCCCGGACACTATGCGAGAGAACAAGACCCGCTGATTCTGCTCCGAAGTCTGATCACTCAAGAAGTAGAAATCCCTGCCTAAGTCCATCACGTTTTTTATGAGTGAAGACTTTCCGATTCGTCTCCGCCCATAAACCACGATGAATTGGCTGTCAGGCCTCTTCAATGCCTCCCCTAGCCTCACAACATCAGACTTTCTGTCAATAAACTTCTTGAATAACATACAGTTTTAAATATCTTTCACAAAGATAATCTTTTTCAAAGATATTCCAAAGCGCATTAATGGTTATTAGCGCAGAAAACATGCTCTATCTCAACGAAATCACAACTCACACTTGACACTCACTGCCTTCTTAGTATAACCTCGAACGCCTCCGCATAATTACACCCGGCCTGACAGCCGCGATAAGCGGAGAAGCCTTCAAGGGCTTCCGTTGATCGTGGGTGAGGATATGGACGCATGACACCACGGTACATCGAGAGGGCTCCCACTCTGCCTGACGGGGCGAAGTTAAGCGCCCATGCCTAAAGCCGAAAGCCTAAGCGTGAGCTAGCTAAATGAAAGGAGCACATGCGTAGCTCAAGCCAAGCACTAAGGTGCCAAGCCAAACAGCTCCTACCCTACTTAACAATCGCCTCCCGAATGCAATCCACGACGTACCTCATATCCTCGTCCGTCACATATTGGCCAGCCGGCAAGGTTTGCCTTTGAACATGAAATAACATCGCTACCGTTGTGAACGAAACCATCTTATACGGAATAAGTACAGACGTGAATAAAAGGCGGTCGGCCTTCGGCCGGGTTTTGCGCCCGAATCAGCCCCTGCCAACTCTCATGGGAAACAAGGGAAGCCGGCACGCTGTCAATGCCACAATACACCGTTAACCAATTCTTTTTTCCATTTTTCACTATATGTTTGATTCTTTTTGCTCCTCGTATAGTGTCTACTTTTTTCAGTTCACGTCATAAGGCCCCCCTCTCATCATCATTATTTTCGGGTAATCCAAGACCTTCATAAAAGCGGATTCCCCATCCTTTTCAACCTTATAGCAAGTGGAGATGTTTCCTCCGGTCTCATGTTTCGCCCTGTCGGGGCTGGCCAACTTTGATACCACGGTCTAGCCATCAACAACTTTTCCTTCAAGATCGCCTGAAGCAAAGAATATGTTCAGATCTAATTCCATTATATCCAATGTATTATTTCAAACGAACAGGCTTATTATCAAACAATTACACATTGGCTATCTCTGGCAGAGCCAGTCTATTGCCGTAACTATTTCGATGGTGTGGCCGTTCATACTGACTGTCTCCGCCGTGTCAAATGTAATCAATGTCAACTTCTCACACTTGAGATCTTTGGCACCGACAAACAGGCCGTTTAATTCCCTATTCCGAGTTTTAGAGGATGAAATGTCATAGCTCACCTGGATTAGTTCAACAGGTTTTCCTCCGTCAGCCACGACGAAATCAACTTCATGACTGGCAGATTTGTAATAGAATAAATCGTGGAAAAGAGGTTTGCTCCTGCGCAGAAGTTCAACGCAAATAACGTTCTCCAGGCGCCAGCCAAGATTATCACTGGCGATGGTCCCCTCTTTATCGGTTGCCAGGGCGGTATCAACAACATATACCTTCTCGTTCCGGATTCTGTCTTTGCTCTTGAAAGAGAACTTGTTGATACCTATCAGCAGGAAGGCCTGCTTAAGGTAGGAGTAATAATTCTCGGCAGTATGGTCGGATACACCAAACTCTGCAGCAACATTCTTGGCGATGAATTCGCGGCAGTAATTGTCCGACAGGTACGTTGCCATCCGCCTGAGAACATCCTTGTGCCGGATCTTGAAACGCTTGGCGATGTCTGTATTGATAATGGCATCAAGAAGCCCGCTGATGTATCCGACGCGGTTTGTTTCCGAAATCATCTCAGGGAAACCTCCTTCCGACAGATACTTCTCCAGGGCGTTCTTGCGTAATGCCCGGGCCTTGGTCGAGTAAGACTTGGTATCAACCCCGGTAATGCCGCAATACTCGGAGAACGAGAACGGATACAGGTCGATCCGGTTATGCCGCCCTGTCAGATGCGTCATCAGTTCGCTGCTCAAGAGCTTAGAGTTCGAGCCGGTTATAAGGATGTGTATCTTCTGTCGGAGGAGGCGGTTGACAAACAACTGCCATCCGTCGATGTTCTGAATTTCATCCAGGAACAGATACTTGAAGTCACCGTTTAGTCGGTAAAGCGCCTCCAGAAGCGTGTCGAGTTCCCCGGTCTTCAGAGAGACCAGTCGTTCATCGTCGAAGTTGACATACGCAAAATCGCCTACCTTCTCACGCAGGACTTTCTCGCAGATGGTCGATTTCCCACTACGCCTGACCCCGATAACCACCTGAGCCATCTTGCTATCAAGGTTTATAAGCGGTTCTTCATAACGGCTCACGAAGGAGGCGAGTTCATTTGACTTTAATTCTTCCTTTTGGGAAGAGAGGATTGAAAGTATCTGTTGTACGGTCATCATATCATTGTATTTGCACCGTGCAAGATACGAAAACATCGATAAAAATCAAAATACGTCAGAATAAACTTCGATAAAAATAGATTTGTCAAAGACTTAACTTCGATATGTCTAGCCGTTTCCTGAAACACAGTCTTGTCATTCGCGCCTCGCTTGATGGGATGGAACTCCGGATTATCCTGCTGCTTTGTTACATGATATCCTCGAAATGCATTGTATTATCAAGTCTATTCAGTTTTATCTAGAAAGCTATTCTTAATATCCAGACATGTTTCCGGGGAGACATAATAGGTTTGCCATTCGGATAGGTTAGCATCGGTATTACTTTTATCTTTCAGTAGCTGTAGTACGATTGGTGCGACCATTTTCCTCAGATACAATTTCTCATTGGCTTGGAGTTCACTTTAAAGTGTCGCAATCACTAAACGTGGCCGGAGCGCAAGAACAAACTCTTCAAAAACGAATATATCCAGATAGCCTATGACCATCTGGATACATTCTACGGTAAATCGAAACTGTCTGCAGGACTCTGAGCCGTTACATCCCCTACCGAATCGCCTCTTTGATGCAATCTACAATGTAGCGGACATCGTCATCGGTTACGTATGGGCCGGCAGGAAGACAGAAGCCTATCTTGAAGAGAGCGGTTTCCACGTCGTTGGTGTATGCTGTGGCACCTGCGTAGACCGGTTGCTTGTGCATTGGCTTCCAGACTGGACGGCACTCGATTTTCTTGGCCAGCATGAACACGCGGAGAGCTTCCACATTTTCGTTCGGCTGACAATCGGTCGTCGCACAATCTACGGCGTGAATCACACCTGCAGCTCCGCCCACTGCGGTCTTGATCACCTCCTTTTAGGCATTTTCCTGACCTTGAACGTGAACGGAAGGGTCCAATGTCGCTGCACAGAGCCAGAAATTCGCATCATAACGCGGATCCTCAGGCTGCTTATGAATATGTACGCCCGGAACATCGGCCAGCAGTTCCTCATAAAGCTTCTGCACATGACGATGGTGAGCGATGTGGGCATCGAGGACAGTCATCTGACCACGGCCGATACCCGCACAGACATTGGACATTCGGTAGTTGTAGCCGATGGCAGTGTGCTGGTAGTAAGGATAGGCGTCACGAGCCTGTGTCGCATACCACATGACCTCATTGGCGTCTTCTGCATTGCGGCAAACAAGAGCGCCGCCGCCGGAAGTCGTGATCATCTTGTTGCCGTTGAACGACAGCACGCCGTACTTGCCGAAAGTTCCGAGCACCTGGCCGTTGAAGCGCGAACCCATGCCCTCAGCGGCATCCTCGACAATCGGAATACCGTATTTGTCGGCAATAGCCATGATCTCGTCAATCTTGTACGGCATACCATAGAGAGCCACCGGGACAATCGCCTTCGGATATTTGCCCGTTTTTTCTTTTCGGTCAATGATTGCCTTCTCCAGCAGTACCAACTATCGCATAACCTACCTCCACAAAGGTTCTTATCAATGCCAGCAAAAAAAATTCACCAATTATCTGACAGAGATAAATAGATAAAACTATGCTTTGCTGAAATCATAATACTTTTAACAGCCGCGCGATGAGAAATGACTACCTTTCTCGCATAAAAGTCCAGACCTTTTAGCCCGGGCTCCATATTCCTACAGAAATATTGGTGAAATCACGTCAATTGTGTCAAAATACTTTGCAGATCGTCTTTACCTAACGTGCCATCAAAGAATTGTTTCGCTGTCTCGATGTCAGCATCGTACTTCTTTGCCATTAAATATTTTAGAGTATTCCTAAAACGCATGAGCTCAGGATAGTTTTTTATCTCACAAAACAATCGACGTAGTTTAGGATCCGTTTCCGCTTGAACTTTTTTGGTATAGATTAAAAACTCATCCACATTTGAAGGATTACCAAATGGGCTCATATCGGCATTCTGATCAGTTGCTGCATTAAAAATGAAACTGTCCATTGCCTTATAGATGGTAAACAGGTATCTTTTTCTATCATCATGAATAAAGAAACGAATATGTCGAGATTTTCCATCTACTTCCAGAGGGAGTTCATACTCATGGAATCCCGAATCAACAGTAGCCTTACGCTTATCTGCATCAATAATTCCAATAGCAAAAACATCACTCTCGTTGATAGCCTTTACAACCTCATTGCAAGTACTTTTGTGCTTGACATAGCATCCGAGTATGTGACTAACCAAATTTGTATCCACATTACACTCAGGAAATACATTCATCTGTTCAGCCATCAGTGAGTAAATGCTTCAATGTTAAAGAATGCGTCCGATCCATTGTCATAAATATTCTGAAGTTCTTCTTCGCTAGCCGTCTTGACTGAGAATAAGCCACTTACATCTGCGCAAGGATAGGTAATCATGAGCTTGAAATCAGCGATATTCTCTTGAAGGAAATAACTGAGAACGTATGGACTATGTGTCGTAACGAACAAAAAATTATGCCTCGTTTTAGTAGACATTCTTTCAAGAATCCAATTCACGAATTGACATTGTGTGGGCGGGAACAAGTTGTTCTCAGGTTCCTCTAGGAATATCTCGCTATGATCATTCTGGAGAAGCCGTACAACATATCTGTTGAATTTGTCTCGTTCCTTGCTATTGCTGAAAAGATACTTCTGTTGCTTGCCGTTAAGGACGAAACTAGCTTCGAACTTACGCTCTCCGTCTCTTGTTTCCAGACAACGGTTGTAAATAGATTCGAACGTATGTTTAATCTCTTCAATTGTAACGAGGCTTATGTCCGTTAAATTTGCCTGCTTATCTTTAAATACACCCTTTGTCAGATAATCAGTATAAACAAAGAGTGGAAGCATAGACTGCATACCGCTTGATGTTTCTGAAAGTTCCAGAATTTTACCGTCTTTAAGGGTAACGAGATCCATTTCCTTGTTTATGTCAAAGCTGTAATTTACGCCTAATCCCAATATGTCAGAGGCATTGGCTTGCTGCCGTCTTGCTTTGTCCCATTCAGTCATGAAGTCCTGAAGGTGGCTTCCTGCATTTGGCAGTTGCTTGTAGTCCTTAAATAAGGAAACGACATTTCTGTCAGAAGGAATGTATGAAACCTTTGCTCGGCAATAGCGCCAACTACCCGATTGAAACTTGCATATAAATTTATTGCTGGTCTTGCTGTTGTCAAAACTGAAATGAACGAAAGATGATGAATATTCAATGAACGTGTCATCCTTCAGATAGTTTTCCATCCGATAATATCCCAGAAAACTATCTATGAACATTGAACCATCTGCAAAGTAGTCAGCCGACTGCAAAAGCATAATCCGCTTTTCAACCCAAGAGCAAAAGCATGCAGTTCGAAGCACGCATGTTTTTCCGGAACTCTGTAAACCTATGATGAGATTAACGAGTCCCAACTCAATGTCAACATTTTGCAATGGGCCAAAATTTCGTATAACTAAGTGCTTCATTTCAAGTCTATCTACTTTTCGCAAATATACAAAAAAGATTCGACAGTTCAATTCAAACAACAATACCACAAGTTTGGTACCTAGTGATTGTCGTCAAATGTTTCCACCCCGAGCGAAGCAGCAACCAACCCCTTCAATTTCTGCGTCCGACTCATCAAAATTTCAATTTTATATCTGCTTCCAGTCCTTTCAGCCGGATTTTTTGTCTGTTTTTCATAACAAGGGTATAGTTCCCCCACAAACTCAGCATTGACTGCATGTTTCCGTGTCAGGCAGCCTCCAAATGTGCCCGTTGTTCTATCCTGTCCGACAACCACACCAAGTCTTCCAATAATCAGAAACTTTGTTCAGTCAGCTCTCGGCAACATAAGTTTTCAAGATCACAATAATCCAACTCTGCATGTCGCGGTCAACATGGGCGTTACCTAAGTAGGTTTACGTCTGTACTATATAATTCAAATTATACCTAAATACTCCAATATATCATGTTTCATCTTGCTCAATGGCCTATCAAGGAACTTAGCCGGAACTGATTCTGTTCCAAACAGTATTCGATATACATCTTCCTGGCTGAAAGCCACTGCGCCAAAATCTTTCTTCATCTGGTTATATATTTGCAATAAATATGTATTGCTGTAGGCTTGCGCAAACTCCATCATTTCTTTGACCTCCAGTGGCCCATGCATATTATATATTCCATCTAGTTCGAAGGCTTTAATGGTGTTATCCACTTCCGGATGAGCAACTTTATCTCTATCTAACACCACTGTCCATTCTCCTTTGTCTTTGTCAGCTATGGCTGGGACAAATTTGAATTTCGGATCATCATCTTTTTGCTCGTATGGATGCACAAATTTAGTCAGTTGAAAAACTCTGTCTCCTTTTGCACCACTATTGCAAACGGCGCAACATGGAATCAAATTGTAAAGATTCAAGGATAACAGGGGAAATCGTGATTTGGGGAACCAGTGGTCAAAAGCGGGACGGGTTATCCTTTCATCGTTATTCTTACCGCTGACTGTAAATGTATATTGTCGGTTGCAATAAGTGCACGAGTTGCGTCCAATATGCTCTGCCAGCCAATAAGATTTACTTTTCGAGTTTCCTATGGCTCCATCATAGTCAAATATACATACCAAAGTACGCAGTCTTTTTCTGTACTTTTTTGGCAGTTTTTTTTGCGTCAAATAAGCTTCGCTATAACCATCCACAAGTTTCTTCATCAGTCGTTCATTAAGAGCATGTGCATCTGATGGCTTGGCTATGAGTAATTGTTTTAGGGTTTCTGTCTTTACCGGATGAACTAAGTTCCAGTCTGGTAGAAGTGCAGATCGAAAAGATTTGTACGACGACGTTTTCCCTTTCCAGTTCTTCACACGAGACAAAAGACCTGGTAGCATCATGTTCACATATTCAGACTCAAAAGACTCATCAATATTCAGTTTCCACATAATCCTATCCTCCTTTATTATTCCTCCAAAGCTTTGATCTGCTCCCTCAATAAAGCCTTCAAAGATTCTTTATAATCTTCTTTATTTTCAGGGAAAGTCCGCTTATACTCATCTAGCAGAACACGTCTTATAACAGGTTCCCCAATGAGGTTTATCTGTGACAGAAGAACCTCTGGTGAATACACATATTGAAATCCCTCTTTGCTGAATTGTAGAGGAGAGTTTAGAGTCTTATACGTTTTAATGAAAGCGTATTCCTCGGGTATATCCTGCAATGATGTGAAAAACGCAGGTGCGGGTTCTATCTCATTTATCCAACGATATATCCTTAGGCACTTTGCTATCCTGGTTGTAGTCCATGTTGCTAGGTCTCCGGCAGTTCCATGTTTCAAAAAGAACGAAAGCTTTAGCATCTCGTGAATATTAGATGCAAAACAAGGAATTTTTGACACGTCACCTCCGTCTTTTCTTAATGCAAGTACGTTATTTGAAGGAATATCCGATAATACAAAGGGAGAATGGGTAACGATGCAAATACTAATCCACTTAATATTCCTAAGGTTAGCTTGCTTTATTCCATCCAGAATATTTTTTATAAGTTGCCTTTGCAATTCTGGATGATAATACAATTCCACTTCTTCCAAGACTAACTGAATATACGGATAAGCAACTCTTTCAGAAGAACTGTTGTCATCACTTACTGAATCAAGGTTCTTTAGATGATAGACAAGGGCACTGATTGAATATGCTTGTTGCTTTTCTCCAGAACTCAGGTATTCAAATGGTACATACACACCTGTATTTAATTCTACAAGTCCAATTGCAGTGTCAAAGAAAGGTGGTGGGATGGAGGCTTCCGTAATCAACGAAGACCCTATATTACTAGTTAGTTCAATCCTTCTTTCATTAAATGCATTCCTCCATCTTTTATTGATATCAGCAATTCTAATTTTGAGTGGTTTATCTTTTGTTTCTCCATATATTTCATAAATGTCCCAAATCAGGTAAGCAATAGTTCTGTACAACTTATTGGCCACATGCGAATTGTTGGCGATTGTCATTTGAACTAGCTTCTGAAAAGATTCCTCATCAAAAGGCTCTTCTTGTACAATATGCCTATATCGGAATTTACGATACTCATCGTATGTACAAGCAATCTTTAGAGTTTTATATACAAGGTAATTAATAGCCTGATTTCGATATAAATATGACTTGCTATTTGCCAAAATATCAAATCCTACAAGCGAGTTCCACGTATTCAGCAAAATAGACTTCATCTTTTCATAATCATCTGATCCAAATTGTCTATACCCGAGTCTTTGATGAATGTAATCCAAATCATAGTTGCACGGTTTTCTTTTCAAATTGAAAGATGTAACGCGAAGGTGCCCATTGATAATTCTGCCGTTATCGTCTTCCATGACCATAATAGAGATCAGTCTCTCATAAGCCAATTTATTCTCCACATTTATATCATAGTTGCCTTCAACTCTATATGGAATCAGTACAATGGGAATCTGGTAGCCATCGTTTTTATGGAAAAGCCCACTCAACCAACATTTGTCTTCGGTAGAATATTGTATTATTTCATCTATTTCGTTCTTATTATTTCCATTCCTGACCTTTATCTCATATTTCTCGTCATTGCACTCTGATGCAAAATCGTTCGTGTTATAAGCATAAGCTGATTGGTTCAAAACGACAGTATAGAAAAATCTTGGCAATAGATTCTTCAGGGACTCGAAGTAGGTAGTTGAATAGGCATAGGCGCTTCTTATCGGTTCTCCCAACTTTGGAACTACATGGCTTTTGATAATCTCAATAGGTTTTTTAAAAACGATATTATCATTTTCCTCTTCTTCCTGCCAATAATAGCAGTAAAGTTTCACATCGCGCCCCGCCACACACAGCCGATAAACATTCTGTTTTAGTAAATAATATAACTCACCCTCAATACCATCAATGAAATGCAAGTGTTGCCCTCCATCTACTTTGGCATACTCTCCAAACACGATAGCAGAAAAGTTATTTATGAGTCGTATTTCGAACTCTATCAAAGAACTCTTTCCCGCTCCGTTTTCACCGACAATTGCGGAAAATGAGACATGCTGAGTAGAGAATCCACCTTCCCCATAATAGTCATAGACAGTCTTCTTATACCGGTCCTTGTTTACCAGAATTCTGTCTCCCTGAATCTTAAATCCATCAAGAAGATAATAAGGCTCACCACAAGTAAGTTTTCTCTTACCGGTGCTTGATTCAGAGTTTACTTGTACAGCAAACACATAGAATGCATCATCAAGATCTGGGCCCACTAAAGGCATATTCTGATAAAGCTTTTGCTGTCTTGCAGCATTATCTATTTCACATGAAAACATTTTGTTTTTCTTTATCACTTCATTCAACACGTTTGTTGCTAGACCTCTAATCCGATCACCAAAGGTCTTTTAAAAATATCAGAGAATCTCCAACATCTTTCGAAGAATCTTGGAAAATCTTTAAAGATATGTCAAAGTCTCCTAAATGACTATACGCAGTTCACAGAGAGGATACTTTCAACTTATATTCTCGTTCCATATAACCGATCAAATTCGTCATAAGCAAATTGATCCGTCATACCGCCAATATAATCCGCAATACATCTATGTAGTAAGCATTCATTACTAGTGATATTTTGCAATGCAGTTTCTCTTCGATTGTCATCTAATTCTTGCAAAACCGCATAGGAACATAATGTTGAGTCAGGCAATTGAGTCGGGTCTTCGGTAAAAGCGCTAAACAATTTCTTTATAATATAACTAGCCTTACCATCCATTGCTTGCGCTTGGAATGAATGCAAAACATTAGTCTTCAGGAAGTCTTGGAACGATTCATCAAGCGGCTTCAATTCCGAACTGAAGGACACACAATTGGAATAGTCTTCACGAGACATAGACGGACGTATTTTGATAAAATCAATCTGCTTATTAACACCATATTTAGTCTCTAACTCACGGAATTGATTCTTAGTATGAGTAATAACGTTGGTTACATATAAATTGATCACTAATCGAGCAAACAACGAATGGAAAACTGTTTCCTCCATTATTCCTATTTCTCTATTCAATCGCTTTAGACATTCTTTTTCGCTCTTACTGAAAACAGATTCAAACTTTTTAATTTCATTCAGAAGAGTTTTCCTATCAACAATGCCAAATCTTAAACTATCCTCAATATCATGATGACATTGAGCGATCTCGTCTGCAATGGCAACTATATATCCTTCAAAAGACCAATACGAATCAATTTGATTCAAATACGAATCATAAAATGGATAAGAAGTTTCAATTGGAATAATGACATTCCCATTATTATCAGTTTTTTCTTTTACTGATGAATGATGAGATACTCCCCATAACGTATATTTTGTTAAATTAAGCCCATGTATCTCAGGATAGTCCGCTCCTTTTTCCAAATCACATAATAATCTAAGAGCCTGCAAATTATGCTTAAACCCTTTAGCCTCTTGTGGAACCTTCACGTCACATGCAATTAAACCATTAATTGTTCTCTCACCTATATGCCCAAAAGGAGTATGACCTATATCGTGCCCCAATGCAATAGCTTCTACTAAATCAATATTTTGTCCTAAAGCAGAGGCGATTGTTTTAGCCAATTGATTAACTTCAAGAGTATGCGTCATTCGAGTACGAATATAGTCGTTTTTTTGAAGCATAAACACCTGAGTCTTACCTCGAAGTCTTAAAAAAGATTTAGAGTATAAGATACGATCACGATCCTTTGAAAAAGAATTTCTATAAGTCTGTCTATCCTCTTGCCGAGTCCAACGCAAAAAATTTGAATCGACTTGAACTGGAATAGACACAAAATTACAATTAAAAGCCATAATTAAAGAACTCAAGTTTCGCAAGTGATTTAGGCCGCCGCCCCGGCGAGGTCTAGCCGGTCG
>OIEI01000247.1_pt1 | contig 22718 bp, 26 predicted proteins | sample 1581781 | NCBI WGS metagenome assembly OIEI01 (sample SAMN01760935, study PRJEB22395) | human gut metagenome | reverse complement strand
AAAGCCGGAGGCAGAGTAGACCAGAGTAGACCAGATAAGACAAGAGAAGGTAATACACCCCCTTCCCCCTCTGACGAGGGGAGTGACGGCGGCACGAAGTCGCTCGTCGAGGCCAGATTTCTCGAGTTCTGGAAAGCCTACCCGAAAAAGACCGGCAAGCAGTACGCTCTGAAGGCGTGGAACAAGATCAAGCCCACCGCTGAGCTCCACGAGAGGATCATGCAGGCGGTCGACGCTCAGAAGCGGAGCGACCAGTGGCGCCGGGAGAACGGGCGCTACATACCGAACCCGAGTACATGGCTCAACGGCGGTTACTGGGACAACGAGGAGGTGAACGAAGGTGCAGAAAATCAGCGAGATCCTGAACAGCCAGACAGCTCCGGCCGAGACTGGGGCAAGGGCTTCAAGCCGGCCGACGACGAGTGACGCCGGTAACTGGATCTGGAGCAACGACGAGCGCCTCGCCGGCCGTCCCGGAGTCCCTGAGCCCGTCCCCTGCGAGTTCTGCGGCGCCCTACGCTACCACAAGGGCATCCAGCTCGGCAACCGCATCCTCTGGCCTCCCTACGGAGCCGAGCGATGCACCTGCCCCGAGGCCGTGGCTGCCTATGAGAAGGCGAAGGCGGAGCGCGAAGCTGCTGAGGCCGCAGCCGCCAAGGCTGAGGAGGAGAAGAAAATGCGGGATCGCATCAAGCGCATCGTCGGCGAGTCAGGCATGGGCGACCGTTTCCTGCGGCGCACCTTCTCCACCTTCCAGCTCACCGACGACAACAAGCGAGCAGCGGCAGCCGCCCGGCGCTATGCCGAAGGCTTCGACGCCATGCTGCCGCAGCCCGGCCGTCAGGAACCCGGCCGAAACGGCCTGTTTATCGCGGGCCCGCCGGGCACCGGCAAGACCCACCTCGCCGCTGCCATCGCCAACCACCTGGTCGCGCAAGGCAAGCCGGTCATCTGCATGACGATGATCGACCTGCTGGAGCGCATCAAGCGCACCTACTCCGCGACCGGCGGCAGCGAGAGCGACGTCCTGAAGATCTACAAGACCGTCCCGCTCCTCGTGATCGACGACATCGGCAAGGAGCCGCCGACCGAGTGGGCGATCTCCACGGTCTACAACATCATCAACGGCCGCTATGAGGCATACCTGCCGACCATAGTGACCACCAACTACGACACCGAGGCCCTGATCGACCGCATGACGCCGCGAGAAAGCCACGACAGCATGACGGCCCGGGCCACCATCGACCGGCTCATGGAAATGTGCAGGGGCATCACCCTCACCGGCCAGAGCTGGCGCTCACGATAGGAGGAACAACATGAAAAAGGTTTACATCTGCTCCCCGTGCCGCGGGGACTACGAGAACAACATCCAGCGCGCCAAGGAGTACAGCCGCGCGGCTGTGGAGAAGGGCGTCATCCCCGTCACCCCGCACATCTATCTCACGCAGTTCATGGACGACAACGTCCCCGAGGAGCGTGAGCTGGCCCTGAAGATCGGCAGCGAGCTGGTGCTCGGCTGCTCCGAGCTGTGGGCCTTCGGTATTGACCACCCTTCGGCCGGTATGGCCGCGGAGATCGAGCTCGCCAAGGCGCACGGCATCCCCGTCCGCAACGGCTTCGAGGCCATCAGCGAGCTGAAGCCTGACGAGGAGCTGGAAAACAGCGAGGAGGACAAGCCGGACATCGGCAGCGTCACGTTGCACCTGCCCGCCTTCAGGGCGATGGCAGTCTGCAACCAGCACCTCGACCACGGCCCCATCAGCATCGAGCTGGATGGCAGCGTCATCCTCGAGCTCGCCGACCGCCTGATCTCCGATCCGGGCGTCCACATCGAGATCGGAGGCTGAACGCCGTGACGAAGTACGACCCGAGAAAGAACGCGGAGGGCTACAACGACCCGACGCCCTACGCAGCCGAAAAACACATGATGGCGCAGATCCGCGGCAAGCAGGCCAGAGTCGCCGGCGGCTACTTCGAGAATATCATCTCGGCCTCGTGCGACTACTACCTCAGCCGCGGCCTCGCCAAGATCGAAAAGACGCCGGAGCCCATGAAGCCCCTCGGCGCCAAGAACCGCAAGGGCCAGTTCCTCGCCTGCTATACCAAGCAGGCCCAGCCGGACTATGGCGGCACCCTGAAGGGCGGCCGGAGCATCTACTTCGAGGCCAAGCACACCGACGACGAGCGCATCGAGCAGCGCCGGCTCACTCAAGAGCAGCAGGACGACCTCGAGGCCCATCACAAACTCGGCGCCATCGCCTTCGTGCTCGTCTCCATGAGCCTGACGGACTTCTACCGCGTGCCGTGGCCCGTCTGGCGCGATATGGCCCAGATCTACGGCCGCAAGTACATGACGCACGCAGAGCTCTCCCGCTACGAAGTACCGGTGACGGCCGGCTTCATCAAGTTCCTGCACGGCATCGAGTCGGAAGTGCTCGGAAAGGAGGCAACAACGTGATCCCGTTCCCGGATAAGAAATACAGCATCATCTACGCCGACCCGCCGTGGAGTTACAGCGACAGCGGATGCTCGGGCGCGGCTGCCGCGCAGTACGCGTCCATGAGCATCAACGAGCTGAAGCAGCTCCCCGTCAACCCTGCAGGGGGGGTATAGCTGCTGACGACTGTGTGCTCTTTATGTGGGCCACATACCCGAAGATGCAGGAGGCCCTCGACCTGATCGAGGCGTGGGGCTTCAAATACAAGTCGATCGCCTTCCAGTGGATCAAGCAGAACCGCAGCGGAAACGGCTACTTTTTCGGCCTCGGCCGCTGGACTCGAGGCAATACCGAGCCCTGCCTGATCGCCATCAAAGGCAAGCCGAAGCGCATCAGCGCCGGCGTCGGTCAGCTCGTGTTCTCGCCGCTGCGTAGGCATAGTCAAAAGCCTGCCGAAGTGCGCGACAAGATCGTCGAGCTGATGGGAGACCTACCCCGCATCGAGCTTTTTGCCCGAGAAGCCGCCCCGGGATGGGACGTGTGGGGCAACGAAGCGCCGACGCCTGAAGTCAAGGACGCGCCAGTCGACAGCGTCGAGCTGGCCGGAAAGGAGGAAACACATGAACCAGACAACCAAAGAGACCCGGCGCCGCAGCTATGACGCCGTACTCCCCAAGCGGGCCGCCCGCTGCCGCCTGATCCTCGAGACCCTCGGCAACCGTGAGCTCACGGCCAGCGAGATCACTGAGGAGCTCGTCGCAGCCGGCCGGATCCCGTACTTCAACCGCAACTACGTCGCCCCGCGGCTCACAGAGCTGAAGGAGATCGGGATCCTCACGACGGTCGGCCGCCGTAAGGCTACCCGCTCGGACGCCACCGAGGCCGTGTGGGCCAGAGCGGAGCCTTCAGGCCCCACGGGCCAGACGGCCGCAGCCTACGCGGACAACCCGACCGAGGCCGAGCAGATGACGCTCGGATCGGCCACCTGAGAGGAGGGCCAGCATGGAACGTCTGACCCACGAGAGAGTCAACGGCATCAAGACGGGCTACTGGAGCGCAGCCACCAAGGAGGTGCTCGTCCAGAAGCTCGCCGCCTACGAGAACACGGGCTACGAGCCCGACGAGATCCGCGCAGCCATTGAAAAGGCTGCCAAGAGCAGCGAAACCAAAACCGCGACAGTCATGGCCGAGTGTATTGCGGGCGCCCTGAAGGACACGCTCGAGAAGTACGGAACGGCCGGAGACAAAGAGAAAGGAGCAACCACATGAACGAACAGAACCAGCGCGACAGCATCATGTCGATGGCTCGCGGCGCCTTCGAGGAGCGCGTCGACTATGAGATGGACAAGGTGATCCAGAACATCCTCGACCCCAACACGAAGGCCACGGCCAAGCGCAAGATCACCCTCACCATCGAGCTGACCCCGGACGACGAGCGCCGCACCATCGGCGTCCAAGTGACGGCCAAGTCTACGCTCGCAGCCACAAACCCCGTCGCCACGGCCATCTATGTCACCTCTGACGGCAACGGCGAGCTCGTCGTCGCCGAGATGGTGCCGCAGGTGCCCGGCCAAATGAACATGGACGGCACGCAGCAGGAGGCCCCGAAACTCCTGAAGCTCGTCCAGCACGGATAAACACCCACAACACAGAACAAGGAGGACAATACAATGCTCGCAAAAATGATCGACAAAATCGTCAGCCTGAAGGAGACCAAGATCTTCGAGATTAACGGCCAGACCTACGCCGACGCATCACTCACCCGCATCCCGCCGCACGTCGACCGCCCTGACTGCATCAGCGTCAGCGGACTCGATAGCATCTGCAAGCTGATCCGCACCGAGCTCGAGAAGGTCGACACGACCATCATGGTGCAGGTCAAGAGCAACGACACCGTCGAGGTGATGACCACCTACCTGAGCGACTTCTCCCGCAACACGCTCTACCGCGCTAAGGCTGACGCCCCGGGCCTGCGCACCGGCTTCAGAGGACGCGAGGTAGCTCTGATCGAGCTGCGGAGCCTCTGCATCCCAAACGAGGGCACGGCCTACCTGCTCGACCTGCTGAGTCGCATGACCAACGAGAACAGCGTCAGCACCAACGACAACGGCGTCACGCAGACCGTCGAGGCACGTCAGGGCGTCGCCATCAACGCGGTCGTCGAGATCAAGCCCCGCGTCATGCTGCGGCCGTTCCGCACCTTCCTCGAGGTGGAGCAGCCCGAGAGCGAGTTCCTGCTGCGCGTGGATCCCGACGAGGGGATCGGCTTCTTCGAGGCTGACGGCGGCATCTGGAAGCTCGAGGCCAAGAAGAACATCGCCGACTACTTCCTGAAGAACATGGGCGATCTGATCGACGCCGGCAAGGTCGTCGTCATGCAGTAAATGGAGCGCCGGGCGGGCTCCGGCCCGCTCGGCTTTTCTGAAAGGAGCAGCACCGTGAAAGAATACGAAACCCTCACCCGTGAGAAGGTCGACGTCGTGCCCTTCGGCTGCGGTATGCCGGAGACCCACCTGATGCAGGACTGGAGCGACAGGATGCTCGACCTGATCCTGAACGGGCCCACCATCAACGGCATCAAGAAGGACGAAGTGCGGGCCATGCTGCGCGAGACCTACACGGCCCTGAAGCAGTACGAGAAGATCGGCCCGATGGCCTCGCCCTTCATCAACGACCCGACAGCCATCGTGGCCCGGGCCTTCTCTGAGCTCTACCCCGGCGTCGAGTACGTCGCGCAGTACGTCCCCGACCTGCGGGACGAGACCAACGGTACCGCCTACGGCCTGACCATCTTTCCTGACGACGGCAGCACGCCGATCGTCTGCATCTCGGCCGAGGCGCCCATCAGCGCCGCCCCTGAGCTGCTGGCGCACGAGCTGGCCCACGTCGCCACCCCGGAGGACACAGACGAGATCGAGGAGGACAAACTGCGCCGGCTGCTTCGCCGGATCAACAGCTACAAAGAGTCTAACATACGCAAATGGCTGAACAGCTCATTCAAGCCGGGAGACTGGTGGAGCAGAACGGTCAACACCGAGGCCCACCCGCACGAAGAAGGTGCCCCGGAGAAGTAACCCGTCCTTCTGCAACACTCAGAAAGGAGGAACCACATGGCAAAAGACAAACCGCAGCCGCAGACCGGCCCCGAGATCGAGGAGTACAGCACCACGGCCACGCCGAAGGCATACGCCGGCAGCGTCCCCGTGTTCTGTGCACACGACGCCATCGTCCCGCTGAAGGATCTGCGGCCCAACCCAAAGAACCCCAACCAGCACCCGCCGGAGCAGATCAAGCTCCTCGCCTCTATCATCAGAGCGACGGGCTGGCGTGCCCCGATCACCGTCAGCAAGCGCAGCGGGCTCGTCACCAAGGGCCACGGCCGCCTCATGGCCGCGCAGCTCGACGACCTGACCGACGCCCCGGTCGACTATCAGGACTACGCCAGCGAGGCCGAGGAGCTGGCCGATCTGACGGCTGACAACCGCATCGCGGAGCTCGCCACCACTGACAACAAGATGCTCGCCGAGGTTTTCGCCGACATCGACACCGGCGAGATCCCGTTCATGCTCAGCGGCTACACTGAGGACGACTACGGCAACATCGTGACGGCCCTCTCTGAGGCGCTGCACACCAAGGAACCGAGCAGCGACCCCGACGCCGAGATCCCGGCCCCGGCCGCGCCGGTCACACAGTACGGCGACCTCTGGATCCTCGGCCGGCACCGCGTCCTCTGCGGAGACTGCACCCGGCCGGAGGATCGCGCCCTGCTGCTCGACGGCAACAAGCCTGAGATCCTGCTGACCGACCCGCCCTACTGCTCGGGCGGCAGCAAGGAGTCACAGAAGTCGACCGGCAGCATCGGCACCGAGAGAAAGAACGGCAAGGCCCCGAAGATCGCCAACGACATCCTCAGCACGCGCGGCTACCAAAACCTGATCCGCGGCGCGCTCACCGACATCCCATGCCTCTACGCCTACATCTTCACCGACTGGCGTATGTGGGTATATCTGTTTGACCTCGTCGAGGCGGCCGGCTTCGGCGTCAAGTCTGAGATCGTATGGGACAAGGGCACGCCGGGCATGGGCGTCGGCTGGCGCTCGCAGCATGAGCTCATTCTGTTCGGCGCCAAGGCTGCCACCCACTTCGACGGCCACAAGGGCTACGGCAACGTCCTGAGCATCTCCCGCTCCGGGAATGAGCTGCACCCCACGCAGAAACCCGTCGAGCTGCTGGAGAAGCTGGTCGACAACACGGACTTCGCCACGGGCGTCTATGATCCCTTCGGCGGCTCCGGCACGACGCTGGCCGCCTGCGAGGCATACGGGCAGCCCTCCTACATCATGGAGCTGACGCCCGCCTTCACGGACGTGATCGTCAAGAGGTACATCAGAATAACAGGAAAGACAACCGTGCGCTGCGTCCGTCAAGGCCGAGAGCTACCGCGCGAGGAGATCGCCGCGATCTTCGAGCCTGACGAGGAAGGAGGTGAGCAGGAGTGACGCCCTGACATAATGAGCGAGAAGCCGATCACACAACGGATCAAGGACAGGCTCGCGGCCTACACCGCCATGCTGAGGGACATCGACAACCAACTCGAACGCCTCGACCGCATGGAGATGACGATGGCCTCACCGCCCGGCCCTGATCTGACAGGTATGCCACGCGGATCCGGCACACCATCCGACCGCACCAGCATGATGGTGGAGCGGAAAATGGAGCTCGAGGAACAGATCGACCGGCTCAAGGCTGAGGAGAAGCAGGAGCGCAACGCCATCGAGGGCCTGATCCTCCAGCTCTCCGACCCCGACGAGCGCGCCGTCATCCGGCTGCGCTACTTCGACCGGGCTGACTGGGAGAGCACCTGCGGCGTCCTGTTCGGTGATCGGCGTGACTACGTCGACAGAGTGGACGCCTACCAGAACAGGACATACAAGATCCACGGCCGCGCCCTGCTCAACCTCGCCGCCGTGCTGGACGAGCTGGAGCCCCTGCCTGAGCTGCGGCAGTAAAACGCAGTAAAAGGAACAAAAGGGAAGTAAAAGGAATTGAAAAGCAGTAGCGACCCGTGCTATTCTATATCCTGCAAAAGACCGCCGGACACACGGGCAACGCCGTGACAATTCCGAGCGGCTGACCAGAGGAAAACCAAATAACAACCGACGGCAAGAGGCCGACGGGCGAACCAACGCCCGCCGGTCTCTTTTTGCGTATAGGAAGGAGGCGACGGCCATGCCGCAGAACAGCATCTCGGCGCAGCTCAGCAACCTGCACCAGCTCGTCGCTGACCTCGAGGCAATCGAGAACGGCGGCAAGAAGGCCATCAGCAACACCATCAAGGACGTCAAGGCCAGAGCTCCGGGCTGGATCGCTCAGGAGGTCACGGCCGTCTACAACATCAAGAAGTCGGAGATCACGCCATCGGGCAGCGGCAAGCCGAAGAAGATGGCCGGCAGCATCCAGATCACCGGCGAGACCATCGAGGAGCTCGCCATCACCTACAAGGGAAGGCGCCTGACTCCCGTGCACTTCGGCATGACACCGAAGGCCCCGCCCCGTGGCAAGAGCTACACGCTGAAGGCGCAGGTGCTCAAGGGGCAGAAGAAGGTAGTTGGCCGCTATTTGAACACAAGAACCCCGGGCGGCCCGTTCTCGCAGCGATCGCACAATATTCTCATGGGGACAGGCAACACCAAGAGCGACGGCACGAGCTGGATCCCATTCCAGCGAATGAGCAAGACCCGCACCGACATCAAGAAGCTGACCACCATCTCGGTGCCGCAGATGATAACCAGCGACCGCACCAACGAGGCCATCATGCTCCGGCTCAACGCCGAGACCAGCAAGCGCCTCGAGCACCACATGAAGCGAGCCCTCGGCCTCTAAGCCAGAGCCCACCAGAACGCCGCACAGCGCGTCCACAGCAGCACCCGACACCGAGCCCGGCCCACACCGCCAGACGCGCACAGAGCGCGCCACAGCGCCGCGCAGACGCCTCCACGGCCACGCGCAGCGCCGCAAGGTACTGTGACGGGCCCCTCTGGCCTGCGGTGCTGGCGAGCCCAAAAAACGCGCAGCCGGGAAAAATTTTTTTCGGGCCGTTTCGTTTCGCCCGAGCGGCAGAAAGGAGGGAACGCCATGCCGAACCCAACCAACAACAAGCTCGTCGACAGCAAGACCATCGCGGCCCTGTTCGACATGACGCCCCGCCGAGTGCAGCAGCTCACCAAGGATGGTGTCATCGCCGCGGTCAAGGAAGGCAACGCCAACCGCTATGACCTGCTGCCGACGATCCAGAGGTACATCCGATACCTGACGGCCAAGGCCAACGGCCGGGAGCCGTCGAAGAAGGACAGCGAGATCGAGGGCCGGCGTCTGGAGGCTGAGGCCGACCTCAAGCGCAGCAAGGCAGACATCGCCGCCCTCCAGCTCAGTGAGCTCGAGGGCACCATGCACCGCAGCGAGGACGTCGAGGCTGTGATGACCGACCTCGTCTACAATATCAGGTCGATGCTCGTGGCCCTGCCGGGCCGTCTGGCCGTCGACGTCACCGGCGCAGCAACACCCGCCGAGGCGTCTGAGATCATCCGCACAGAGGTCTACAAGATCCTGACGGAGCTGGCCGGTTATAAATACGATCCCGAGGTGTACGCCCGGCGAGTAAGGGATCGGGAAGGCTGGAGCGAGCAGCTCGCCGATGACGCGGACGACTAAAAAAGCCGCCGCGAAGCTCAATACCGCCATCGCCGGAGCGGTCAAACGCTTCGCCCCGCCTGAGAGCCTGACCGTGGACGAGTGGGCCGACAAGCACCGCCGCCTCTCCCCGGAAAGCTCAGCCGAGGCCGGCCCGTGGCGTACCAAGCGCACCCCGTACCTCGAGGAGCCAATGCGGGCTTTTACGGATCCGAAGGTGCACAAAATAGTCATGGTGGCCGCCTCTCAGGTCGGCAAGTCTGAGCTCGAGCTCAACATCATCGGCTACATCATCGACCAAGACCCCGGCAGCATCCTCTACGTCCACCCGACCATCGACGACGCCCGGAAGTTCAGCCGCCTCCGCGTGGCCCCTATGATCCGCGACAGCAAACCCCTGAAGGCGAAGGTGCACGACGTCAAGGCCAAGGATAGCGGCAACACGATCCTCCAGAAGTCGTTCCCGGGCGGGATGCTCACCCTGACCGGCTCAAACAGTGCCTCGGCTCTGGCCTCCACGCCTGCCCGCTATATCATCGGCGACGAGCGCGACCGCTGGGCGACCAGCGCCGGCACCGAGGGCGACCCGTGGGCGCTGGCCGAAGCACGTCAGGCCACATTCTACAACGCCAAGGCGGTCGAGGTCTCCACCCCGACCATCAAGGGCAACAGCAACATCGAAACGAGTTTTTACCAAGGCACGCAGGAACGCTGGTGCCACCGCTGCCCCGAGTGCGGGGAGTACAGCGAGATCGTGTTCGACAATATTCACTTCGACCCGGAGGTCAAGAGGATCCGCGGGAAAAAGTCGTGGAGCCTCAAGAGCGGCGTCTCGTGGAGCTGCCCGGCCTGCGGCTGCCTGATCCCCGAGGACGTCATGCGAAAGCAGCCGGCCAAGTGGATCGCAGACAACCCGGACGCCTACAAAAAGGGCGTCCGTTCTTTTTGGCTCAATGCCTTCTCGAGCCCGTGGACTCCGTGGGAGAAGATCGTCCTCAAGTTCCTCGACGCCAAGGATGACCCGCAGCGCCTCAAGGTCGTCTACAACACCCTGCTCGGCCAACTGTGGGAAGATCGCGGCGACCTCGAGGACGAGGACACCATGCTCGCCCGCCGTGAGGACTACGGCACCCGCCCGGACGGCACCCCTGTGGAGCTGCCTGACGGCGTGCTCGTGCTGACCTGCGGCGTCGACACTCAGGACAACCGCCTCGAATACGAGGTAGTCGGTCACGGGAAGTACGGCGAGACGTGGGGCGTCGTCAAGGGCTACATCATGGGCCGGCCAGACACCCCGGAGGTCTGGCAGCGGCTCGATGACGTGGTTGACCACGTCTACAAGTTCAAAAACGGCCGCGGCCTGAAGATCTCCATCACCTGCGTCGACTCCGGCGGCCACTTCACCCAAGAGGTCTATGAGGCGTGCCGGGCCCGCGTCGGCAAGCGCGTCTTTGCCATCAAGGGCAAGGGCGGCGACGGCATCCCCTTCGTCTCGCCCCCGAGCAAGGTGCCGATCCGCGACAACAAGCGGATCACCTGCTGGCTCTACACCATCGGCGTCGACGCCGGCAAGGCGACGATCATGGCTAATCTGAAGGTGCAGGAGCCCGGGCCAAAATACTGCCATTTCAACCGGCACCCCGACGCCGGTTATGACCTCAATTTCTTCAACGGGCTCCTCTCCGAGAAGCTGGTGCTCACGCACACGCGCCGCGGCGACCGCTGGGCGTGGGAGAAGCTGCCCGGGCACAACCGCAACGAGGCCCTCGACTGCCGCGACTACGCCAACGCCGGCCTCAAGATCATCAACCCCGACATGGACGCCATCGAGCGCCGCCTGCAAGGACTGGAGGAAAAACCGAAGGCCCCGCAACAGCGACGGCAGCGGCAACGGCACAACCGGGCCGACGCCTTCGACGACTGGTAAGGAGGACAGACCACAATGAGAAAGACCCGCGAACAAATCGAGTACCAGCTCTCCATCAAGAGGAACCGGCTGGAGCTCTACCTGAAGCGAGAGGCCGAGATGCTGGACGGAGGCGTCCAGAGCTACGGCATCGGCTCGCGCAATCTGGCCCGCTACAACACCGACCTCGGATCCATCCGGGCCGCCATCAAACAGCTCGAGGCAGACATCGAAGCCCTCGAGGCCGCACTGAACGGCGAGAAGCCGCGAAAAGCTGTGGGAGTAGTGCCCCGAGACTGGTGAAAGAAGCCCCGAAAGGGGCTTTTTTCATAGGCCGACGCCGGGAGTTTTCGCTCCTTTTCTCCCGACTCGGCCATCTTCACCATGAAGGAGGTGAGCACCATCAGCAAAAGAAAAAGCAGAAGCCGCCCACAGAACAGGCGGCAGCAGCCACGCCCTGTGAATAAGGGCTACGGCGACGCCGGCGCGAGCTGGCACAAGAAGGCGACCAAGGGCTTCAGAGCTATGAGCGGCAGCCCGAAGGAGGACATCGACGCCAACAACTACACCCTGCGGCAGCGTGCTCGGATGCTTTACATGGCGGCCCCGATCGCCACCTCTGCCATCCGCACCAACCGCACCAACGTCGTCGGCATCGGCCTCCAGCTCAAGAGTCGGATCGACCGCGAGGCGCTCGGCATGACGCAGGAGGCCGCCGACGCATGGCAGGCTCAGGCCGAGCGTGAGTTCGCTCTCTGGTCTGAGAACAAAAGGGCGTGCGACGCCACCGGCGTCAACAACTTCGCAGCCATGCAGCAGCTCGCACTCTCCTCGTGGCTGGTCAGCGGCGACGTGTTCGCCGTCGTGAAGCAGTACGAGCCGACGCTGCTCACGCCCTACTCGCTACGCCTGCACCTGATCGAGGCCGACCGAGTCGCCACGCCAACGACCTCCGGCATCATCACCCCGATGCTGCTGACCACCGGCAAGGCGGCCAACGGCAACACCATCTACGACGGCGTCGAGGTGAACGGCGACGGCCAGATCGAGGCGTACCACATCCGCAGCACCTACCCCTTCGAGCTCGGCAGCACGACGACAACGTGGGCCCGTGTTCAGGCATACGGCGAGCGGACTGGCCTGCCGAACATCCTGCACGTCATGGAGAGCGAGCGCCCGGATCAATACCGCGGCGTCAGCTATCTCGCGCAGGTCATCGAGCCCCTGCTCCAGCTTCGCCGCTACACCGAGAGCGAGCTGACTGCGGCGGTCGTCGAGTCGTTTTTCACGGCCTTCATCAAGACCGAGGCAGGCGCCGGCGACAACCCGTTCAACGAGGTCGGGAGCAGCCTGCCGGAGGTGAGCCGGGATCCTAACGAGTACGAGATGGGCCCCGGCCAGATCAACATCATGGAGCCCGGCGAGGACGTGACCTTTGCAGACCCCAAGCGGCCGGCCAGTGGCTTCAACACCTTCCTGCGCGCCATCTGTGAACAGGTGGGCGCGGCGCTCGAGATCCCGGCCGACCTTCTGCTCAAGAGCTTCAACAGCTCGTACAGCGCCAGCCGCGCCGCCCTGATGGAGGCGTGGAAGGCGTTCCGCATGAGGCGCAAGTGGTTTGTCGATGACTTCTGCACGCCGGTATATGAGATCTGGCTTTCTGAAGCCGTCGCCCGCGGCCGCATCAGCGCCCCGGGCTTCTTCGCAGATCCGGCGATCCGCGCCGCATACCTCGGCGCCGAGTGGATCGGCCCCTCTCAGGGACAGCTCGACCCGACGAAGGAGATCACGGCCGAGATCCTCGCCATCGGCGAAGGCATCACGACCAGAGAGCAGGCGACCATCCGACTCAACGGCGGTCAGTGGGACGCCAACGTCGACCAGCTCACTCGGGAAAACGAGAAGCTGCGTGCAGCGCAGGGGCAGGTCGACCAGAGCACAGCGGCCAGCGGTACGATCTCCGCAGCTCTGCGGGAGGCGATCGTCGCCGAGGCCATCAAAAGCATCAAGGAAGGAGACAAGCATGAGAACGCATAACACTCCCCGGCTCTGCGCCGGGCCTCAGACTGCGGGCACGCCGATCAAGTTCTGGAACGTCGCCAGCATCGGCGACGACGAGGGCGAGATCACCCTCTACGGCGACGTCGTGAGCCGTCAGCCTGTGGACTGGTGGACGGGCGAGCCCGAGCCCGGCCTCTACATCGCGCCCGAGAGCTTCATGGAGGATCTCGCGGCCGTCAAGGGCAAGAGCAATATCACCATCAAGATCAATAGCTGCGGCGGCGACCTCTACACCGGCATCGCCATCCACAACGCCATCAAGGGCCTGACCGGCCACAAGGTCGTCGTCGTGGAAGGCATCGCGGCCAGCGCGGCCAGCGTCATCGCCTGCGCGGGCGACGAGGTACAAGTCTATCCCGGCAGCATGGTGATGATCCACGGCGTCGCCGGGCTGCTCTACGACTACTACACCCTCGCAGACCTGAAGAAGCTCCAGAAGGACTTCGACGCGAGCGAGCGGGCCATCGCGGAGATCTACCACGCCAAGACCGGCCTCGAGGTCGACCAGCTCCGCAGCATGATGACCCGCGAGACGTGGATGGTCGGGCAGGAGGCCATTGACAACGGCTTTGCCGACACCCTGCTCACAGACGAAGGCCCCGACGTCACCCTGAGCGCCGACAAGAAGGTGCTCCTCGTCGCCGGCATCCGGCACGATGTCAAGGGCTTCAGACACATCCCGGGGACGATCCCCATCGACAACAGCATCCACGCCGCCCCTGCGGCTGGAAATAAACACGCGGCCGCCAAGAACGACGGCCCCAAGAAGGAGGACAACAAGACCATGACCCTCGAAGAAATGAGAGCACAGCACCCCGACGTCGTGGCTCAGATCGAGCAGCAGGCGGCCGAAACTGCCAGAACGCAGGAACGCGCCCGCATCGAGGCCATCGACAGCATCGCCGCAAGTGTGGGCGACGCGCAGCTCGTCAGGGACGCCAAGTACGGCGAGACCCCCTGCACCGCTGAGCAGCTCGCGCTCAAGGCTATGCAGAAGCAGGCGGCCCTCGGTGCCAAGCACCTGAAGGACGCCAAGGCTGACAACGACGAGTCCGGCGCTGCCGGCGTCGGCGCTGCCCCTAACGGCGGCGAGGAAGGCAGCGAAAACGACGACAAGGCAAAGGTGGACGCCATCGTCGGCCTCTACAACTCCACCAAGTCTCAGAACGGAGGTAAGAAGTAATGAGCAAGAGACTGGACGAAAACCTCGGCAGCGTCGGCTATGACGGTCTGATCGTTGCCAACGAGCCCGTCGCTGACGTGTTCACCGTGACCATCCGCAAGGAGGCCGCCGCCGCAGCCACCTATAAGCGCGGCACCGTGCTGGCCCTGTCTGCCGGCACCGCCGGCAACGGCAAGCTGGTGATCCTCGGCTCCACCGCGACCACCAACGAAACCCTGACCGCCAACTGCATCCTCGCCGAGGACGTGGAAGTCGGCACCACCGCGGACGTGACCGTGCTGGCCTACCGCACCGGCCACTTCGCCCGCAACAAGCTGGCCGTCGCAAGCGGCTACACCCTGAAGGCGACCGACGAGGAGGAGCTGCGCAAGGCCGGCATCCTGCTCTCCGACGCCATCGAATACTAAGAGAAGGAGGACAACAAAATGCCTTTTAACTTCTACGACACCCACACGCTGCTCATGGCCGTGCAGCAGCTCACCCCTGCTGCGACCTTCCTGCGTGACCGCTACTTCCCCACCAACGACGCGAGCGACATCTTCGCCACCGACGACGTGCTCGTCGAGTTCCGTGACGGCAGCAAGAAGCTGGCGCCCTTCGTGGCCCCTCGCAAGGGCGGCGTCACCGTCCTGCGCGCCGGCTACAATATGGAACGCTACACCCCGCCCTTCGTGGCTCCCCGTCGCGTCCTGACCCTCGACGAGCTGCGCAAGCGTGGCTTCGGCGAGGCTCTCTACTCTCAGCTCACCCCTGAGCAGCGCCAGCAGACCCTCATCCTGCGCGACGCTGACGAGCTGGGCGAGCTCATCACCAACCGCGAAGAAGCGATGGCCGCCGAGACCATGCTGACCAATGGCTGCGTGATGAAGCACATCGCCGACGACGTCGACAAGGCCGACGAGATGGAGATCCGTTTCTACTCCGAGGCCAGCAACCCCGCGACCTACACCCCGACGGCCAAGTGGGACGCCACCGGCGGCAAGATCCTGAAGGATCTGGAGGCCATGATCCGTATGCTGACCAAGCGCGGCCTCCGCGCTTCTGATCTGGTCTGCTCCCCGGACGTGGCTGACACCATCATCAACGACGCAGCCGTGCAGAAGCTCCTCGACAACCGCCGCATCGAGATCGGCAACGTGGAGCCTGAGCTGCTGCCTGACGGCGCCGCCATCGTGGCCCGCCTGAACGTCCTCGGCCGCATCATCAGCGTCATCTCCTACGACCTGACCTACACCGACGACGAGGGCAAGGACAAGCTCTACATCCCGTCCGGCAAGTGCGTCCTCACCGCTCCCGGCGCTGGCCGCACCGCCTACGGCGCCGTCTCTCAGGTCGAGCAGAGCGACGGCGAGTTCCACACCTACGCCGGCCGCCGCGTGCCGAAGTATGTGAGCAGCGCCGAAGGCAACAGCCGCACGCTGACCATCTCCAGCCGCCCGCTGATGATCCCCAACAACAAGAACCCGTTCATCGTTGCGGACGTCCTGACGGACTGAGCGCAGCAGAAAGGAGCAGAGCATGATCCAGATCATCAAGGGCACCTTCGGCTACTATAACGGCCGCAAGGTGATCCCCATCACTGAAGCAGATGGCCCTCAGAAGTTCGACGACGAGCTGGAGGCCCGTCTGGTGAAGGAAGGCGTCGCCAAGTACATCGGCGAGCTGGGCGAGACTGCCGAGCAGCCCGCACCCGCTCCCGGCGACGACGCCGACGAGCCTGCCAGCACCAACACCGCGGCCGACGAGGCCACTGAGTACAACGAGGACATGAAGCTCGACGAGCTGAAGGAAGTGGCCACGCGCTATGGCGTGGACGCCTCTGCTATGCGCAAGAAGGCCGACGTCATCGCTGCCATCGAGGCCACCAAGGCCGAGCAGCCTGATGACGGCGCCGACGACGAGGAGCCCCCTCAGATCGGCGCCGCCGATCCTGTCTGATGGCCTTCAGCTTCAAGGCGATGGTCGAGGCTGACCGTCGGCGCACGTTTCTCAATCTCGACGAGTTCGGTGAGAGGCACACCGTCGAAGGCAGAGCCATCGCCGCCGTGCTGGACGACAACGCCCTGAAGGAACGCCAAGGGGGGCAAGAGCTGAGCGTCGCGGAGTCCTCTCTGCTGCTTTACGCGGCGGTCGAGGATCTGCCCGCTCGGCGCCCGGCGGGCGAAGGGCTCAACGTCGACGGCCGCGAGTACATCGTCAACGACTGGAGCGAGGACATGGGGATCGCCACCGTGGCCCTCGGTCAGACTGTCACCATGTAGGAGGTGCCCCATGTCCATCGTCAACAGCATCGAAACCGTCCGGGACTGGCTGACCGCCGAGGTCTGCCCTCTGGTCAAGCTGAAGCTCCCCGACGACAACGCAACGGACGCCTCCTACCCATACAAGCTGGTAAACCCGGCCGCGTTCTCGCTTTTCGTACCATCGAAGGACAGGACACCCCCGAACATCGCCGCGCCGATCCCGTCGGTCTGCGTGCAGATCGTTCAGGGCGACGACGACCTGCTCCAGAGTGCCCGAGACATCAAGATCCGGCTCTGCTTCTCAGCGTGGGATCCCGGCTACCACGGGCCCGACATCTTCAAGCCGAAGGGCGACGGCAGCGGCACCTACATCCAGCAATACAACGAGGCGGCGGCCTCCTACTTCGTGAAGAACGGAGAGGGCTGGCGTGACGCATGGAATTTTGTGGACACAGCTCTCCGGCTGATTGAAAACGCCGAGTACCTCGGCGACCTCCGCGTCATCAAGGAGAAGGGCATCACCTTCGGCCCCGTCGCGGAGCAAGACGCCGTCCCCGACTTCTACCCGTACTGGTTTGCATGGGCTGAGTTCTCCGTCGAGGAGGCCCTGACCCGCAACCCGAAAAGCTACCAACACCTGCTTTAAGGGCAGCCGCTCGGCTGCTCTAATTTCATGCAAAGGAGGATAAGCAGATGGCAAACGAATACCTCTACGGCGCCTACGGCCACATCGGCGAGACCGTGGCACAGAGCGCCGTGCAGGCGGGCACCACGCCGGTCTATATCGGCACGGCACCCGTCAACCTCGTGCGCGACTTCGGCGAGGCCGGCATCATCAACGCGCCGATCAAGATCACCAGTCTGGTCGACGCTCAGAAGAAGATCGGCTACTCGTCCGACTGGGGCACCTTTACCCTGTGCGAGGCCGTGTACGCGCATTTCAACAACACCCTCGGGAACATCGGCCCGATCTACGTCATCAATGTGCTCGACCCCTCCGCGGGCAAGCACCGCAAGGAGACGGCCACCACCAAGACCCTCACCTTCACCGGCGGCCGCGCCGAGTTCGCCAGCGACAAGATCATCCTCGACACCCTGACCATCGCAAAGAATGACAGCGGCAACTACGTCGAGGGCACCGACTACGCTGTGGACTATAACTTCACCAAGGGCACGGTCATCATCACCAGCCTGAAGGACGACGCGCAGCTCACCGGCAGCCTGACGGCCAGCTTCAGCGAGGTGGACGACTCTGAGATCGCAGACAGCGACATCATCGGCGGCGTCACCTCCTCCGGCGAGTACAGCGGCCTGAGCGCGATCGCGCTGCTCTATCCCGAGCAGTTCGCGGTCTGCAATCTGATCGCGGCCCCCGGCTGGAGTCACAGCCCTGCCGTCTACAACGCCATGCTGACGGCCTGCAAGAAGATCAACGGCCACTGGGACGCCTTCGTCGTGGCCGACCTGCCCCTCGTGGACAGCACCGCGCAGGCGGTCGACACGATCACCAAGGCGATCGCATGGAAGAAGGCCAACGCCTTCACCGGCGAGCGTTCTAAGGTCTACTGGCCGCAGGCTGTGGACAACCTCGGCAACGTGTTCCACCTGAGCACGCTGGCCGTGGTCGAGCTCATGCGCGCCGACTTCAGCCACAACAGCGTCCCGATGGAGACCTGCGGCAACAAGGCGATCCCCGTCATCAAGCAGTATTTCGGCGCCAACGCGAAAAACCGCGGCTTCGACCAGCAGAGCGGCAAGGAGCTGACGCAGAACGGCATCAGCACCGCCGTGGCATGGGGCGGCGAATGGGTACTGTGGGGCGACCATACGGCTGCCTACACCTACGGCGCAGACGTGGATCCCCGCGCGATCTTCGACGTCTCCATGCGGATGCTCATGCACATCACCAACGACTTCCAGCGCGAGTGGAGCCCGGAGATCGACGAGCCCATGACCCGCGCGCTGAAGGATCGCATCATCAACCGCGAGCAGGAGAAGCTCGACGGCTATGTCAGCATGGGCGCGCTGCTCGGATCCCCTGTGATCCTGTTCCTCGAGAGCGAGAACAGCACCACCGACGTGATGAATGGCGACTTCCGCTGGGACATCGCCGTCACCCCGACCCCGCCCCTCAAGTCTGCGAGCGTCTACGTCGCCTACACCGACGCGGGCTTCTCCGTCTACTACGAAGGAGGTGACGAGTAATGGCAAACCTGTGGCTCGACCTGAAGGGCCCCATCCTCGCCGATACCGTCTATGTGGACGGCGTTCTCGCCGCCAAGGACGTGACCATCGCCCTGCCTCCCGTCAACCTTGTGACGGCTGACTTCAAGGCGATGGGAACCTACACGGCGCCGCTGCCCGGCCAGATCGAGGCGATGGAGGCATCCATCACCAAGATCGGCATTGACCTCGGCCTGCGCAGCCTCGTCAAGCTGACGAGCAAGACCATCGAGATCCGCTGGGCGCAGGACGTCAAGCTCTCCGACGGCTCCACCAAGACCGAAGGCTGCAAGGCGTTCCTCCGCTGCGTCTCCAAGGGCATCCCCGGCCTGAACGTGGATCCCGGCAACGCCAGCGAGAACGAGATCGCGCTGGCCGTCAGCCGCTACCAGCTTTTCGTCGCTGGCAACGAATACTGGCTGATCGACCAGCTCAACACCATCATGCGCGTCGGCGGCGTCGACTACGCCAAGGACATCCGCAGCGTCCTGTAACAAGAAGGGCGTCGCCTCCGGGGCGGCGCCCTCTATTTATCGAAAGGAGACACACATGGAAAAGCTGACACTCCAGAACCCCATCACCATCAACGGCAAAAAGGTCAAGACTCTGACCTATGACACCGACGCGATCACCGTGGGAATGTTTGCCGATGCTGAGGCCCGCAAGCTCCGCGCGACCTCCAACAAGGGCGGCGGCAGCGCCGGCGCCTGCGAGCTCGACTACTCCCTGCACGCCTATCTCGCCATGATGGCGATCGTCGCCGTCAACAGCGACATCGACGTCAGCGACCTCGAGCGCATCAGCGGCCCCGACGTCATGGAGCTTATGAGGATCGGCCGAAATTTTACTACGGCGAGGTCGGCGGCACAATCCGAGGAAAGCGGCTCGGAGAGCTCGTCCGAGACTACTCTCGAGCCTTCCACACCTCAGTCGGCGAGCTCCGACGGGAACGCCTGACCGACTTCCTGATGGAATACTACGAGGCAGCCGAGGAGGCCAAGCGGCAACGCGACAAGGCCGCCTCAATGCCCCGGAATAACTTCAGGAAATACAGAAGGAGGTGACACTGATGGCAGGCAAAAACAAGATCATGCAGGCCGTCGTCAGCTTCGCCGGCACCATCGACCCCTCCCTCGGGAAGGCGATGGACAACGTCGCGGGACACCTCGACAAAGTAAACTGGAAGGCCGTTGCCGTCGGTGCTGCCGTGGGCGGCATCGCTGTGGCGACGGGCAAGGCGGTCGTCGAGGCCGGGAAGTATCTGGCAGAGCTGGGCGACGACTACAACAAAGCCATGAACCAGCTCTCCGCGTCTACCGGAGCCACCGGCGACGAGCTGGACGCGCTGGGCGAGAGTGTAAAAAACATCTACGCGCAGAACCTCGGCGAGGACTTCAACGACGTGGCCGAAGGGCTGGCCGCTACGCAGAAAGCGAGCGATCTGGCCGGTGAAGCGCTGGAGCAGGCCACCGCGGCCGGCTTCGTGCTGCGTGACACCTTCGACTACGACATCAGTGAAAGCGCCAGAGCCGCCTCGGCTCTGATGAAAAACTTCAACATCAGCGCCGAAGAAGCCTACGGCCTAATCGCCACCGGCGCACAGAACGGCGCAGACAAAAACGGCGACCTGCTCGACACCCTGAACGAATACTCGGCGCAGTTTGCGGCCCTCGGCCTGAGCGCCGACCAGTTCATGGGCTCCCTCGTGGAAGGCGCTGACGCCGGCCTGTTCAGCATCGACAAAGTGGCCGACGCCGTCAAGGAGTTCAACATCAGAGCGAAAGACGGCAGCGACAGCAGCGCCGAAGCCTTCAAGGGCCTCGGCCTCAACTCCGACAAAATGTTCGCGGCCTTTGCAGCCGGCGGCGAGACCGCGCAGGCTGCATTTTTCGACACAGTCGAGGCTCTGAACAAGCTCGAGGATCCTCTCAAGCGCAACGAGATCGGCGTCGCACTGTTTGGCTCGCAGTTTGAGGATCTGGAGGCGGGCATCCTGCCCGTGCTCGGTGACATCGAGACCGCAGCCTATGACGGCGCCGCCGCGCTCCAGCAGATCGACGACGTCAAGTACAACGACCTCGGCTCTGCCTTCGAGGCGGTCAAGAGGTCGGCCGAAGTGGCCCTACTGCCTATGGCGTCGATGATCGCCAACACGCTGACATCGCTGGCCCCAATCCTGACCGACACCTTCGAGGAAATCAGCCCGGTCATCACCGACACGCTCAACGCTTGTATGCCGTTTGTGCAGGACTTCCTCGTCGGCATGGGCGACACCCTGAAGAAGGTCATGCCGATGGTCACGGAGCTGGCTGCGGGCATCCTGCCACTACTGGCTCAGCTCGTGGGCTCGTTCCTGCCGCCTCTGCTCGACCTCGCACAGCAGCTACTCCCGCCGCTCATGCAGATCGTTCAGGCTATTCTACCGCCGATCGCCAGCATCCTTGCCACCGTGCTCCCGATGCTGACGCAGATCATCTCGACTGTGCTGCCTGTGCTGGCGAACCTGATCGCCGCGCTGCTGCCGGTCATCACGCTGATGGGTCTTCGCATGGGCGGTATGCTGGGCGGATCGGTGTTCGTTGAGAACGTGTTCGTGATTCCGGGCATGGGGTCGCTGCTGGTGAATGCCATTTCCATGCAGGACATTCCGCTGATTCAGGGATGCGTGCTGCTGATTGCACTGTTCACCAGCGTCGTCAACCTGATTACGGATATCATCTACGTCTTGGTTGACCCGCGCATCAAAATTGCTTGAGAAAAGGAGGTATAACGATATGAGTGAAGCAACACAGACGGAAAAAAAGCAAGCGCAGAAAGAGCGCAAGGCCTATCGCGCCAAGAAGCGCAAACTCTTCTTCAAAACGTTATTCTCCCGCAAAATTGTGCTGGTCAGCGCCATCGTCGTTCTGCTGATTATCCTCATTGCCATCTTTGCGGATTTCCTGATGCCCTATAACCCGAACCAGATTTCGATTCCCGAACGCAATCAAGGCATGAGCGCCGCCCACTGGCTGGGCACGGATGAATACGGCCGCGACCTGCTCTCCCGCGTGATTGCGGGCAGCCGCGTGTCGCTGATTGTGGGTTTGCTGGCAGTTATCATCGCCTGCGTCATCGGCACGACGCTGGGCATGATTGCCGGTTACTTCGGCGGCATCGTCGATGACATCATCAACCGCACGAGCGAGGCCGTCCGCGTTATACCGCAGATTGTGTTCGCCATTGCCCTGTGCGCCGTGTTCGGCGGCGGCATCCTGAACCTCGCCGTTGTCCTTGGTATCTCCAACACGACGGTGTATATCCGCATGATGCGCTCACAGGTGCTGTCCATCAAGGAACGCGACTACATCATGGCGGGCAAGCTGCAGGGCAACAGCAACTTCCGCCTGATGTTCCACCACATCCTCCCCAACAGTATTTCTCCGATTATCGTCACCATGACGCAGCAGGTCGGCAACACGATTTTGAGCGAAGCGGGCCTGAGCTTCTTGGGGCTGGGCATTTCCAAGCCAACGGCAACGTGGGGCGCGCTGGTCAACGGCGGTCGCAGTTTCCTGCTGACGAATCCGATCTACTCCCTCGCGCCGGGCATCGCGATTGCCCTGCTGGTTATCTGCCTGAATACGCTGGGCGACGGCGTGCGCGACGCGCTTGACCCGCGCCTGCGCGGTGAAGTGTAATCAAAACGGAAGGAGCAACGAAAATGGCACATCTGCTGTCCGTCCAAGGACTTGTGACGACCTTCCGGAACGAAGGAAAAGAGTTTAACGCAATCGAGGGCGTCAACCTGCACGTTGACCGCGGCGAAATTGTCGGCATCGTGGGCGAATCCGGCTCCGGCAAATCGGTGACGATGCTCTCCGTGCTCCAGCTGATTGCAAGCCCCGGCAGAGTAGCGGGCGGCGAGGTCTATCTGGAGGGTGTCGAGGGCAACCTGCTTTCCTACGGCAAGGAAAGCGAAACGATGCGGCAGGG
>OIEI01000246.1_pt1 | contig 22764 bp, 18 predicted proteins | sample 1581781 | NCBI WGS metagenome assembly OIEI01 (sample SAMN01760935, study PRJEB22395) | human gut metagenome | reverse complement strand
AAAAGGCAAAATATAAGGAGACGGGCTTTTGATCCGTCTCCATTTTATATGTTACGGTGTTGCGAAGGATACCGCGTCCGGCGTGGCCGTAGGCTCCGGCGGGGGAGAATAGTCGCCTATGCGCAGCGTGTCTCCGCTCAGTATAGCCTGCCGCTCACCAAGGGCAACGTATGCACCGCCGCTTGAGCCAACATGCAGCACGGTGTCGGATATATATTCGCTTGCGTATGATGTCCAGCCCGAATCATCATGCATTATTCGGCCGCTCAGCTTTTCAGCCGAAGAATCGGCGGGATAGACCGCAAATTGAACATACTCGGTATCGGTATTGAAATAACCGCTCAAAATATCGCCGTTGTCATAAGTGAATTCAAAGTTATAGCCGCCGTCCGCCGCGCTCATTGTGCCGCTGCCGGATTCGGAGCCGCTTATAGTTGCGGAGTATACACCACTTTGGGTGTAAGTCAGCCGGCCTATGCTTTGCGCCAATGTGGAAAGCACGCGGCTATGTGCCGAACACATTATGGACATTTCAAGTGCCTCGTTGCTTTCTATGCTGCTGAGCATATCGGCTATGGTCATAAGCGCAGGATCCGTTGCGGCGGAATAATCGTTGCAGAATGTCCAAAGCGGGTTGAGCTCAAACGGAGTGGCTTCGGCTGGAGGCTCGGGCGTTTCACTTTGCTCTGCCGACGGGGAAGGGGAAGGTGCGGCCGCGGCCGATGGCGAAGGCAAGGCACTATGTGCGGCTGTTGCTGCGGGAGATGGCGCGGGCGAGACAGTGCCTGATGCCGTACAGGCGCAAAAAACAGCCGCAATAATCAATGCGGCTGAAAAAACACAACAATCGGGCAGTATTACACCACCCGATATGTAAAGCGAAAATAATTAAATTATTTGAGAATATTTCTCCAGTCAAGGTCGCCTCTTTCAAGACCGTGGATAAGCACCTCGGCAGTTGCAATGTTTGTTGCAACCGGAATGTTGTGCATATCGCAAAGACGGAGCATATTCATATCGTTAGGCTCGTTCGGCTTTGGATTGAGCGGATCTCTGAAAAAGAGAAGCATATCAATTTCATTGCACGCAATTCTTGCCGCAATCTGCTGACTTCCGCCCTGAGAGCCTGCAAGGAATTTCTGAATTGTAAGACCTGTTGCCTCTGACACCATTTTGCCTGTTGTGCCGGTGGCGCAAAGGTTGTTGCGGCTGAGAACACCGCAGTAAGCAATGCAGAACTGCACCATCAGTTCCTTTTTTTCATCATGAGCTATAAGGGCTATATTCATATATATTTCCTCCAGACATTTATTTCATATCAAATTAGTTTCAAAACTTTAACTCAAAATACCCCGCACAAACTACCCTTTGAACGCAAGGGGAATATGTTTTCCCTCAAGCCTCTGTGCAAGACAGTCAAAAACGGACGCCGCCGCACTCCAGTTAAGTCCGGCAACACCTCGCTGAACAATCACCGAAATACGGATGTCAAACGGCACAAGCGCAATAAGCTGTGTCTGTGTTGCGTCAATAACGCTGTCGAGGTCTTCATAAAAACCGAGCTGTGTAAAAAGCTTTCGGTCAAAGCGGTTGATAACAAGTCGGATATTTGTTTTTCCCATTGACTCAAGCTTTCTTCTCACCTTAACCGCACCACGCACACCCGTCGGCTCTGCATTGGTAACAATCAAGGCTCTGTCGGCAGGAGCCGCCGCAGTTTCAAAGCCCGAACCGATTCCGGCAGGGGAGTCGATAAGGACAAAATCAAAGCTGTCCTTTACTGAGTTGACAAGTTGAGTAAACACCGAGGGACTGAGTTCGTTTTCGGTGTCAAAGGGAGCCGCCATAAGGTAGAGGTTCTCATTGTTTTTGCTTTTGTAAACAGCCTCACCGAATGTACAGTTGCCGCATACGGCATCCGACGCATCAAAAATTATGTCCTGCTCCATATCGAGCATAATGTCAAGACCACGCATTCCGCAGTCACAATCAATAAGCAAGACTCTTTTGCCCTGCTTTACAAGAGCAACGGAAAGACAAATGCAGACGGTTGATTTACCCGTTCCGCCTTTTCCCGACGCTACAACTATAACATTATCCATAATAAATTCTACCTCTGCTATATTCTATCACAAAATCCGTTAAAGAGCAAGAAACGAACATTATTTTTATCAGCCAAAATTTTTGTTGATATTTTAGTGATAGTTAATAAAATTATTCTTCATTTTTAACGGTTTGCACAATAATTTCATTGATTTTTAATGCTAAAAGCAAAAAATAAGTTTTTTATGTTTGGTCGTTCAGCCATTATACGGTCGGGATTTTTGTTTTATCTTTTAACATATCGTATTCTCGACCATAATTTTCAATTTTCCATTTTCAATTTTCAATTAAAATATGCGTCCAGCAAATCCTTTGCAACCTGCATTGAATATCTGCCCTTTGCACCGTGTTCGATTACAACGGCAATCGCTACCTCGGGCTTTTCATACGGAGCATAGCAAATGAATGTTGTATGGTCTGAACCCGAGTTTTCAGCCGTACCTGTTTTTGCGGCAACCTTAACTTTATAATCACCGAACATATAATTTGCCGTACCGTTTTCGTCCTGAGTAACGCCGAGCATCGCCTTGCGAACAATATCAAGATTCTTCTTTGAAATTCCGCAATCACCGTAGCTTTCAACATCTGTCGATTTTACGGTTTTTGTCCGCTCATAATTTGTAACTTTATCAACAATGTGTGTTTTGAGCCTTTCACCGTTGTTGGCGATTGTCGCAACATAGGTTGCAAGCTGAACGGGAGTAAATGCGTTGTCGGACTGACCGATTGCGGCTGAAACTGTGTTGCCGATCTGCCAATCTGTGCTGTCTCTGCCTGCAAGAGTTCCCTTTGATTCCTCAATTTCAACACCCGTGTATTCACCGAGCCCGAACTTCTGCGCATACAGATACATCGGTTCAATTCCGAGCCTTCTGCCCGTGTCGGCAAAAAAGTAGTTGCACGATTGTTCAATTGCGCCCGTAACATCAAGACTGCCGTGATAGTGCATACACCTTACCACATTGGTGGGGTAAAAATCATAGTCCTGTTTGCAGTAGATTTTCGTTTTATCGGTTATGATTTTCTCCTCAAGAGCCGCACCCGCAACACACGGCTTGAACACCGAACCGCAGGCGAATGTTCCGACTGTTGCACGGTTGTACATCGGAGAATTTTTGTTTTCGGAAAGTTTGACATAGTACGAGCCGTATTCGCTGTACCTGTTCAAATCGTATGTAGGATAGCTTGCCGCCGCAAGTACCGAAAAATCCTTGACCGACAGCATTACAACTGCACCTGTTTCACAGTCCTCACCGTTATTTTTCTGTCCCGATTCCTTGCCTGCCTGTTTTGCCGCTTTGACATTTTCTTCAAGCGATCTTGCAGCGGTTTTCTGCAATTTTGAATCAATTGTAAGGTAGACCGTGTTACCCGGTTTTGCACTCTCGGTTTCAATGCTTTCAACAAGAGTTCCGTCGGCATTTCGCTGAATAACCCTTGTTCCGCCCTTGCCTTTGAGGTCATCTTCACAGGCAAGTTCAATTCCGAATTTGCCTATCTTATCATCATAGGAATAGCTTTTGCCCTGTTTTTTCAGCTCATTGTATTCATCCTCCGACAATGAACCGAGTGCGCCGAGGATGTGCGGTGCAAGGTCCGGGTCAGAAGCACCTCGTGTGAGATAGGTCTGAATCTCAACACCGCTCACGCCCTGAGTATTTTCGCTGACGGCATTCACGGCACTTCGGCTGATATTTTTGGCAAAAACATACGGATTTGAATTTGAATACTTTTCAAGTTCCATATTGTAATGAATTGAAACGAGCGTTGTTTTTTGACTTAGACTTAACCTGTCGGAAATTTTGTAGCGTTTTAAAAGTGTGTCAAAGCAATCATCGGCACTTGTGTTCCTGTCCATATCAAGAAAATCCGATGACAAAAGTTTTTCCGCATCTTCTTCACGGCTTGTTTTATAAACGCAACTGCCGTCCGAGCCGACCGAAATCGGCAATGAATCTGTTCTTGTGTCTCCTGTTTTTGTGAGAATATCAGCAAGCTCAAGTAAAATTCCGTCAAGCCTGTCCTCCTCAATATAAAGCTTATTGAGGACTATTTTATACTTTGTGGTGTTTACAACAAGACCTACACCGTTGCGGTCAACGATTTCGCCCCTTGTTGCGTCGGTTTTTTCGGTATATCCCGTTGATTTTGCGGCAAGACTCTTGTAGCTTTTTCCCTGTACAAGCTGCCAATCGACAAGCCTGATTGCAAAGCCTGCAAAAATTGCGGCTGTTATTATTATGCAGACTGTTGTTCTGCTCTTTTTACTTTTTTTGCCGTTTTTTCTGCTTTTGCCGAATCCCATACCGAACCTCCCTTTCACAAAGATTAAAGATTTTTGTTTAAAAATGCCGTGAGAAAATACAGCGGAATTGTCAAGGCGAATGTGTAAAGTATTCTTGAAATGTAGTGCCGTACAAACAACACGCAACCGCTGTCAAGCCCTGCAATCAAGACGAACAGCAAATAATAAATCAACATTACCGTCATCACCGCCGCAAATGAAAACACGATAACGGTAACAAATGACGGTACAAAATATTTGCTGAATACAAAGTTTTCCGCATAGCAGACAATCGTAAGTGCAAAGGCAAAATAGCCGATACTGCCGTCAAATGAAATATCCGTCAGCACACCGCACAACGCACCGAAAATTACCGACGGCAAAGTGTTTTCAAAAGAAGCAATGCAGAGTGCAAGTGAAATCAACATAAGCGGTCTGCCGCCGAAAATTTCGGGAATTATAAAACCCGAACCCTGAAAAACATACAGAATTATTAACAGCAGGGAATAGCCGAAAAATCGAAAAAAAGTTCTTGAAGCTCTCATCATTTTTTAACCTCGCCCTTGCCGTCAAAATCGGTAATAATTGCGGCAGAGGTCACGGTGCGGATGTCCTCATACGGCTCAACAACAGCATAACGGGTTGTGTCATAGGAATTGAACTTCAGTTCTTTAACCTTGCCGATTATGAGATTTTTCGGATAAACTCCGCCTGTTCCCGAAGTTACAACAATGTCGCCTACTTTGATTTTGTTGTTCTCTGCAATCTTTGTCAGACAGGTGAGATTATCATCACAATATTCAGCGTTTCCGCTTATGATTCCGTTGTCGGAAGTCTTTTTGTCAATTGCAGACGCTTTGGTGTCGGGCGAAAGAATTGTTCTTACCCTACAGGTCGTGAGTTCAACATCACTCACCCAGCCGATAAGACCGTTTTCCGTGATTACGGGATCATTTTTTTCCACATTGTCTGTTGAACCCTTGTCAAGAGTGAACGAGTAGAAATCATCGTTCGCATCCCTTCTCAGCACACCTGCCGGAAGAATGTCGTATGACGGATTTTCCTTTTTCAGCTCATAATATTTCCACAGCTTTGCATTTTCTTCCTTGGCGTCAAGGTAGTCAACAAGCTGTTCACGGAGTTCGGCATTTTCCTTTTTAAGCTGTTCGTTTTCTTTTTCAAGTTCTTCCTTTGATTTGTCGGAAGACGCCGCACCTGCGGTCAGCGTTGAAAGTCCTTTTGTAACCGTGTTTACCGCACCCGAAAAAATGTTACTGCCGTTATGAGAGAAAACACTCATCACAGTTAGTATGACGAGTGTAATTATCAAAATTTTTGAGTTTTTATTATGTAAAAATTTTCTCATATCTCATATTTATATTACAAATACGGTCGGGCGGTGTTTTTTCAATCTGCCCGACCTTACTTTGTCGATTTTTATTATCTGTCGTGCTTGTACTGAACACCGAGCGGTTTGCCGAGTCTTTTGCCTGCACCGTCAACAACACAGTCAAGCGGTCTTTCGGCAATGTGAACAGGCATACCCGTCTGTTGCATAACAAGCATATCAAGTCCCTTGAGTAACGCACCGCCGCCCGTGAGCATAATACCGTGGTCGATTATGTCGGCAGAAAGCTCAGGCGGAGTTTTTTCAAGAGTGGTTCTGATTGCCTCAACAATTGTTGCAAGCGGATCGGCAAGAGCCTCTCTGACCTCGGCTGAGGAAATTGTAATATCCTTGGGAAGTCCGTCAACAAGATTTCTGCCCTTGACAACAAGGTTTTTTTCTTCCTCGCCCGGATATGCGGAGCCGATTTTCATTTTGATGTCTTCGGCGGTTCTTTCACCGATGAGAAGATTATATTTTCTTTTGACATAGGTTGAAATCGCCTCGTCAAACTTATCTCCGGCAACTCTTACGGAACAGGCTGTAACAATGTCACCGAGAGAAATTACGGCAACCTCGCTTGTGCCTCCGCCGATGTCAACAACCATACTTCCGCACGGTTCGTCAACGGGCATACCTGCGCCGATTGCGGCAGCCATTGGTTCTTCGATAAGAACAACGGGAGGCTTTGCACCTGCCTGATATGCGGCGTCCTCAACAGCCTTTCTCTCAACCTCGGTAACACCCGAAGGCATACAGATTATAACTCTCGGCTTGCTGAAAATTCCGGGTTTTACCGCCTTTTTGATAAAGTGCTGAAGCATTTTTGCGGTTATTTTAAAATCGGCAATAACACCGTCCTTGAGCGGACGAACCGCAACTATGGAACCGGGAGTTCTGCCAATCATTTCTTTTGCCTGTGAGCCGACTGCAAGAACCTCGTCGGTACGCATATCAACTGCGACAACGCTCGGTTCACGCAAAATTATTCCCTTTCCTTTAAGACAAACAAGAGTGTTTGCAGTTCCAAGATCAATTCCTATATCCTTTGAAAACGAAAACATCCCACAGCCTCCTTTTACGCTGTAATACCCAAATGTATTTTACTCAGGCAGTATACTTTTATCATATATCTTTTCACAAATAAGGGCAATGATAAATTGTCGAAATTCTTTTATTTTTTACCCGTTGAGCCAAAACCGCCCTCGCCACGCTCTGTGTTGCCAAGCTCCGTAACCTCTTCAACATCACACGGAACAACAGGAGCGATGACCATCTGACAGATTCTTTCAAACGGCTCAATCTCATAAGGCTTGTCCGAAACATTGCAAAGACCTGCGCAGATTTCTCCACGGTAGTCGCTGTCAACAACACCCACACCGTTTGAAAGGCAGATGCCGTGCTTGATTCCCAGACCGCTTCTTGCATAGAGAAATGCGGCAACGCTGTTGTCGGGAAGTTCAATTGCTATACCTGTCGGAACAAGCACAAGCTGACCCGGATTGATTGTGATTTTTTCGTCAATGCAAGCATATAAATCCATACCGGCAGAACCGTTTGTGGCTCTTTTCGGGATTTTTGCATTGTCTTTTACCTTTTTTATTTTAACAGTCATAGTTTACCATCCTTCATTTCCTGCAAAAATTTGCAGGAATTATTCATTACTGTTTTTATTTTTCTCTAAAAAAATTATTTATTGCAAAAATGTAATTATAAATCTCTGTTAAACGGAAAAATCACTTTTTCCACAAAACAATAATGATTATTTTAACATTTTCAACAATCTAATTAACACCTCGGCGGTACAGTCCATATGTTAATTTATCTTTCAACATCGGATAAAGGCTTGATTCGTTAAGACTTTCCACGGTTTCCACATAGTTTTCAACACTAAATCTTAAAATGTTGAAAGATGTTAAAAGTGTTAAATTTTGTTTATCAGGAACGAAAAGCAAGTCACAATTCAGAACCTCGGTGCAGTTTCCGTCGCATTTCAGTAAAAATTGTTTACCGAGTCGGTCTTTCATTTTTGAATGATTTTTGCAAGTTTTGCAGTCTATACCTGCGCCCTTGACAGGGCAACTTCTACAAAGCATAAGAGGAAGGTAGCCGTAGCTGATAATTCCCCTCGGGATGTTGCCTCCGAGTGCATTAATTCGCTTAAAATCGAGTTCAAAACTGAGTTCTGCATCCTTGATTCCGTATTCCTCCGCCCACAAAAGGTCGAGAGTATTTACAAAATTCATTCCGAAACCCGAATGAAGTGTGAAACCGAGATTTTTGGCAATGTATAATGCTCCGAGATTGTTGCACAACACATCGGATATGCCGATTTCTTTCATCTCGGAAAGCTTTTTTGCAATCGTATCTTCCCGTCCGAACATTCCTCTCGGAATTTCAACACCGATGTTAAAACCCTCGTTTTTGAGCCTTACAAGCTCCCTTTTGTCAGCAAAAAGCGGAACAAAAACAAGCTCGCATTTTTTAAAAGCATCGGAAAGCTTTGTCTGAGGCACTCTTGCACGAGTGGATTTTTCCACAGGCGGTGTGAATTTAGGAAAAGTTATTTCGTAATCACGGTTGATTTTGTAGTTGTGAACAACACTTCTCGCCGTATCGAGTTCGTCAAGAACATCTCTGCGCAAAGAATTGATAATTGAAAGCGGAATAGAAATGTCATCATCGATATTTATGTTCACATTGGTGGGATTATATGCCGTTGAGCCTGTTTTTTCAAGCTGTTTTCTGCACTTTTCCGCATCAATCGGTCTGTTGATTGCTTTTTCGGTTACTGTATCTGCAATCTTTTTGACGGTGTGAACTCCGTCAGAGGCGACTAAAACGGGATTTTCGCCGAGTTTTGCCGTAAAATCAAAAGTTACTTCAACATTTCCGATTTCGTCCTTGTAGGAAGAACGGATTGCCGAAAACAGCTTTTCATCGGCAGAAACAACATCCGATTTTGTTCTTGTGCCGAACATATGACTTCCCGTTTTGCCGATGTAATAAGCGTCTGTAAAGCCTGTTCGTGAAAAAACCCCTCTGAGCATCTTCTGAGTTTTGTCGCTGATAAAGCCGAAATCACGCTGTTCAACACACGCTCTTACTGCGGCTGAAACATACTCGGGGCGTTTCATTCTGCCCTCAATTTTAGCCGAGGCAACCCCCATATTTTGAAGTTCTCCGAGGTAATTTACAATACTGTTGTCTTTAAGACTTAAAGCATGACCGCCTTTTTGATTGTTTACGGAAAACGGCAATCGGCACGGCTGGGCACAGGAACCACGGTTTCCGCTCCTTGCGCCAATCATTGCGCTGAGGTAGCATTGTCCCGAAACGCACATACACAATGCACCGTGAACAAAAACTTCAAGTTCAACCGGAATTTCACAGCATTTTTCAATCTCTTTTTTGCTCATTTCACGGGCAAGAACAACACGCTTGAAACCCATTTCATAAAGTGCCCTTACACCGGATGCGGTGTGAATACTCATCTGGGTTGACGCATGAAGTGCAAGGTCGGGAACAAGCCTGTGTGCAAGCCTTGCTACACCCATATTTTGAACAATGAGTGCGTCAACATCAGCCTCTGCGGCTGAAATTATGGCTTTTTTCAGCTTTTCAAGCTCGTCATCAAACACAATCGTATTGATTGTGACATACACCTTTACACCGTGAATGTGACAGTATGCCGTTGCTTTCTTTAGTTCTTCATCATCAAAATTTTTGGCAGATGAACGGGCGGAAAATGCCTTTTCGCCAAGATACACTGCGTCTGCTCCGCTCCTTACGGCGGCAATTACACTGTCAAAGCTTCCCGCCGGAGCAAGTATTTCTATCTTTTTCATTTCTTATCTTCATCAAACAGAGAGAACTGCGTCATTGGAACATAACCGAGAAGTTTTTCATTACGCAATTCCTGTTCTGTTTTTTTAGCCTCGTTTGACAGAACATTCACGGGTATATCATCTGACTGCTCTGCCATATTATTTTTTGCATCTGAAGCCTTTTTTTCCTTTGGAACTGAATTTTTTTCAGGCTCTGACTTTTCAGATTTGGCTTTTTCTTTGCCTTTCTCAACACTTTCGAGCTTTTCTTTAAGCTGTGAAACCTCGTGTCCGAGAACAGCGAGTCTTTTTTCAAGCTCTTTATTATTATTTATAAGTCGAGTGTTATCGTTCATGGCCTCCGTAAGCTTTTCTCTGTATTCCTTGCAAAGCCTGTTAAGATCATTTGTCTGCTGAATAATTTTGTCGGCTTTTTCAACATAATCTTTGTTCTTTTTAAGAGCCTTGTTGCGGTCATCGCAGAAGTTAAGTGCCGCAAGAACCGCACAATCACGGGTATCAAGCTGCTTTGTGCTTTGGGCGGCCTTTCTTATGTGAGAAAGCACCTCGTTTGCTACCTTTTGAACATATTTTTCATCATCTGTTGTGATAAGTGAATAACTTCTTCCCTCAATCTGAACGCTTACTCTCTTTTTCTCCATAGGAAATGCATCTCCCTTTTATAGCTTTTTCGTCCTCATTTGACTTCTTTGCATATATAATCATTTTACATTATAATATAAAATCGGAAATAATAAAAGAGCAAAGAGAATATTGTTTAAATATTTTTTCATTCGTAGGCAAATTTGGCGATTTTATGCTGTTTACAACTTAATATCGGTTGAAATATTTATTCTCTTATGATAAAATAATCTTTGCGTCATTTTGGCGGATTTGTCTTAATTTTCGAATAACAGGGCATAACCGCCAAAACAAAATTGACATTTCGGAATATATTATTATGGGAAGTGATTATATGCCCGTACCGTTTGATTCACGAAAAATTTACTATCGTTCACCGTTTGGTGCGGTTGAACAGGGTACCGAGATTCATTTCAGAATTCTTTTGCCTAAGGCGGAGCATACACAAAAAGCACACTTGTGTGTAAAGTATGATTATGACTGCAATTGGGAATTTACCGAGCTTATCTGGTGCGGTAAATTTGACAAGGATACCGAAATTTGGGAGTGCGATTTTACCCCGAAAAAAATCGGACTTTATTGGTATAACTTTAAGCTTACTGCCATTGATAAAATAAGATATGTTATTCCGTCCGATCCGTATAAGGTCAGCACCATTGAAGACTATATGGGCAGAAGCTGGCAGATTACCTGCTACAAAAAAGGCTTTAAAACTCCCGGCTGGCTTGTCGGCGGAATTATGTATCAGATTTTTCCCGACCGTTTTTATTTCAGCGGTGAAGAAAAGAATATAAAGCGTACCGACTTCAAACGCAACAAGGATTGGTATGCTCTCCCCGAATGGAAACCCGATGAAAACGGAATGATTAAGAACAATGATTTCTTTATGGGCGACCTCAAGGGAATTACGATGAAGCTTGATTACCTTGAAAGCCTCGGTGTAAGCTGTATTTACCTTAATCCTATCAGCGAGGCATACTCAAACCACCGCTATGATACGGGCGACTACTCAAAGGTTGATCCGATTCTCGGAACGGAGGAAGATTTTAAGCACCTTTGCGCAGAGGCTAAAAAGAGGGGAATACACATCATAAATGACGGTGTGTTCTCTCATACGGGAAGTGACAGCGTTTACTTCAACCGTTACGGCAGATACGGCAAGGGCGGTGCGTATAATGACAAAAACTCACCGTATTTCAGTTGGTACAAATTCAACGAATGGCCGAACAATTACCAAAGCTGGTGGGGCTTTGATACTCTGCCCGAGGTTATTGAGGAAACTCCGTCATTCAACGAATATATTAACGGCAAAGACGGCATTGTCAGAAAATGGATGAAATGCGGTAACTCGGGTTGGCGACTTGATGTTGCAGATGAACTTCCCGATGTATTCATTGAAAATCTACGCAAAGCCGTTAAGGACGAAAATCCGAACGCCTTTCTTGTAGGTGAAGTGTGGGAGGACGCAAGCAACAAGGAAAGCTACGGTGCAAGAAGAAAGTTCTTGCTCGGCGAACAGTTTGACTCCGTTATGAACTATGTGTTCAGGGATGCAATTCTCAACTTCTGCAAAGGTCAGCACGGCAAATACACAATGGATCTGATTATGAGCGTAATCGAAAATTATCCCCGTCCTGTTCTCAGAGTGCTGATGAATTCACTTTCGACTCACGATACCGAAAGAGCAATCACAGTTATGGCAGGCGAACCGCTTGACGGCAAGGACAGGGAATGGCAGGCTGACACTAAGCTTGATGACGAGCATAAAAAACTCGGTGTAAAGCTGCTCAAGGTTGCAAGCGCAATGCAGTTTACTCTCCCCGGATTTCCGTGTATTTATTACGGTGACGAGGCAGGAATGGAGGGATATCGTGATCCGTTCAACCGTTGCTGTTATCCGTGGGGCAAAGAAAATAAGGAACTCATTGAATGGCACAAAAAGCTTGCCGATGTTAGAAAAAGCTGTTCGGCATTGTGGGACGGCGATTTTATAAATGTTCTTTCGGAGGAAAGAAGAATTTCATACATCCGCCACGACAAAGATTCCGCTATTTTCTGCACATTCAATCTCTATGATTATGAAGTCGAGGCAAAAATGCCGCCCGGATATGCAGACGGCAAACCTGTTTTCGGTTCAAAGCTTGAGAACGGTATACTCACAATTCCGCCCATGTCCGCAGAATTTGTAGTTCTTGAACTCGGTATATGATATATGTAATGTAAAACAGAATAAAGTATAATTACAAGCGACAGAAATTAAACTGTCGCTTGTTTTGTTGCTGTATTTATATGTTTGTTATATTTAATTTACCGACTTACTCATCTTCCGTTATCGGCGGAATAAAGCATTCTATCGCACTGCGAAGCTTGGGATGACGAATGACAAAATGGATTGCAGGCGTTTTTCCTTTGGACACCATCACCCATTGTCCCTCGTGAATTATAATTTTCAAATTATGAAATGCGTGCGCCGTACTGCACTTTAATGTGTAATTCGGGTTCTGCTCTGCAAAAGCCATTGATTCTTTCAAATGGGCAGTATATTCCTCTTCGTTATACGGAATATCCTCTTCACAAAATATACCCGAAAGTTCCAGCATGGGAGGACTTTTCGTAAAATTTTCCTGTACAAAATCAGGTATCTCATCTTCAATTCTTTCATTTTCAAGAATTATTTTTATTCGCTGTCTTTGTGTTTTTGCGTACTCTTTTATCTTTTCTTTTAGCTCTGCATTAATATTGTTCCGTGTAAGAATACGGTCAAGAAGCTTACTGCTTATTGTATACAAAGGCAAAGAGGACAGAATACTGCGGCGTTTGCCTGCTGTTTTTGTATCGGCAAGAAGAAAGGCATTCAACTCATTTTTTCGTTCACTGCGGTAAATTTCCATCAAAGGATAGGCATTTTTCAGCATTTCCTCGGCTCTTTTTCGGTAATATTCCACCTCACGCTTTACCTTTGTCAGATAGTATTTGCCGTCGGAATGATATCCGGCAACAGCTTCGCCCGAAAGTGCGGCAATTCCCGACACCTTCAAAAAATGCAGAAAGACATCATTCGGAGCATTCTTGAAATAGTATGGAGAAATCTGCCCTGTCATATACATCGGTATCCAGCTTTCAAGACCAAGCATCATCTCATCAAAAGAACGGTCAAGATTATGTATTTGATGAAGATGCAGTCCTTTTTTTAGCATCATCGCCATACCGAACATCCATTTTTTGGGGAACTCCGGATCCTTTGCCATTTCTTTCATCGGCATATCGCTGTACATTATCACAGGGGCTGATGATTTTGAAAGCACGGTTGATTTCAAAAAATCAAGCTCACTCTCCATCATTTCTTTAATACCGAAATATGTCTTGGAGGACGGAATCTGAAACGGTACGGACGGAACTTTTAACTCATCAAACTTGATAACCTTGATATATTCGTTCAAATCAAAGTCATCCAGCTTGCTTAAAAATTTTGAAACGCTGTTGCCTTCGGCTTTTTGCACGGGCTGTTTTAAAAGCCAGCTTTTTATTTTTGCGTATCGAACCGACATATCATAAATTTCATCAATATCACAGCCAATCAATTCTGCAACGGCGGCAATTTCGGACGGCATCTGCATTGTTCTTGTAACAAAGGAAGCAACCGCAGATGCAAACCGCTCGGCATCTCCGGGCTTTCTTGAGCCGTTACGAATGCGAAAAATAGCAGACGCATCATAATTTGTGTACTGACACAACTGCGTCAGATTGACATTGAGTGCAGAGAGGAGTGTGTTGAAATTTTTTCGCAGTAATTCCTTGTCTGTAGATACAAAATCATCGCAGCTTACAAACGCTTTTTTCACAGCGTCAGCGGTGATTTGTAACTTTCCTTTTTGTGCGGAAATCTGTGCCAGCGCACAGCATAAATCCTCAAAGGGCTTTGTTCCAAGCTCGGGTACTCGTTCGCCGTTTCTGTATCGGCTGAGAGATGCCGCAGAAATGCCGGATAAATTACAGATATCTTTTCCCGTACAGGACAACTGCTCAATAAAATCATTTAATTTTTCAGAAAATTTCATAGATATCACTCCAAACGAGTTTGTTTTTAACAATGTTATAAGAGTATATTACAGAATAATTCCAAAATAGTCAATTGACTTTTTTGGAATTATGGTAAAATTGTGCGTAAAATATGCTAAAATAATGGTGAAATCTTTGACAGGTATACGGGGTTGTGCTCATCACAGCCAACCTGCCAATATGGCGGTAACGGACGGTAATAATACCAAACGGATACAGCCAAAAAACATTTTATGCGGCGTTAGCCGTTGAAAGGAGAAGATGAATATGAAAAAAACAAAACCAAAAAAACTGTTGACTGTTCTGCTGACCTTGTACTTGGCACTATCCATTGTACCGATTACAGCATATGCCGGTGTAACAGATGTGATCGGAGACAATACCACTAAACCCTATAGTCATTTCTATCACACAAAGGTTGAAACAACTGCGCAGGTCACCATTAAAGATGCAGACGGCAATGTGATAGAAACAACAGAAGTGACCAAATCAGGGGATTTCGTTGAAGGCAATGTTAACAGTGATGCGGTGCAGGCAGAAATCAAAAGAATTGATGATGAAATCATTGCACAATTTTCTTCACGAGGAAATATTACCATTGAAAACCGTAATAGCACATTTATGTTTGATCATTTTGAGAGTGGTAATATAATTGCACCAGATGGCGATATACTCGTCGGCGATCAGGATGCTCTCGAAAAAGCAGCTTCCGGAAGTGTGAATCGGAATATTGTTGTTCATGAATATCAAGTGTATCAGACAACCTATGACCTGATTGTGCAAACTATTGATGGAGGTTCTCAGGACGAAGCGACTATAAATAATGTCTGCATTGAGAATGTAAAATTCGCTTATCGTTCGGGTGACGCTCCGCAGGCAACCGCCGAGGTATATAATGCTGATGCCGATAAATATGAAATCGCTTATGAATGCTGGCAGGAAATGGAGAACGGAGAGCCGGTTGCGTTCTGGTATTCCGATGAAAGCAAATATACGCCTTCCTTGAAAAAGATTACTCAGTTTGAAGAGGGTAAAACCTATATGTACTCCATCGAGTTGAGAGAGAAAAACGGATATACCTTTGCGGATAATTGCTCCGTTACGATAAACGGGAACCCGATATCGGCAACCGCCAATGCAGTTAAAACCGTGGATGGCTTGTTTGTTATGAATGTTGAAACAATTCGCCCGGAAGCAACCAAGAAAATCTCCGTGATTGAAATCAATAACGCAACCTTGACCTTTAAGGACGGCGATAAACCTGTCTTTACCGGAACGGTGCCTGAAAACGATCAGTATGCATTCCGTTGCGAGTGGTGGAGCTTAGACGAGAATACCGGCATAGTTTCCACAGAGCCGGAGTGGGGCGGCGACATTTATAAAAACAAGATCACCGCTTTTGAGGCAGGAAAGACCTATCACTACGGCGTATATGTAACTGCATATACTGCCGACATCTCTCCCGATGCCAAACTAAAGATTAACGGTCGGGAAGTGAAATACACTCGCATAGGCGATGAAAGTGACACCCAGAGTTTCTGGGTTGAAACCGACCTTACTATGACTCCTGCCGCAGACGGACATACACACAAGTACGGTACGGAATGGAAGTATGATGAAACGAATCATTGGCACGAATGTGAGTGCGGCAACAAGGCTGATATAACGGCTCACACCTTTAAGCAGATTATTGACAAGGAAGCCACGGCTACTGAAAAAGGCTCAAAGCATGAAGAATGCACCGTCTGCGGTTACAAAAAAGCTACCGTTGATATTTCGAAAATTGATTCTCACAATCACGACTACGGCACAGAGTGGAAATATGACAGCACAAATCATTGGCACGAATGTGAGTGCGGCAACAAGGCTGACATAACGGCTCACACCTTTAAGCAGATTATTGACAAGGAAGCCACGGCTACCGAAAAAGGCTCAAAGCATGAAGAATGCACCGTCTGCGGTTACAAAAAAGCTGCCGTTGACATTCCTGTGACAGATTTTGGAAACAGCTCGGACGACCAACCGAATAAGCCTATAAATACTGCCTCTTCCGAAAGCAGTTCTGCTGACCAAACAAATAAACCGATAAATACAGCCTCACCGAAAACAGGCAATACCGATAATATGATTTTGTGGATTGTCCTGCTGATTGCCGGCGGCGGTGCATTCATTACCGCAACGGCTGTTGACAGAAAGAAAAAGTAAAACAAATAACAGAAGAGATTAAACTATAAGGCGGCTATCGAAAACGATAGTCGCCTTGTCTTTTTGCAAAATTCAATTTTAATTTGCGTTTGTTGTTATCTGGGTTGCATTTGCCACATAGCTTTCATACTCGTCAATGCCCCATTTTTCTTTTACTTCATCAGAGATAGGAAAGGTGCGAAACAGCATTGTACTGCGTTCACTGTCTGCCTTATCCTCATTGGTGCTGAGAGCATAGACATTGCCGTTGTACCACAGCTCATTTGTATTTTCAAAGGTTGTAAGATAGAAAATATCCTGAATTGTATCAACCTTATTAATGCCCATTCCGCTTACTGCGGCAGCCATTACGGCACTTTTCATCAGGATTGTATCGCTGTTATTTTTCTCGTTTTCAATCGAAACAAAGTTGCTCATTGTTGTTCCGAGACCTATATTCATAATATAATTTGTCTTTGTTTCAACAGAGGCTGTGAAGTTGATTTTATCGGCATTGTAGTAATAATACTGATACTCCGTTCCGTTTGCGTCATTCTGAGGACTGCCGAGCATTTTCCAACCCTTTGGATTAATCATATCAAGATTACCCGCCTCTTTGAGCATTTCGTTGTAATTATATGTAAATTCTTCAAGAGTGATTGCGTAGCACATTCCGTTTACATTTTCACTTTCTTTGCGAATGTTCGGATTTTCTGTTACCTTTGCCTCATCGAGAGTAGAAAATTTATCGGGCGCATCTACTACACCGGAAACATCGGCATTCTTCTTGTCAGAACAGCCGAAAAGTGAAAGCATGAGGATTGCCGCTACAATCAGAACTAAAGATTTTTTCATCAAATCACCAGATTTTCATATGTGTCAAAAACTCCACTTAAAAAAGTGGAGTTTTTTTATTTTTATCAATTATTCTTCCGTATTTTCTTCGGTTGAATCAGAAGTTTCACCCTCGTTATTTTCGGAAACTTCTTCTGTAGCCGCTTCTGACGGTTCGCCGTTTTCTGCGTTATCTTCGCTCTCGGCTGATTCATCATCTTCACCGTCAATGTGGGGAACACGGGCGATTGTTACAACCCTGTCGTCACCGTTTACTTTCATTACGGTTACACCCTTTGAAGGACGGGCGCAAACACGAATTGATTCGGCGGCAATTCTGATAATAATGCCTTCTTCTGAGATGATAATAATATCATCGTCAAGGTTAACCACCTTGATAGCGGCAACATCGCCGTATTTTTCAGTGTGGTAGTTGGTAAGACCTTTACCGCCACGGCTCTGAACACGGTAATCATCGGGACTTGAAAGTCTGCCGTAGCCTGTTTCGGAAACTGTGAGAACAAGACCGCCCTCACGGACAACACTCATTCCGACTACGCAGTCGCCCTCTTTGAGAGCCATTGCCTTAACACCTCGAGCCTGTCTGCCCATTGCACGAATATCGGTTTCGTTAAAGCGAATAGCCATACCCTTCTTGGTGGCGATAATAACCTGACTGTTGCCGTCGGTCATTCTTACCCACGCAAGTTCGTCACCCTCGTTAAGTTCAAGAGCGATAAGACCGCCCTTTCTTGAGGTATTGTATGCATTGAGTTCAATACGCTTGATAATGCCCTGACGGGTGACCATAACAAGGTATTTTTCCTCGTCAAATTCAGGCACTCTTATCATTGAGGTTACCTTTTCGTCGGGTGAAATCGGGATCAGATTTGCAATATTCACACCCTTTGACTGACGGCTTCCCTCGGGAACCTCATAGCATTTAAGGCGATAAACTCTGCCCTTGTCGGTAAAGAACAGAACATAATCGTGTGAATTGATTACGAACATTTCAGCCGCAATATCTTCTTCACGGCGTGACATACCCGATACACCACGACCTCCTCTGCGCTGAATTTTGTAGGTATCGGCAGAAAGACGCTTTACATATCCAAACTGTGTAAGTGTAAGAACGCACTCCTCCTGCGGAATAAGATCCTCAATATCAACCTCACCGCTGACAGCACAAATTTCTGTTCTTCTCGGGTCGGCATATTTATTACGAATCTGCATAATTTCTTCTTTTACGATTTCAAGCTGTCTTGGCTCGCTTGCAAGAATTTCGAGATATTCTTCAATCTTTGCGTGGAGGGCTGCAATTTCATCCTCAATCTTAGTCTGCTCCATATTTGTGAGCTGTCCGAGACGCATCTGAACGATAGCCTGAGCCTGAACATCATCAAGACCGAAACGCTCCATAAGACCTGCTTTTGCGCTTGCAGTATCCTTGCTGTTTCTGATAATTTTGATTACCTCGTCAATGAAGTCAAGCGCAATCTTCAAGCCCTCGAGAATGTGGGCTCTGTCACGGGCTTTTTTGAGGTCAAAATCAGTACGGCGGCGAATAACCTCAGCCTGAAATTCAATATAGCATTGGAGCATTTCCTTGAGTGAAAGAATTTTAGGCTCGCCGTCAACGATAGAAAGCATAATTGCACCGAAGGTTGTCTGCAACTGTGTGTATGAGAACAGCTGGTTAAGAACAATCTGAGGTGAGGCATCTCTCTTGATGTCAATTTCAATGTGCATACCCTTACGGTCGGAATGATCCTCGATATTTGAAATACCCTCAATTCTCTTATCCTTTACGAGGTCGGCAATGTTTTCAATAAGTCTTGCTTTGTTGACCTTGTACGGAAGCTCCGTAACGATAATTTTATATCTGCCGTTTTTAGCTTCGATAATTTCAGTCTTGGCTCTTACGGTAATTTTTCCTCGACCTGTTGCATAGGCGGCACGAATACCGCTTCTGCCCATGATAATACCGCCTGTCGGGAAGTCGGGTCCGGGCATACACTCCATAATCTCTGAAAGCTCGGCATCGGGATTGTCAATGAGAGTGCAAACTGCATCAATTGTTTCACCGAGATTATGCGGAGGAATTTCGGTTGCCATACCAACGGCAATACCGCTTGAACCGTTTACGAGAAGGTTTGGAAAACGGCTTGGAAGAACAGTCGGTTCTTTAAGACGGTCATCGTAGTTCGACATAAAGTCAACCGTGTTTTTCTCAATATCCGTGAGCATTTCAAGAGAAATTTTACTCATTCTTGCCTCTGTATAACGGTAAGCGGCAGGCGGGTCACCGTCCACCGAACCGAAGTTACCGTGACCGTCAACAAGCATATATCTCATGGAAAAATCCTGTGCAAGACGAACCATTGCGTCATAAACCGAGGCGTCACCGTGAGGGTGATACGAACCAAGCACCTGACCTACCGTGTCGGCACATTTGTGGTACGGCTTTGACGGATCAAGACCGATTTGATTCATTGTATAGAGTATTCTTCTGTGAACAGGTTTCAAACCGTCTCTGACATCGGGCAACGCACGGGAAACAATAACGCTCATGGAGTAGTCCAAAAAGCTTTTTCTCATTTCATTTTGCAGATCGACATCAATAATTCTCGAATTCTTGTTCTGATTCTGTTCGTTATCCATATTCTTTCCTCGCTTTTCAAGCTCTTGTTACTGTCTGTTCAATAATTTGTAATAATGTTATTTTGCGTTTTTTAGGGTGGTTTAGTGTGTGATTTTGTTTCAGTAGGGGCGTTCATTGGACGCCCGCCTTGATGAAACGATTTGTTTTACACATATTTTTTGATGTGATGATTTATTTTTTAATTTCACAAACTATCTTCTCGAATTTGGTGTAGCGACACGCTGTTAGAAGTGTTTTACTGCGGCTGAAATATCTTCGTAGAGTTTCGGAAAGCGTTTTTTGATGCTTGTGGGACGGAATGTTTTGGAATCTACAAAACCGTGTTCGGTTGTACCGTAGCCAAGTTCGGTTTCCGAACCATCCTTTTCAATACGCTTTACCGTGTATGTAAAAATAATTCTTGCGGCTGTGATAGTCTGCACCCAAGTGCGGATAATCAGCTCGTCCTCATAAAGAGCAGGGATTCCGAAATGACAACTCAGGTTCAAAAGGGGAGTCATTACACCTGCATTTTCCATGTCTGTGTAGCTGATTCCGAACATTTTGATATAGTCATTTCTAGCTATTTCGTACCAAATCGGATAATTTGAGTGGTGTACAATTCCCATTCTATCCGTTTCTGCGTAACGAACTGTAACTTTTGTTCTTGCGTGCATAAAATCACCCCGTTTTTAAAATTTTGGTTTATCGTAATATATCAGACATCGAGATTCTGTACATACTTTGCATTTTTCTCAATGAAATCTCTTCTCGGCTCAACCTTGTCACCCATAAGAATTGTGAAGGTTTCGTCTGCCTGTTCTGCATCGCTGAGATCAACACGGAGCATAAGTCTTGTTTCGGGATTCATTGTTGTTTCCCAAAGCTGTTCGGAGTCCATCTCACCAAGACCTTTGTATCGCTGAACTTCGGTTTTACCCTCAATTTGAGCCAGAATTTGGTCACGCTCAAGGTCCGAATACGCATATTTATGCTCTTTGCCCTTTGAAATTCTAAAGAGAGGCGGCTGGGCAATGTAAACATGGCCCTCTTCGATAAGCGGACGCATATATCTGAAAAAGAAAGTTAAAAGAAGGGTTCTGATGTGCGAACCGTCAACATCGGCATCCGCCATAATGATAACCTTGTCGTATCTGAGCTTTGCAATATCAAATTCATCACCTATGCCTGTGCCGAGCGCAGTGATAACGGGCATAAGCTTGTCATTTCCGTAAACTCTGTCAATTCTTGCTTTTTCAACATTGAGCATTTTACCCCAAAGAGGGAGGATAGCCTGAATTCTTCTGTCACGGCCGCCCTTTGCTGAACCGCCCGCAGAATCACCCTCGACTATGAATATTTCTGTTTCGCTGCTGTCTTTTGACTGGCAATCGGCAAGCTTACCCGGAAGCTGTGCGGAGTCAAGCGGAGATTTTCTTCTTGCATTTTCCCTTGCTTTTCTTGCAGCCTCTCTTGCTCTTGACGACGCAAGCGCCTTTTCAAAAATTACCTTTGCAACAGCAGGATTTTCTTCGAGATAAACAGAAAGCTTATCCCTCATAAGGCGGTCAACCATTGCTCTTACCTCGGTATTACCGAGTTTTGCCTTGGTCTGTCCTTCAAACTGAGCCTCTTTGAGCTTTACACTGACAATTGCGGTAAGTCCTTCACGGACATCTTCACCGCTGAGATTCTTATCATTGTCCTTCAATTTTCCGAACTTTCTTGCATAGTCATTCATAACATAGGTAAGTGCTCTTTTGAAGCCTTCTTCATGAGTACCACCGTCGGTTGTATGAATGTTGTTTGCAAAAGTGAGCAAATTTTCGTTGTAGCTTTCGTTGTACTGGAGTGCAATTTCAACCGCAATCGTGTCATCTGCGTTTCTTGACGCAAAGTAAATTACATCGGGATGAATAACTTCAAGAGAACGCTTTTTGTGAATATACTCAACAAAGCTCTTGATACCGCCCTCATAGACAAAGTTATTCTGAATAATATTTTCAAGGTCACGCTCGTCACGAAGCTCAATGTGAACACCTGCATTGAGAAATGCCTGTTCACGAAGTCTTTTTAAAAGTACATCGTAATCAAATTCAAGCACTTCAAAAATTTCGGGGTCAGGCTTAAATGTAATTTTTGTACCGGTCTTGTCGGTATCACCGATAACCTTTAGTTTACAAGTAGGCTTACCGCGTTCGTAACTTTGATAATGAACGTGTTCGCCGTCGCTTACTTCTACTTCAAGATGTTCCGAAAGTGCGTTTACAACAGAAGAACCGACACCATGCAAACCTCCGCTGGTCTTGTATGCCGAATCGTCGAATTTTCCGCCCGCATGAAGTGTCGTGTATACCACACGAGCTGCCGATACTCCTGTTGCATGAAGGTCTACCGGTACACCACGTCCGTTATCTGCGATCGTTGCCGAACCGTCTTTTTCCAGTGTCACATGAATCTCGCTGCAATATCCGGCAAGATGCTCATCCACCGCATTATCTACAATCTCATATACCAGATGATGGAGGCCCTTGGATGAAGTACTGCCAATGTACATACCAGGCCTTTTCCGTACAGCTTCAAGACCTTCTAAAATCTGTATCTGATCCGCACCATATTCCTGCGCTGCAGAAATCTGTTCTTCACTCATAATTCAACCTCCTGTCAAAACTTAATCAAATAATTATACCATAAATATCGCCATTTATTCAACTTCTTAAACCAGACCATCTGTTTTTTCTTCCTGTACAATCCCCTCTTTTACACGAAATACCTTGTCTAAGGAGATACGGCTGTTTAACAA
>OIEI01000226.1_pt1 | contig 23796 bp, 19 predicted proteins | sample 1581781 | NCBI WGS metagenome assembly OIEI01 (sample SAMN01760935, study PRJEB22395) | human gut metagenome | reverse complement strand
GCACTGCGGATGGATATCTCGTTGCTCGCTAACTTTTAGCGGACAGCAATAATTTGGAATAGTGTGTCTATCATATATTGCTCCGGCCCATTTGAGGGCCTGTCGCAATATACCAAACATTATGTTGTGCACAAGAAGACCAACATATTGAGATACAATAACATATCTTACAATGCCAACATTATTGTATTGCCAACATAAGGATGGAAGAAGTCCGCGACCTACTCTGCCAAATCTATAAGTTCAGCCGGATGTACTGGAAGTCCGTCAAGCAGCAGAACCTCCCCATAACCATCAAGTACCCCGAGATGGTTGCGGAGATAGTTCCTCACTTCGAGGACGACTACCTGCCGGAGTTCGGAAAGCGAAACCTTTGGTTCTTATAAATAATTTGCCCCGGCTGTTGTCGAAGCTATCTTTTTACTCAAATAGTGGGTTGATTATTAGTTCGTACTTCTGAGGATAGTACACTTTGATGTAATCTCTAAAACGACTGATAACTACATACAATAAATTCAAATTAAGTCTGTAGTTGGCTTGACCTCCAAGAAAATCGGTTTTGACTTTTCCTCCAAGCAACAATTGATTGATGTTTAACATCTGGCAGACAGAATCGTCAAGAATAATCATTCCTACTTTATACTCCTTGCCTTTAAGCGTGGGGGCGAACAAATAACTTGCTCTCACTGATTTTGGGACGCATTCAGAGTGATAATCCGCATCATTTCGCATTGAGTTGAAGAGATCCGAGAAAAATGATGTAACCACAATTTCATTCTCGCCATATTCTGATATTAAATACTTGTAATCTGCTTCAACAGCATCGTTCAGATCTTTATCGGACGAATAGGGATGCAGCCCTATCTCCTCGCCAGAGATTGCCGCTGTCGCCTTGGATATAACTTCCTCTTCTATATCAAAGATGGGCTCGAATTTAACCGCTCCGTTTTCAACACTGAGTGCTTTGATAATTGCCATTATCTTTTTTAACCGTTCGAGGATCTGAGCGCTAATGCGATAGGTATAACCCAATACTACCATTTCAGTTTCTGGATTAAACCTATCGATAGTATACTTGGCTCGCCTGTAAATTGATTGAGAATAGTCAAAAGCAATAGTGAAAGGGCAACACTTACTCATTTCTTGAATAGCGCTGCTTTGGTTCAGCTTATAATCTTGATACTCATCAAAGAATAAATGACGAACTTTTAGTATTTCTCCCTTGTTGTAGAAATACAAGCAGCCATCAATGACTTGATAAAAGCCATCTAACTTTGCATTGACATCAGTATTGGGCTCGATAATCTTCAACGCAGATATGTCTTCAATAAATACCTTGTCCATATCCGCATCAAGTTTTGACAGCATCTGCTCAAGATATGATTGAAGCCCCTTCTTAAATGTGCCAAGGATAATACATTCACCTGAAGATACCTGTTTAGAAAAAAGCCTAATCTTATGAACAAGGCAAACCGTCTTACCCGTTCCGGGACATCCTGTAATAAAGACAGATGTCTCTATGCCCTTATCAACCACTTCCCTTTGCCGAGGATGGAGAAAAATACGCCATAGATCAAGGGGATACTGTAAAGCGTCTTCGAGTTCTTTGTCGTCAGTAAGGATTGAGACTTTGTATTTCGGTGTCACTTTATACCCACCTCGGCTTGCTCTATTTTCTACGATAGCAAGGAGCTGGTCTTGAATATCTTCAGGTTGGTCAAGAATAAACGAGATAACTTCATCATCAGAAGGTAAATCCCTTATCTTCTGTTTCAACTCTGCGTCAATCTCCTTATCCTTATTAAGTTGAGCTCTTATCTTCCCGGTCTCTTGTATTTCTTCATTCTGACTCAATGTCTGAATAATCGTGATGCTATCTGCGCTATCAACAAATTTCCTCTTGGCAATCCAGTCGTAAGCATCATCGTGGTGTCCAATATAAAGAATGGTCGTGTAATCCGATGTGGCATGGACTATTACACGAAGATCCATATTTACACTATAACTGAAGATCTTATTGCTTGGATGCTCGATCTTATGAGCCCTTAATCCAGCATTCCTATCGTTCCGAAAAATCGAAAAGATAGTATTATGAGACCTTTTCTGTTCGGAAGGAGTAAGCCTTCCTAAAGACTTAAGAAAATCTTCTGTTATACGAGTTGTCATAGCGGCAAAGCAATAAAATCGTTCAATTTCTGTCGCAGGTTACGCCAGCCAGGTAGGCGCTGTTTCATCAAGGCCTCGAAGACCTTGTTGTGGTTCTGGACTCTGAGGTGCGTGAGTTCGTGGACGACGACGTATTCAATGCATTCCTTGGGGACGCGGGCCAGCTCAAGGTTGAACAGGAGGGCACGGCGCTTGATACCGCAACTGCCCCACATAGTTTTCATCTCCTTGACCTGCCAGGTTACGTCCGGCTCCTCCAGCTTCTCGGCCCAGCGTTCGACCAAAGGCCCGATATAAGCCTTTAGCTGTTCCCTGTACCATTCCATCATCACTTCTGCTCGGCGCTCCACTGTGGAATCCGTCCTGACCTTCATCGTCATTGAATCACCACGGACCTCCACTGAATTCGCACCACTTGTGATATATGCAACACGGAGCCGATAACGGACACCAAAGAAGTAATGATTCTCGCCCGAAACATACTCCCGTTTCGTCTGCCGAGCCTGGGCCTCAATGTCGGCTTGCTGCTTCCTAATCCATTCCCATTTGGAAATGACATAACTGCGAGCATCGGCCTCGCTAAGATAATCCGGGAGGGACAGATGCACACGGCCATCTGGCGGATACACCGAAAGATGCATATTCTTAATAGTCTTGCGCTCAACCTCTATTTCCAATCCGTCGATATTCATCAGTTGCCAAACTCAGGGTTATGGATGACGATGTTCAAGATCTTCTCAGGGTCGAAGGTGGTGCCGACGAGAGCATTCTTGACGGCGATGAGCAGTTTCTTCTTGCGTACCTCACTGGTACGGAAGCCGTGTGCGGCATTGGCCTCAATGACACCGTTGAGCATAAGGGCCAGATCCACATTCTTGCCCAGGTTGTCGTAGAGCGCTTTCTTGCCTTCTGAATTGATGCGAGGGTCAACGTTTTCACCCTTACGGATTTCCTCAGCCAGCGCCTTGATACTCTTCAGCAACTCCTAGTATTCCATCTTCTCCTGCTGGTACTCTTCCAGCAGGCGGTTGATGCGCTCGGAGAACTTCTTGTACTCCTCGGGGTTGCTTTCACGCTTGCGGTTGATGACACGGCGCACGTTGGCGGCCATCGTCTCGGCGACACCCTTCTGGCCACCCAGTTCGGTTTCGGCTCCGGAGGACACTTCCACTTCACCGTCGTCCTTGATGTCGATGATGTCCAGGAAGGAGAAGTCGTCCAGTTTCTCAAGGACCTCAACACGGGAAGAGACCACATAATCGTCGAGCAGCGCCCGCATTTCGGCATCAAACTTCTTCAGGTCCACGTAGTCGCCACAGCGCTTGGAGATGGCGTTACGAAGTTCGTCGTAGGTCTTCACCTTGAGGTAGATCTTGTCCGCTTCCTCATCGGTGTAACCAGCTTCCTTCATCTGCATGGCAACGGCCGTGTACCGGCGCACAAGCGCATAGCAGGCGTCATAGAAGTCCTCACGCTTGCGGGCGTTGAGGATAATTTCGGCCTGATGCTCTTCTTCCGTACCCTTATGCTGGTCGTAGCAGAACCAGTCGAAGAATTCGTCCACGGTCTTTGGCTCTTTGACGGGCTCGGAGAGGCGGTCGCAGCGCTCCAGGGCGGCGTCCAGATCTTTCTTGCCTTCCTCTACCTTGCTCTTGAGCAGGCCTTCTATGTCGGCCTTGTCGTAGCCGGAGAAGGCTCCGTTGGTATAGTCTTCGATGGCGCCCTCGATGTTCTCGAAAAGGTGCTTGTAATCAATGATGTAGCCATACTCCTTCTTCTCTCCATTCACGCGGTTCACGCGGCAGATGGCTTGGAAGAGGTTGTGGTCGCGCATCTCCTTGTCGATGTAGAGATATGTGGCTGCAGGGGCGTCGAAGCCGGTGAGCAGCTTATCTACCACGATGAGGAGTTTCATACTGGCTGGGTGATTGACAAACTCGTACTTGGCCCATTCCTCGAAGTCTTCGGGCGTCTTGTCGCCCAGCATCTTCTTGTTGGTGTTGTACTTGTAGTCAGCCTCAGTCTTAAGCTCGCCGCTGTAGCCTTCTTCCAGTGAAGGATCTGCTCCGTCGTAACTGGTCACGACGGCACACTTCCCGGCCAGTGCGGTCTCCTGGAATGCAGACCAGAAGCGGTAGGCCTGGTAGATGCTCCCGGCCACCAGCATGGCGTTGCCCCAGCCCTCCTTCAGTGCAGGAATGAGTTGGAAGTCCTTGGTAATCTGGGCCACAATGCGGTTCACGCGGTCCTTACTGGAGAAGAGGCTCTGCATATCGGCCCAACGGTCCTGCAGGGCTTTCTTTGCCTTTGGAGTGAGTTTCTTGGTGGTATCCTCGAAGAGTTCGTCAAAGGAAACATCATCGGAAAGAACCTGCTCCACGTCACGGGCTTCGTAACGGAGGTCCAGGATGACCTTATCCTTGACGGCCTCATCAAACTTGTAGGTATGAATCCAGGGACCGAAGTTCTCACGGCTGGTGAGACGGCCCTTTTCGTCTTTGAGAAGCGGCGTGCCGGTGAAACCAATCATCATCACGCCCTCGCCCATAATCTTCTTCATCGCCTGGTTGAGGATGCCGCCCTGGGTACGATGGCACTCGTCCACGAAGACGTAGATGTTGCCCTTTGCAGAAAATCCTTCTGGCAGTTTATCGGCCAGGTCCTTCAGATACTGTTCCGGAGAGCGAGCGCCACGGAGTTTGGAATCACGGCCTTCAATTTCCTCCGGATCATCGGCCAGGCCAAACTTGTGGATGAGCGTGCAGATGAGCGCCGGCATTTTCTCTTCGCCCTTCTTGTCATTCTTACCCTCCAGCATCTTGATAAGATGGTCGCCGCTCTTGGCCCGGATGGGATGCTCTCCGGCATCCTTGAAGCCGTTTTCAATCTGTTTGTCCAGCTCGTCGCGGTCGGTGATAATTACCACGCGGCTGTCGTCGATATTCTCGCGAATCCACTGGGCCAGCCATACCATCGTGAGGCTCTTGCCGGAGCCCTGACTATGCCAGATGATACCGCTCTGCTTGTTTTTGATGCGGGTTTTGGCGGCCACGATGGCGAAATACTGATTGGGACGGGCTACCTTCTTGATACCGCCGTCAAAGACCACACAGTCGTGGATAAATTCCAGCAAACGGTCCGGCTCCAGCATCTGCATCAGCGAGCGGTCAAGTTCGTTTGGGAACTCTTTCTGGCCGTACATCGAGGATGAGACCGGCAATTTGTCGGTATCATACGGATAACCATCTCCTGCCGGTTCTTTCCAATGGAGGTAGTACTTGGGCGGTGTCAGCGTGGTGCCGTAGTACACGCCCTGGCTTTCACTTCCTGCCATCAGGAGCTGTGCCGTGGAGAAGAACTGCGGAATCTGTCCCTCCTGCTGGTTACGCCAATTCTGGTTGATTCCATCTTCGACGCTCACGGTGGCCTTCTTCAGTTCAATGACGGCCACTGCTATGCCGTTGATATAAGCCACGACATCCGGGCGGCGGTGCTCCTCGCTAAGCGTTTGCTTGCGGACCGTCACCTCTTCGGCGATATGGAAGAAATTGTTGTAGGAATCCTTCCAGTCGATGAGCCACACCTGCTTGTTCGGCAGGCCTGCGCCCTGGCTGACGCTTACCGGGTAACGCAGCGTGTTATATACCGCCTTGTTGCTATTGTATAGGGCTTCTTTGTTGGCGCAGAAAGCCGCCTCCTTGAGTTTGCGGATGGCTTCCGTGGCCTGGGCGCTCGTAAGTTCCTGGCGCTCCATCAGGAATGTCCGGAGGATGTCCTCACGGATATTGCCATTCTCGACATCCTTGAGGTTGCCGATATACTCGTAGCCGTTTTTGTCGCACAGGAGTTTGATTACCCTGTTCTGGACGGCGCGTTCGGAGTTAGTGGAAGGATCTGGCATACTATAATCTGGTTTTACCGGTCAATAATTCCTGCATCATGCCTTGCTTGATAAGGACATACTTATTGCGTTGACATTCAAGCCCTTTAATCTCATCTTCAGATTTGGTTAAGACTACTGAAATCGCTTTTTGTTCTTCAACGGAAGGCGGCATCATTATGGTGATGTCTTTTATATCTTTAGCATGAACATGAGGTTGAGCCCCACCTGCTTGGCATTTGTATATTTCTTTTTGCTTAGACAGAAGGCAGAAATACAGATAGATGATATCTGCATCCTTTGGATTATCGATAGTGGAACAATCAGATGCGAAGATTGGAACTGTGTGAAAAGACACAAAACCAGCATATGCACCAGAACCGCTAATCGTGATAGTATTTGCAGGGCGATTAGCATTTGAATGAAAACCAGCTGGAGTCTGCCCTCCAGCTATTACTGGCACATTGCCTGTCTCATACTCGCTGGATTTCAGCATTGCCCCATTTACTATCTCAAAACTGTCAAGCCTCCGTTCTTTCCATTCCCCACCAAACCCAGGCAGACGGGTCTTGCCGGTCAGCAGTTGCTGCATCAGTCCCTCCTTAATCTGCCGCTTCTTCCCAATTGCCTCATCCAGCGCCCCAATCATCCTATCAATACCAGTTAGAGCATTGGCAATCCTCTTCTGCTCGGCTAAAAATTTTGGCGCGACGAAAGTCGTGTTACGGAGATTCTCGTTGTAGAGCCTTACTACAATTCCACCATTTTCGGTGTTAAATCTCATTATCTTGTAGCAATAGTAAAGGAAACAGTTAAGGACTTTATCTTCTTTATTATCAATCCATACTATATTAGAATCTTGAAAGTACGAATCCATGCCATCGAAAACGACAGTGCGCCCGATAGTCCCTGCTGCGGAAAGGAGAATATCTCCCTTCTTGGGATAGGAAAAACGTGACCTGAAATCTTCGAATAGATCTCTGGCAATATATGCATCGGGAGTGCCGCCAAATGTACCTATCTTGTAAAAAGGAATTTCCCCGCTTGAGAGCGTCTGATGCTTCATCACACGCTTACACATTTTCACTTCTCCAAGTTGTCCAAGGGAGAATACATCCCAATCATTTGGAATGAGTCCAAGTGAAGACTGCTTCATATGAGGATTATTTGCCATCCTATCTACTGTTTAATCCCCATCGTCTTCAAGAATCCATCCACCTCACCACTCAAACGGGCAATTTCCTCATTGATCTTCGGCAGCGGCTTGGCATAGCGCTCATTGAGCACCGCCACCTGGCTGGAGATAGATTCGCAGACTCGCTTGTTCTCCGCCTCGCTGCGGCGCTTGAGCTCCTGCAGCCACTTGTCATTGATGACCAGATTGCGGATATCATCGGCAGAGAGAGCGTCGTATTTCTTTCTTACCTTTTCGGTCAGTGCATCCACCATTGCGCTCAGCGCCTTGGAGACCTCCTTCTTTTTGCCGCAGAGTTCCAGATACTGATTCCATACCTTTACCGTTTGGGCATCGGCATCCACGGTGTGCTTCTTCTGGGCTGCCAGGGCTTTTTTGACATTGGCTTCGTTCACCTTCTCCAGCATTTCGTAAAGGCCCTCATCGAAGGCATCCGGATTCTCCTCCGGAAGAGACTCAATCTCGCCGCCAATCTGTTCCAGTTCACTCCGCTTGGCAAGGATGCCGGCAAGGTCAGCTGCAAAGAACTTGTCCACCACCACGCTCACCGGCAACAGGTCGCACTCCAGGTCCTCGAAAGTGGATTTCTTCTTGGTCTCCCGAAGACTGACCTTCCAGCCGTCGCGGCTCACCATATAGCAGTCATCCTGCATGGCCTCAGTCCAGTAATTCATCAGAATCTCGTACACATTGTACGGATCTACCAGGCGCAGGCCTTCCTTGGCTCCATCCAGCAGCATCTTGCTCCAGCGCTCGATAAGCAGCTTGGGCTCGCACTCCTCCTTCACACTGGAGAGCATATCGGCTCCTGCTTCACGGCACCAATCCTCAACGACCTTCGCATAAAGCGCATTCTGCTTCTGGTAGGAGCTATCCGCATTCACCGCTTCCGAGATGCTATCTGCCGCCGGCACCAGGCTATAGTAACCATTGGTTTCTTGTTGGAATAGACGGTCTTTCAAAGTGGGACAGGCATCCCATAGCGCCGCCATCACCTCCTCCACATCGTGTGCAGGCAGACCGCCGTGCAGGTGCGCATAAATGTCCTGGCGGATCTCCTTGTCCTCCGACACCACGTAACGCGGAATATTGAGATTGTAGTCGTTCTTCTCAATATCGGAGAAGGGCACGAAAGCGGCATAATGCGGTACGGTCTCGTGAGCCTCCCAGGTATCCACGATAAGCTTGATGTCCTGCTCGCGGAGACGGTTCTTGGCTCCGTCCTTCTGGTATCCCTCCTTGGCATCAATCATGAAGATGCCCTTGGAGCCTGCCGCATGCTCTTTGTCAATAATGATGATGCACGCAGGAATGCCGGTGCCGTAGAAAAGGTTACTGGGCAGACCAATAATCCCGCTGATCCAGCGTTTCTTTACCAGGAACTTGCGGATTTTCGTCTCGGCTCCGCCACGGAAAAGAACCCCGTGTGGCAGAATGCAGGCAGCATGGCCCTGCGTCTTCAGAGACTTGACGATATGCAGCAGGAACGCATAGTCACCGCATCCGGGAGGCGGAACAGGGGCAAACCCGACCCCGAATCCCCAGCGGCCAAATGTATCCTGCTCTTTGGCGGACTTCCGCCACCCCTTCATCGAGAACGGCGGATTAGCGACCACGTAGTCGAAGGTCTGCAAGGTGGTATCGTTCTCCTTGTGGAGCGGGTCGTTGAGAGTGTCGCCGTGGCGCAGCTCAGCATCGTCCACACCGTGGATAATCATCGACATACGCGCCATACCGATGGTGGCAAGGTCTTTCTCTTGCCCGTCAATGCTCACGTTATGGCGGGCCTCAGCCTTCGCCCTGAGCAACAGCGAACCGGAACCGCAGGTGGGATCGTAGATGGAAATCATCTGACGCTCATCCCTGCCGATACCGATGACCTTCGCCATAATCCGGCTCACCTCCGCCGGCGTATAGAACTGTCCCTTGCTCTTACCGGATTCCGACGCAAAATTCTTCATCAGATACTCATAGGCATCGCCGATAAGGTCATCGTCCGCAGCCCAGTTGTTGGAGAAATCCAGTTCCTCACGCTGGAACACGGCAATCAGCTTGCTCACCGTCTCGACCAGGTCCTTACCCTTTCCCAGCTTGTTCTCATCCGAGAAATCGGCATTGGTAATTACCCCTGTAAGACCGTTAGCCTCCGCCAGCTTCTCCAGGATCTTATTCATCTCCTCGCCGATATTCGTCTTCCCCTTCAGCGCCACCATATCGTCGAAGGAACATCCCTCCGGCACCGAGATGAGCATGTCGGCGTCTTTCCTGGCCTTGTCGCTGATGTACTTCACGAACAGCACCACCAGCACATAATCCTTGTACTGGCTGGCGTCCATACCGCCGCGCAGTTCATCGCATCCGTCCCAAAGGGCGCTGTAGAGTTGAGATTTTTTGATTGCCATATATTGTCTGATTAGTCAATAATACTCTCAGAATCATCACTATGCCGTTCCTTGTTCTTAAGGACAACCTCTTTGCTGGTATTGGCATAACAATATACACAGAAGTGACGACAGGTATTGTACATACCGATGTCCTTGCTTATCATACAGCCGCAGACCTTGCGCTGTCCCTTGTCTTTGAGGTCTTTTCTATCTGACGGGATTTCCGGAATGTTACCGAACAAGTCAGGCTCCGGCAACTTTCCGGTTCTCAAATAATACACTAACTCCTTATCCTCGGCAAAAAGACGCTCCATCAATTCCCCGTCGATGCAGCGGTTATGTTCGATGCCGTACTTATCCAAATCAATGCTCTCTCCGCACGTCGCCAGTGTCAAGTTCCAGCCTTCGCCCTTCCAATGATCGCGAAGTTTGGCCAGCCCCTCCACAAGTTCCGTCAAGTAATTGCCAGACGGTTCCGCATTTTCAACAGTCTCACGAGTGTAAAAGGGCGTTTCTTTGATAAGGTTGTTTTGGACTTTTCGATAAGCCCTTACATCAATGAAACTGAAGACGAGCTTATCCGTATATCCTTTCAGCGGATTGCCGACGTGGTACACCTTTGTCAACAACTGTCTGGCTGTAAGCTGAGGCGTGACGATTAGCGGATCAAAGCGCCAGATAACCCGGTCTTTCCCGATAAGATCAGAGAGTCGCTTGAAGACCTCCACACGATGCTCTACCGGGCCAACATTTGGTTCGAACCCCTCATTCACATAGTCGTTCAACGTAACCTGGAAGTAGTAATGTATTCCCATCCTATCCAGTACAGGTAAGAACGGAATCATTGGCTCAGGGTTCTTCGTCCAAAAGACCACCACCTTCGTCTTCGCAAATGAGATGAACATCGGCTTCTGGTTGAACGGGTTGTACCATACACAATACCCAGCCTTCAAGCGGTTTATAAACCACTTGGCATAGAAAGCCGGTATGTCAGTAGAGCGGCTCGCAGATATGATTACAGGAGCAACACCGTCAACAACCTCTCCGTTCTGTCTCGATATTTGAATTCGTTCATCCATTAATTCCGTAGGTGCGATACAAGAAATCTTTAGTCCTGCTATAGATCCCCTTCTTCAAATTGATAAATTGTATAATGACGGTTTTATTATCCGTCGGCTTGCCTTGATAGTATTTTTCCAGACTGTCAGGCTTATGGGCATCAATGAACCAAATCAAGTCTTCTATCCATTTTTTCTCTGCGGAGGTCATAATCGAGACAAACTCCGAGTTGTTCGTTAGGAAATCGTAGTCTGTCAAAAAACAACCTGTTGACTGGTAAGAGTCAGAGAACAGGGATGACTCTGGAACGGAATGCTGTGTTTCAGATAGTTGTGTTTTCTTTGGTTTAGATTCCTTCTGAGGCTTGAGCGATTTTAATAGGAACTGGCGGACGCCCTGTTGAGCCCCCTTCCCCTTGTTGAACGCGGGCTCGTTTCGAACGGCGTCCACAAAACCTTGAGTCAAGCCCCCGAATTTTATGTATAATTCCTTGTAAAGGCGTTCGTCTTTCTTTGCTCCGGCACATTTAGAGATAATGCCACGCATCAATATATCAAAGCCAGCAGGCTCGTTCAGCATAGCAGGGGATGTTGCTTCCGGCAAATCATCAATGACTTCAGTCGGTTTTGTAAAGTCGGGCATATCTTCCTCGACAACTTCTTGAATAGTAGAACCTTGTACTGGATCTGCCTTAGGTGCAACAAGAACACTTCTCCCGAAGAGTTGTCCATAGATCTCCTTATAGACTTCAGCAATGTACTTGCTGTCTCTGTTGAAGAGAACATCGGTAAAATCGCGGGGCAAGTTGGCAAATCCATTGATAGTACCATACATAGAGAATGCAAGACGATAATCTGTCATAACCTTATCCTGCATATACTGGAGTAATTTCTGCCAATCGTCACCCCTGATGATAACGGCAGATAAAGCGGAATATATATCTTCTTTCCAAACGTGATTGAACTCGTCTCCCCGAACATGACGCCTCAATGCATTAAGAGTAATCTCAGGGTATGAGCCCTTCCAATCCGGCTCGAATACTTCTTTTGCTTTTCTTGTAACATCATCAGATAGTGCTTCTTTGAATGTACTGATCTTTCCGGAATACTCATCCTTTGAAAGGACATTGTTAATCCATTCTTTATAGAGGACCTTGTCGCTATCAGACAATCCGGGTAGGTTGATATGCAATAAAGAGCCATCCTTCACGACAATCTGCCCCTCCATGACCGAGACAGGAATTACCGTTCTTGCAATAGCATCTTCAGTTTGCCTAATGAGCAGGTTAATCTCTTCGATAACAGGGTTCTTGCCTTTATGTGGATTGGCTGAAAGTAACTGCGAGATTTTCCGGTCAACATCAAACTCTCCACGAATATAACCGTATTCGCCTCTTACAAGAGAGACGATGGCATCGAATAATGATTTTTCAGAAATAATGTTCGACAGTTTCGAGAAAAAGGGGATCTCCGGCTGCAAGCCGGAATACAATTCTTTTAATCGAGCCCTCTGTTGTGGTGTTGCCTTATGGTCATAGCTCGCCAAAACTGCAGCAAGAGTGTCCTGAATCTCACGCTGTGAATTAAGTTTAATAACATCCTCGCGGGATGACGAAAGAAGGCCACCAATATAGTAACCATATAACAGGCCTTTCATCCGATTTATGCGCTTATCCCTATCTATCTCTACCATATTGAGGGATTGCACCTCTTTGGATGAGTTAGGCAATTGATATGAGACAGCGGGCGGTGCGATAACCAGGATCTTCTTCTGATATAAGCGGACAAACTTTGTCTCTATACTCGAGTCGGACAGAGATAACGCAATCCGCTTCTCATTTTCGGAGAAAAAGAAGATTCTTGTCGTGAACGGGTCAAGATAGATTGTATGGTCGGATAACAAAGTGTGTTCATCTAACCGGGTAAAAGCATCGATGATAACATCTTCAAGCACCACCTCGACAACCATAGGATGGTCCTCATAATCAGACTTGGGACGAACAAACGAGCAGAGCTGATCATACAGAACAATCGAATTATCGTATGGATTCTCCGGGATGGAGGCCCATCGGCTATATCCAAAAGCTCGTTCTTGGTAAAAAGCCTTCGGCGAGATGCTCTCGCTGGAGAGTATATTGTTGAAATTCAACGATGACGTAGGTATGTAATATGTCTTCATACTAAATGTCCTCCACAACATCTGTTTCTGTAGTTGAATAAAGTGAACTGGGCACCTTACTCAGCGGTGCGGGAAGTACTCCCGAATACATGATGTAAAGATAGCGATATGTGCGGGTCATCGCAACATAAAGGGCTTTTTGCTCAGACACTCGCCTGTTGGCATCATCGGATAGAGGGCTGATAGCCGGAAGAAAGACCGCCTCAAATTGCAACCCCTTGGCACTATGGTAAGTCATTACTTTAGGATTGGTTGTGCTAAAATTAAGGCTATTCACACTGCTGCGCCAATCTTCTTTGTCCTCATATTTCGCCTCGTGATTGATACCATACGAATTCAGCAATGCACTGACACCGCGCACATCTTTATTATGGGGAAGCAGAATCCCAACATCCGTCAAGCTGCTGCGCTGAATAATTGATGCAATCGCTTTGATTTGAGCATTCAAGTCACTGTAACGAATAAACTTTGGTATTGCAGTCTCTTTGCTTTTATACGTGCGTTCGTCATATGCTTCCAGGTCGATACCGACATACTGGGCGATACGTGCAGCAGGAACCGGCAGGCGGTAATTCCGGTACAGTGAGAAATTCTTCGGTTCCTTGTCATACGAGAACAATCTGTTGATGCCATTGACAGGCATTGTATCCTTCAATCCTTCATAAATAGATTGTGCCGTATCCCCGAAAAAGAAGAAATTCTTGTTCGTAGATTGAATAAACTCCTGGATTTCCTCCCTGCTGAAATCTTGAATCTCGTCAACAATGACATAATCCGCAGATGGGCAGTTAAGCCGATTTTTCCAGTGCCAATGATAATAGAAATCTCGATGCAGGCCTAAAGTCTCTCGCCCGGCATTCATATAGTTGCACAAGGCTTTTGTAAAAACGATAATCTGGTAGTTATCGCCCTTTTCCTTTTGGATACGTTGCGCCTTGATGAGAGCAAGAACAGATTTTCCACTGCCCGCACAACCACTGACGAGACACGACTTGTCGTTAGTGGCCATTAGCACCTTAATCTGATCCTCGTCCAGCTCGGATTCAATTATCATCCAGTCTTTCTTAGCCATATATTATATTATTTGTTTTCAGTGTTTTGCGGGCGGATTAACCGCCAAGCTATCTTGCTTATGTCTCCAACTTGTTTTGAATGAGACACGGTAAATGTTTCGTTATGCCCCCGATTTCTTGCAATTACTGAGGCTCAGGCCGCAGCGAGCCCTCTATCCATCATAGTAGGAAGCCACTCTTGTGAAATGTTACTTTTCGTCGTGACATCCACAAGCAGCATTATGCCGTGTTTTGAGATTCGAGGAAGCATGAATTTCGACAGATGTTCATACGCATTCTTCTCCTCAAATTGCTGTTTTGTAACAAACTCACAGACGGCTTTAAAGGAGATAATGACATCATAGTTATCAGCAAGTATCGAATCCAATATACTGAGATCATAAAAGTCCTCAATATGTACTGCTGAAGGGTTACTCTGTATTTGCAGGGGATATTGTTTGTTAAATTCTTCTCGAATGTCATCAAAACGGTTCAAAGCAAATTGATTGCCGTCAATCGCTTTCACTCTTAACGATTCAATTTCGGACCTGCATTCTGAGAGTGCTGTTGCAAAGCCGAAAATCTCCCCACCGGTTCCACAACCAAAGTCAAGCAATGAAACCATCTTTCTGCCGCTAAAGAGGTGAGTATCAGTAAGGATTTGTTTGAAGATACAGTAAGACTCGGCATAACTCCGAGGGAAATATGTGCCCAGATAGTTTAGAATCATTTCTCGATTCCAATCTATCACAGTCATATCAGCGTTACTTCTAAGGAATCGACCTCCGAGATGGTCAAAAATGAAACTATCCACCCAACTTGGAAGTTGGACAGACCTGATTCGAATATCAGTATATCCCCCTACAAAAGGCATAAGTAGACAATTCTCGCTGAATTAAACTGGTTTTCTGCTTAAACATACAAATATAGCGATTTTTTCTCATAAGGCCGACAGTTACCAAAGGTAAATGACGATACTTAAGGTGAATTAACAATAAGCGGAACTCGCTCGTCAGGTCGGCAAAGCCGCCCAGACCAGCGACCTTCATTGCCACCCTTCGCTATGAGATTGTGTCGGAGCAAGTCCGCCACAAACTCACGGACACCCTCCCCACAATTAAGAGAAAAGCGGTCACGGCCAGCTGTCGGTTGTTCCGCTCGCTGCGCTTGCTCCACAACCGCCAGCTCGCCGTGCTGGTTTATGCCCCTCCGACTCCCCACTGGGAGTGAATATTGCCCGGGAGACGACCCACCAGCGCGACCGTCAGTGCTCCGAATCCGCGTACATTAACATAATCCCGATGGGATTATGTTAATGTACGCTCCGTCAGCGAGTTGCGAGCGTCCTACCTCCGAACTCCCGGGCGAGGCGGCGACAGGAGAGGAGTTCGCTCAGGGAGGGGACAACCCCTCCCCTCCGTCGCTCACTCCGCACTTTCCGGGTGCTTCGAATCACCGGCATCAATTCGCCAGCCCCGCTCCCGCAGTCGTGCTTGCGCCACGGGCGCTGCGCACCACTGCTCCCGCTACTTGCATATAGGAACCGTAGGTAGTATGCGAGGCCGGAAAATGCCGCCCCGAATACCGTTGGTGGCATGCGACTGACATCTCTCGCCTTCAACGTCTGTAGTATGCGAGCATCCTGCCGCCTTACGCAGCATCCGCTGCTGGGTCGTTCCAGGCCGTGACTCCTCTTCCTCCGCAAGCTCCGTCAGAAGAGTCCCGTCCCTCCACTCATCGGTACGGCTTCGCCGTGGTTATACCTGGCCGCTATTCCTCCACACCTCCGTCGGGGTAAACCCCGCCGGAAGTGTTCCGGGCGTCCAGGAGGCAGCCAGATGGGCTGCTGGCGCAGACAGTGTCGGAACAAGTCCGCCACAGACTGCGCCGGAGGGCCTGTGCCTGGCTTCGCCTCGAACGTACTACCACGATTCAGGGAATGAGCCGTCCCGGCTCAGGGCGGTGAGGCCGTCTGTCTCCCCCTTCGATGCCGGTCTCGCCCACTCCGCCGTCAAGCCCGCAAGCGGTCTTGCCGATGCTCCGTTCCCGAGCCCGTCCTCCCCTACACTCCAGGCCGCCTCCCCGCCCACGCTCCACTTCGTTCCGCGCCCTATGGCACTGCCAGACTCTTAGCCGCCAAATGAGCCTTGCTCCATCATTCGACCGCCGGTGCGTCGGCGTCTAAGAGACTGGACAGCACCATAGGCTGACCTGCTTCTCACGCTCGAAAGCCGGTGCGACCTTGTGTGTCCTACCCCGCCCGGATGGCAGTGAATGGGTATATAAATATGCAATAGGAAGCAGACGGCGGCTACCGCCGACGCTGCTCTTTTTCGTGGGGATATTCGTGTTATATTTGGGCAACCTCTGGGCAAGCTGCTTTGAGGTACCTATGTGATTAAGACTTGTAGCCCGATGCCTCGCTTCTATCCAGACATACAATTCTCCGACTGTTGGTCGTCTGTGGGTGACATCACCTACTATCACCGCTATGGCATCTGCTATTTCAGGTCTAAGGCTTACACGGAGTTCAAGGGTATCAGTGAGCAGATGGTGCGTCTGGATCTGCACCGCAGGGCTATCCGGGCCATGCAAGGACTTGACCACGCGACGCAGATGATCTGGAGGACTCTCTCCAAGAACGTTGTAGCTCACCGGCCTCCGTTTGACAACCGGAATCACATCAGCGGGTACAATCTCTTCGTATCGGCCTATCACGGGTTCGCACAGCTGGGTCACGAGCATGTACCGGAGCCGCAGGCCTTCGTTCCCTTCCCTATCTTCAACCTTGACTTTGGCGGTAGTGGCGCAGTTGGCGATAATGACGTTTTGCTGCAGACCCGGCTCACGCTGTATGGAACTGAAGAATATTCCAGGTACCGGGTACTGGGCAAGATCCAGTTCGAGACTCCAGGCTATGGAAGGAATCCCGGCAAGATGCGGAACTTCCTTTCGGTGTCGGTCCCTTCCGGGCCAGTCAGCGACGTCGCTTTCCTCGTCAAGGACTATCGTTCCGTCTGGGGTCTTGACCTCGATGCCTATCAGGTTCATATTCGCTACATCTTGCTAGACACTGTGACTGGATACCGGTCTCAATACCACTCATTATCAACCTTAATTGCCACATAAAAAAAGCAGCCATATGAAATGACTGCTAACATATCGTCTATTCGAAGACTATTTCTTGTTATTCGCTCTGAAGTGTTCCATCGGAATCAGGGGCAAGAAATATGCTTCGAGAGGGGTTCCTTTAAGGTTCTTCATCATCACTCCTCTAAGTGCACCTACTGCTGCCACAAGGAAGGTATCAAGAACAAGGGTATTCTGAGTGGAGAAAGTCCCGTCGTCTTTTAGGATGATGATTTCTTTTATCGGAAAGAGGCCAAAGCGCATACTGACCGTGTTCGTCGCCAGTTCAACTTCTTCATCACCATATACTAACGAAGCCTTTGCCTTGACCACGATCTGATCTTTATCCATAATAGGTTTTATGTCGTGCCCAACTTGGACCTTGAGGTTCTCTGGAATAAGACCTGAATAATCGAAGTCATAATCCATTTTGAACTCGGTCTCGGCAATTGATTCCAGTCTATATTTAATTTCCATGTTCTTTAAGTTTAAAGTGCAACAGAGAGTTCCGGCCGTGCTGCGGATAACCAACCGTTAGACACTGATGCTATTAATATGTCACTCATATCATAGACCACAGGAGTCCTCTTTTTGGCCACTTTTATTCTTGATGCGTCCTTAGAAACAGGAGCCGTACGCATGGTGGGAATGTTAAGCAAGTCAAGGCCAAGATACTTCTTAATGTCAGATAGTGTATCTATGGTGAAATTACGATCACCAGATAACCATTCTGAGATTTCAGACTCGCTCCTGCCGGTCATCTCAGCAAATTTCTTCTGCGAGATGCCTTTTGCCTTCAAGGTGTCGGCTATTTTAACGGCAACAAGCATACGGTTCCTTGTCCGACGAAGTTTGTCTTCGTCGATGTTGTTCATGATTCTTGTCAGGCTTGCTGAGGGTTTTCTTCTTGTTGTCATATTTCTAGTTCAATAAATTCTGATATATCGAGAGTTCCGTCGTCCTTAACTTTTAGATCCTTTTCTATAATCGCTTTATTTATACATGCTGCAATCTTTCTCATTTCTTGAGCCTTTGAATCTAAATAAGGATCTTCTTGATAAGCACTTATATCTGGTGGTTTGTATCCCCCGGAACCGATAAAGATGCATGTATTATCAAATCTAAGGCAATACAACCGCATCCGATTATAACTTAGTGCAACAACTCCATCTCCTGGCGCACCCTCGTTTAGCTTGAAAAGATGTGCTTTGCATCCAGTGTCATTTCCCATAACCTGAAGCTTTGATGCCATCTCTTCCAGATCTTCACTATGTTCTTTCTCATTATCCTCAAAGAAATGGTCCATCAAAGTCATGTCATCACCTTCATACATTATAGAATAGATCTGGGCCTTTTTCCCAGAGAATTCTTCTATGTTGATGATGTCAAACTTCATGTTGATTTACATATTTCGTTCCAAATTGTGCGCAAAATTAGCGAATAATCCGGATATATCAAAACTTTTCCACAATTTTCCGACATTTTCCTATCGTTTCCACTATCAAATCGCAAATACTGGCCAATGAAAAATCCAATATAGGAATCATTAATCAAGCAAAGCAACGCAAGAGGAAGCAGTAGAAACCAATTCTATTTCAGCACTTTATATTACTATTATATTTGCTTTCGAGATTAAGTTCAACTGTATTTAATCGATGAAAGCACTGCCATCAATTGCATTCAATGACTTCTCGGGAACGGCCGGTGACGTGACCGCCCGCTTCGTGAAGGGTCGCACTATTCTGACGGTTCGACCGTTTCCGAGTAAAGTCGTGTCGGGTTCCCAAAAGGACAACCGGAATGCGCTTTCCAAGATCTCCCGTGCTTTCAAGAAACTCACCGACTCCCAGATGGCAGAATGGGCAGAGCTGGCAAAGCATCTCAAGACTGCATCCATTCTGGGTATCACGGCAGAGATGACTGCACACAACGCCTTCGTTCGGCTCAATTCCAACCGAGTGATGGCTGGCGAATCCATCCTCACCGATGCGCCTTCTTCTAACTCGAGTATTCCGCTCGTGGAGTATGAGCACCTGTATGTGACCCCTGATATAGTGGCCCTTACCGGCGTTCGCCATCAGCCCTCCCCTTACAAACTGGTCATCAAGATGTCCGCAAGCCAGTCCAATGGCATTTCCAATGGCTGGGGCAAGATGGTCATCATCTCCAGCGATATGGAGGACGACTGGGGCGAGGCTGACGTGACTGAGCTCTACCTGAAGAAGCTGGGCGAAGCTGCCACTCTCGGCCAGAAGGTCTTCCTTGAGGCCTACTGGATGGATACCAATACCGGCTTCACCGGCCTTGTATACCAGGACTACGCCATTTGTGAGGGCGTGGCTCCCTATACCCGCCGTGTACGCGCTACGATGGATAAACTTGACCCGACCGAGGAGAGTCACGTGTCCGCATTGGATGTTGACTTCTCTACCGGTACTCCCGTAGCCGAGTTCAACGCAATGTGCCTTGGCCATAGCAATGTCGCTTCGTCCGAGGTGTACTTGGATGAGCAGTTGCCTGAAGATGTTGTCGGTACAGGTATGTGCCTGTGCCGTTCCTGCGACGACCAGAGCCACATCAATGCCAGTCCTGCCTGGTGTATATGTACAACCGTAACGGCAAGTCCCAGCTCACCTTCGCCCACCGTGGCGGACATTACTTTATCCCTTGCGAGGCTTTCGGCTCAGGCATCATCTACTAACCTTTAATTCGTCAGACCAATGTTCAACAGCATATCCAATAACTTCGGAGCGGGACAGATTCAATTCAGGGCCTACCAGGCACCGAATTACGTCATCCTGAGCGCCAAGTTCACCTTTGACCCGACGAATGAGGCTTACCAGGCCTGTGACCAACTGGAAATCACCGTTCCGGATCTCACAATCGACCGCAGTGCAGTTGGCGGCGTGTTTATCCGGTTCATCGAGACGCAGCATTATTCCTGGGGCGATGCCATCTATGATGGCGGCACTGTGTTGAAGTCATGGATCAAGGACAAGAACACCATCGTCATTGAGAAGCAGTCGTGGTTTGATGCGTTAGGTCCGCTGACCATTTACATCCTGACGCTCTATCAGCAGCTTAATCAGGGAGCCAATGCCATCAAAGGTACCAAGCAGCGCCTCACAGTAACAACCGAGGAGAACTACCTGCGATTCACCAGTGACACCTTCGTGGTTGTCTATGACCACTGGGTATTCATGCACCTGCAGTTCTCAAGCTGTACGTATGCTTACCGGGATTTGCCCTGGGAGGCAACCTTCGAGCAGATTCCCGAGGATGTCACGGCTGACGTGCCGGTTCCCGGCGGCGGCAACCAGTTCCATCAGGACTGCTTCGGTATGGGAGAATGCCACATTGAGAACAAGATCTTCACAATGGACCGCCGAGTGATGGGATTCTGGGATACGGGGCGTGATCCTTTCGCCTTCGCTTTTCTGGTTCGTGGAGACAACGACGATAATGAAAACGAGTGTAAATTGCCACCGAAAAGTGAACAGGTTTGCCAACGAAAGTTGAACAGTTAAAGACCCGTCTGCAAAGGTATTCATTTTTCTGGTTTTTGTTTTTGTTTCTGTTTTCTTTCTTTCATCCATTTTTCCGTCGCCTTGATACGGTATGAAGGGCCGTTCATGTCGACAATGTATGCCTTGAAGGTCAAGCGGTCTACAATAGCAGCGGCGATGACCTTGTCGGTGAAGATTTGGTCCCATTTGTCGAAGCCAAGGTTGGTAGTAATGATGATGGACTTGATGCCGGCACGGAGGGATATGAGGTTAAAAAGGGCTTCTGCGCCCTCTTTATCAAAGGATTTGTATCCGCACTCATCCAAGATTGTGAGGTCGTATTTCTCGAAGCGTTTTTGCAGCCTGGAGAGTTTCCGCTGTGATTCCGTCTCCCGGATTTCCACCAGCAGGCGTGGCACAGATGCATACAGTACGTTGTAACCAGCCTTGCAGGCCTTGATACCAAGACCGATGGCAGTGTGCGTCTTACCGGTACTAGGGTTGCCATACATGATGACGTTCTGGCAGTCTCGGATAAAGTCAAGAGTCTCAAGTTCCGGTAGTGCAACTGCCATATCCTTGGGCAGTTCATTCCTATCCAGGTCTTCAAGATACTTGAGTTGTGGGAAGTGAGCCTTGGTGATAAGAGCCCTGCGGCGGGCTTTGTCGCGGTACTCTCCTTCCTTGGCAAGAAGTTCGGCTAGAAGCCTGTCATGAGTCCACTTCTCCGTGATGGCGCTTTCCAGCATCACGTCAATGCTACCCTTGATACCCCCGAGCTTGAGTATCCGGCAGTGGTCATATATCGATTGAAGGTATGAAGCTTCCATTACGACAAGGCTTTTTCGGTGTTGGACTTGAACATATCACTTAGCATGGCAAGGTTCTGCGCGGCTCCCTCCTCAATGGATTTAGTCCATGGGAGTTCAAGCAACTCCTCGGACGAGCGGTTGGCCACAAGAACACTCTTGATGCTTTCCTGGGTGATGGTATGGACGCCCTTCATCTTGGCGACATTGACGGCGGAGCAAAGGACTTGATAATCATACTTGTTGTTTCTCGCCCAGATAAGGAGCTCCACAAACTCGCGCGGAGTGGCGGAGAAGTATGTGTCAAACAGGTGTTGCAGTCCTTGAGGCGTCTGTCTCAGCGCATACGAGTTGCGAAGGGCCCCAGGCTTGACCTTCAAGACATCCAGATAATGCTGGATGTCAATCCTATCATCATTGGGGACGAAGCCGCGCTTGTGCCGGGCTATCTCCTTTTTGGATGCGCCGTCGGTGTCGTAGATAACGACATCATCGCAGTACTTCTTGACCCATACGGTGCGGTTGATATACTTGAACGGGACGGAGTAAGATACCGTTCCCAGACGTATGGTGGCCAACTTATCCACCTGTCGGAAGTCCGCCTCGAAGCAAGCCATCTCACCGTATGCTGGCAGCATGACATCCAACTCCCCCTGGATCAAGTCTTGAACAAGGTCGTTATTCTCAAGGCATATGTTCAGCAGGTGGTCGTTGGCTTCATCAAAGCTGTCGAAGTGGTCCCGATCTCCGAAAGCCTTCCGCCGGAGGACTTCCACGGTCCGCTCCACGTGGGGCTTCTCATTGCCGGAGCGGACATTGCAGAACTGGTGTCTGAACCCATAGTAGCCTTCGAGCCGGGACAGCTCCAACGTGAGCTGCTTCTCTCCTCCCGTGAAGCTTTTCACGGCAGTACGCATATTGTCATACACCATGAACTTTGGCACATGGCCCCAAAAAGCGAACGCTCGGACATGGGCCTCCTGCATGGCCTGTTTGTCCTGGTGAGTGAATAGACGACCCCAGCGTCCGTTGCTGCAGAGCGCAGTTGCGGCCATATTACAGGCCATTTGCTTGCCCTTGATGTAGATCTTGACCTCGCCCCAGTCGAACTCCATACGTTCGCCGGGAACGTACTTCTGCTTGATGAAGCAGTCCTTGACGGATGCGAACTTGCCGTTCTTCTTGTCGGTGACGTATCGCGCAACCGTCCTGTAGGAGATGTCGTAGCCTGCCTTCCTGAGGCACGCATGGATGTCGGTGGCCTTTTTCTGCTGCTTACGCAGCCCGGTGGCCACCTTCACGGCATTGTTGGCGAGATCCTGATCAATCAGGGCTTTGATCTCGTCTGTAAGGAACAGGCCTGTCCACTTCCCGGTCCTTGTACTTGGGCTTGGTTTGGAGGAGTTCCGCATAGGCCTCGGGGTTGGCCTGGTTACTTACGGTTGCATTGAACAGCTTGCGCAGCCCGACGACTGTCGTCCGGCTGATGTTGTGATTCCGCGCAATCTCGCTGTTGCTCAGATTGCGCCTAAAGTCTCCAAAGATGTCGTTTCTTTTCATGTAATCAATCTTTTGCTCGGGTGTTATCGACCCGAAAGTTAGTAATAATGGGGGTAACGGTCGGCGGCAGGCGGGCCCTGCTCTCCGTTCCGCTCGGCTACACCTCGCTCCACTCCGAGCAGGGCCCGCCGGTTCCCCTTGCAAATGATCTTCAACTGTTTAGTTTTCGATGGCAATCACTGTTCAGACTTGGGTGGCAGTTGACAAACGAGTAATTCAAATAGAATACTATAACCTTTTGTTTAACAATTTAATACCTATGCGCAATGAAGTATAATCCTTCTATCGCCTTCGACAAAATGTCGGGCTCCGCAAAGGGCGTCACTGTGGCAAAGACCCGGGGACGCAAGTACATCCGCAATCGCGGCTACGGTGGTAGCACGCGTACCTCTTATCAGCCTTCCGTGAAGGCTGTCTTCAAGCAACTGTCCCAGGCTTGGCAGGGGCTGACCAACGCTCATATTCTAGCATGGAACGCCGCCGCCAACACGGCCCAGGGCAAGTCCGTCCTCGGTACTAAAGCCAAGATCACCGGCTCCAACCTCTTCATGAGGCTGAACTACTGGGTGGTCTATTGTGGTGGCCAGATCATGGAGACTCCTCCGACCCTCTCCGGCGTCGAGGCTCCTGCCGCTGCGACCATCGCACTGTCCAGCTCCGCGATGACCTTCACCCTGGCTGACATCCCCAGCGACGTCACCAACCTGAAGCTCATCATCCAGGCTTCTGAGCCTCAGAGCAACGGTGTCACCCGTGCCTACAGCAAGGCCACTGCCTTCGCTGATCCGTACACTCCGGTGACCACGGCCATCGACATCAAGAGTGCCTACGACGACCAGTTCGTTGAGTATTACTACCCGGACATCGAGCCTTGGGAG
>OIEI01000205.1_pt1 | contig 25248 bp, 33 predicted proteins | sample 1581781 | NCBI WGS metagenome assembly OIEI01 (sample SAMN01760935, study PRJEB22395) | human gut metagenome | reverse complement strand
TAGAACCTCTTTATATCTGTTTTTCTCAGAGAAGATACAGTCTTTGAACCTATCTGATGACGGACAAAGGTCTCATACATATACTTATAGTTTTCAAAGGTGTTGTTTTTCAGACCTCGCTTCAAATCCTTCCAAAGCTCATAAATGTCATTGACCGTTGTGTATCGAGCTTCTGCCTTAATGCCATCGCTCTTGTCTTTTGCGATTTGTTCCTCTTTGTATCGCAGTTCATCAAGTGTCTTGGCATACACATAACGCCTTTTGTGGTTGGCGTCCGTCCAACTGAAATGGTATGTACCATCGGCTCTCTGTGATTCGCCTGTACGAAGCACTACTCTTGATTTGTCTTTTCTTTTTGTTCTTGGCATAACTTTTTCCTCCCTTAAATACTAAATTGCTTATCAAGATAATCAATAAATTTGTCTCGGCTTACACAGACCTGAACACCGTTAGTGACAGCAAAGGGACAATCGCCCCTCATTATGATTTGCCTGATTTTTGTCCTGCCGATACCGGTGTACTCGGCTGCTTCCTCAACCGTTAAAACCTTCTTCTCCCAAAAGGGAGCATTTTCTTTTCGCTTTTCGAGTAAGACTCTGTAAGCTAAAACATCGTTGTCCATAAGCCCTCCTTCCTATATTGAGTACATTTTCTCAATGTACTCATCAAAAACTCGTCTCTTAATCATTCGTCTGTTTCCTACCCACAGAACAAACGGACATTTTTCTCGGCTTGTCATCTCATAGAGTTTGTCTCTGCCTATGCCTGTGTAAGCGGTCGCTTCATCAATCGTAAGGTAAGGCTTTACCCAAACCGGCACGGTTTCCACCTGATTACCTGAATTATTCAATTCAGTCTGCTTATTTCCCATAACACCACCTCCATCAGAGGGAATACTGCGATGACAGGTATTCCTCAAATTGTTTCCTTTTAATCAATCGCTTTGCCCCGTTCCAAAGAACGAAAGGACAATCTTCGCAATTCGATAGTTCTTTTATCTTTGATGTGCCAATGCCCGAATATTCCGAAGCTTCTTCAACCGTAAGGTTCATCTTCTTCCAAATTGGGACACTCGACATATTGGATTTAAGTTGTTTGTCAGACATACGCTGTAACCTCCTTGCCTTTGGTGATTACAGCATACTCAAAAGTCTGCGGTAAGCCAATTATGCGAATCGGCTCATCGCAGACTTGACTTTTTCCTTAAATCGAGTATTGCCTTTCGATAAACTCGTCAAAGACTTTCCTTTTAATCATTCTTCTGCTACCAATCCAAAGAACAAAAGGACAATCCTGACTTTCCGTCATTTCATAAAGCTTTCCCATTCCAATACCGGAATAAGCTGCCGCCTCCTCAATAGACAGGTTTGGTTTACACCAAAGAGGAATGTTGTAACGCTTCTTTTTTTCACTGCTATTTGACATTCCTGCACCCCTTTCCTTTGACCGAGGTGCGTTTGTCATAAACTATATAATCCCAACCGCTATTATTGCACTTATCGCAGTGGTCTTTGCTTTTCGCAAACGGGTCAAGACGCCTGACAACATAGTTTGGGTCGTGGATATAGTCGCTCAGGCACTTGGGGCATAAGCAGCGAACATCTCCGGTTCTGTCAGTGTTGTAAATCCATAAACCAAAAGTCTTTTTAAGAGCTGCGTTAATTTGCTTCCAAAGCCTTTCATCGTTTACCGAACCAATGTAGTCTGTCAGTTCGTCCTTATTAACGGTTTGTATCTGTTCAAGAAGAACCATTGACGGCTTCTTCAGACCGAAGTTCTCACCTAAAATGATGTGTGAAGGAAGATACTTCTTTTTCATCACAGCCGTAACAGCCGCAACAATAATTGTCGGAGCATTTGCATTAAAGTTGTCTGCCTGAATTACCATTACAGGTCTCTCTCCCGACTGGACAGACCCTTCTCTTTTCCCAAAATCGTAGTAGAATAAATCTCCACGCTGAATGTCTTTTCTCTGCATATATGTATAACCTCTCTGTTCATTTAGTCTTGAAAGTGCATTTCGTATCCGGAATTGAAATAACCCCTTCACTCATTTGGACAAAGGGGGTCAGAATGCACACCCAAAATCAGAGGTTTTCATAAAATTTCTTGAAATTTTTTCTTGCAGCGGCAATCGACTTATCAACAACGCTGTAATATACGCCTTCTTCCTTTGCGATTTTTCTTGAACTCATACCTAACAGAATTGCTTTTATCAGTCGTTCTCTCTGAACCGGTTTCAGCATTTCCAATACCTTTCTGACTTTTGCAATTTCTAATTGGCGAAGCTGTTCCTTTTCTTCCTCAATCCGTTCTTCCTCCGCTTGCTCAAACGGGTCAACAAACGGAGTAATCAGTTCCCGGTGGAATTGTTCAGAAATGTCATCTTCATATCCGTACACATCGATTGTTCTTTTTGCTCGCTTTTCGTACTTATCGTTGTTTCTGTATGACTCGTCAATCACTTCGCCCTGAGCCATAGAAAGCAGAATGAACGGAGTGTACCGACGGATAACATCAGGGTATTTAACCCACAATTCTTCTTCCGCCAGTTCTGTTACAATCGCCCATTTTTCCGTGCCGGTGTAACCGTGGTATTCATACCGCAGATTGATGAGTTTGCAGTCGTTCGCAAATAATAATTCCTGTTGTTCTAATGTAAGTTTTGTCATTGTCGTAATCTCCTTGAATTTGAATTTTTGAATTTGGTTGAAATCAAAAATTCGGAGATTACGGATACTTGGCGATATATGCCAGCCACATATATGTCACGGTCTTGCTCCTTTCGGGAGCGACAAAAAAGCCGGACACCAAGAACATTAGGATATTTCTATCCCGTAATTCTCAGCGTCCGGCAATTTGATGACTCAGGAGCTTTCGCTCAAGGACTCGTGGCTCGGTACATCTGCCCGATATTTAATTGTTCGCTCTGTTATTGCTTCTTGCTAATCTGTACTTGACCGTTCCCCTGCGTAGGGACAGGTCAACCTCTACTACTCTGTGGCAGTTCGGACATTTCAGTTCAATCACGCCTGTGGTCATTGTTACCTTGTCGAAAATACGCCAACCACAGTTTTTGCACCTTACGATTATCTTTTGTTCCAACGATTTCACGGCTCGCTCACCTCCGGGTAAACAGATACCAAATCAAAAGGATTATCAAGATACTCCTTTTTCAGTAGTCCGAGTTGTTTCATTCGTATAGCAAGAGCCTTTTTGGAACACCCCAAGAAATCGGCAAGTGCGTCAAACCTTTTATATACGCCCGGAAAGTATATCTTGTTCAGACACTCTATCTTTTCGCCAAGGCTGAACAGATACATTCCTTGCTTTATAAGGTTTTCAGGAAGAAGGATAGCAGCACCAAGCGTGTTTGCCTGCCATTCTTCCCAATCGGATATTGGCTTATTCCTCTCGGAATTTGCCTTGTAATAGTGTACTCCGGCAGATTTCTGTGTGATACCGTAATCATTCGGGAATAACATCTTAAATATCTGATGGCTGCCCTCGTGCATTAAGGTAAAATTCTTTCTGCCTTTCAGCTTGCTGTCATAGTTCAAGTCCTTTTCCACAAGAACGGTTTTTCCGTCCAAAAAGAAAAAGGCTTCGTTATCATCATCTTCAAATACCTGAACACCCATTTCCGTAAATGAGGTCATTCCAAGAATACTCCCGTCATAGGATAGGTGCTGATATTCGACATTCAAACCGAGAACCTTCTCCAAGAGAATCTCCGGGTCAATTCTGTATATTTGTGTGTTACGAACATCGGGAAGTGCCATATATGCCTGAACATACTTGTCGGCAATCGCTTCGATGTCAAATCTCGATAAATGTTTCAAGTTACAAAACCTCCTACCATTAGGATTTTGCTTCTACAAACCACTTTCCGTTTTCTTCGTCGAACAGAAATGTGGGCTTGCCGCAAATCTGTACCGTGTAGCGGATACCGGTTCCTCCGACTTTGGTGGAAGCAGCACGGCATTTATGAATTACACGGTCTATCTCATATTTTTCATCATTCTCAAACTTGATGAAATTCGGACGAGCCGTTCCATCAGGTCTGTGTGTTACATTTACTTCAACATAAACTTTTCTTCTATCGGATTCCATTTTTATACCTCGTAATTTCTCAAAGTCAAAACTAATCTTCCCAAGTGCTTGTATCCGTCGATATTTTTATCCGACACCTTGTACTTGGGTCGGTCATCTCCGGCAGTATTGATGTAACAGGAAAGTCTTCCTTTCTTAAAGCGTTTTTTGCGGTCAAAGAAAAGAAACATTCCTTCATATATACCGTAGTCGGTAAAATGGTTTCCGCCGTCCGCACGGAAGATAACAATATCTTCGCTGCACCCCTGCAAAAAGCAGTCGGGTATCGTAACATAAGCCGTAACCTCTTTTTCGTCAATCACATTAAGCCCTCCTTAACCGACCATACCTGTCGGCATAGTGATTTCAGCTTTTTCCGGTGGTAGCCGCAGGTTCTGACACAGAACCCCATTCCTTATGCTGTCCTTTCCGAAACGCCGTCTGATTTCTTCAACACACTTTTCCATTCGCTCCAGTTTGTCCTGTTTTGCGGCGTCCATAAACATATCTATTTGACGGGGCGTGTCTTGTGGAACAAGATTTATGGCTTGTACCGTCACAGAACGGATAGGGTTATTCCACCCATATCTTTTTTCAAACAACTGAAAAGCGGTCTTTGCAATAATCATCGGAGACTGTGTAGGAAGTGCAATCTTCGTCTGCCATTGCCTTGTATTGAGCGTGTTGTCTCTAATATGTATTGCGACACCTTCTGCACTCAGTCCGTGAACACGGAGCTTGTGTCCGATGTCTTGGGTCAATTCGAGAAACACGGGCCACACCTGCTCCGGTTTCTCTAAGTCTGCTACTGTTGTTATACCGTGTCCTACGCTTTTTATAGGAGAAACGAAGTCTTTCTTGGCAACAAGGGAAAGGTCGTTACCATTGGCATAGTTCCATAAAACTACTCCGTTCTTTCCTAATCTTCTGCGTAAGAACTCAGGGTCGGTATTCGCTAAATCCCCGATGGTACGAATACAATAGCTGTCAAGCACTCGCTGGGTTGCTCGTCCTACACCGAGCAGGTCAGCGGCAGGAAGCCCCCAAATCTTTTCTCTGAATGTATCCCTTGGTATCACGGTTACTGCGTCCGGTTTCTTCATATCCGAGCCGAGCTTCGCAAATATCTTATTAAAGGAAACACCCACAGAAATCGTCAAGCCGAGTTCAAACTTCATCGTTTCACGAATTTCATTTGCCACCTTTTCCGGCGAACCGAAAAGGCTTTCTGTCCCGCTAATATCCAGCCAACATTCGTCCATACCATACGGTTCAACTTGGTCGGTATATCGCTCATACACGCTTCTCGCAAGCTTTGAGTATTTGATATACTCCTCATAATGGGGCGGTACTACAACCAAGTCCTTGCACTTCTGTTTAGCCTGCCATACTGCGTCTCCGGTTTTCACATCAAAAGCCTTTGCTTTGTAGTTCTTCGCAAGCACAATACCGTGTCGCTCCTCCACAGAGCCGCAGACAGCAATCGGATATTTCTTTAATGCGGGGTCGAGCATACATTCGACGCTGGCATAGAAGTTGTTCATATCACAATGAAGTATGCTTCGTAACATTTTTTGAACCCCCTTGACATTTTGGGAAGTTTAGTGTAAACTATGAGTAGTTCAACTTCCTGTTTCTTATTATACGCAGTTTAAGTGTACTTGTCAAGAGCAAATGAGAAGTTAAACTGTAAATATTCTTTTAAGGAGTGAAATCAAAGATGACATTCGGTGAAAAAGTCAAAGCTGAGAGGACTAAACTCGGTCTTAATCAGGATGAATTGGCTGAAAAAATAGGCGTAACCCGACGTGTAATTTGTTCTTATGAAAATGATAAATCCCGTCCGAGAGGAACGGAAAGATACAAGAAGCTGGCAGAAGCATTAAATGTAAATGTGAATTATCTGCTATCTGAGGACGACGCTTTCATCGCCGATGTAGAGGATAAGTACGGACGCAGAGGAGCAAGACAGGCTCAGGAGTTGCTTGCAGAAGTGACCGGTCTGTTTGCCGGCGGCGAAATGGCTGACGAGGATATGCGTGAAATGGTTGACGCTATTCAGGAAGCATATCTCATCGCAAAGAAGAACAATAAAAAATACACCCCGAAGAAATACCGCAAAGACGAGTAATCCTCGAAGTGAACTAAGTCCAATATATGGGACACATAATAGTTTATAATTTATTATAGGGTAAATATCCGATATACTATAATATGGGAGGTGAGCCGGATTGGGGTATTACACTACGGCTGAGATTGTGAAAATCGTAAACAAGCTCATTGACCGCTGTGGCACTCGTGACCCATACAAGGTCGCAAAAGAGCTTGGTATCAATATAATCTACCGGAATTTTGACAAGCAGCGTGGAGCATACAAGGTTATTCTGAAGAACCGCTTTGTTTTTCTTAAAAACGGTATGCACCCGGTCGTGGAGCAGATAGTTCTATGGCACGAAATCGGACACGATGTTCTCCACAGGCAAGAAGCTGTTGCTGTCGGTGGCTTCAAAGAGTTCAACATCTTTGATATGAGAGAGAATCGCATGGAGTATGAAGCAAACATCTTCGCTTCTCAGGCTTCGCTCCCGGAAGACACCATTTTGGAATACATTGAAAGCGGCTATGACATTCAGCAGATTGCACGTGCAATGAGTTCCGACATAAACCTGATTGCTCTGAAAGTGGATACGCTGATTGCACAAGGCTATCAACTTCGCAAGCAGGAACACCAAAACGATTTTCTAAAATACAATCACAAAATATAAGACCGTCAAGTCTCGAATGAGATCTGACGGTCTGAATTTTTACATACAACCACCAAAATTTAAGCCTCATTCTTGGGAACAGCGTAAGTTCGATGAAGTGTTTGATTGTACTATACCTAACAACACCTTATCCCGTGCAGAACTGAATTATGAGAGTGGGTCTGTAAGGAATATTCACTATGGTGATATTCTCATAAAATACGGTTCTGTTGTAGATGTTCAAAACGATGAAATACCTTTTGCGACAGGAAAAAGCAGTGACGATTTCAAGGGTGCATTATTAAAAGATGGCGATATTATAATTGCTGATACAGCAGAAGATGAAACAACCGGAAAAGCCTGTGAAATAGGCAATTCACAAGGGTTAGATGTCGTGTCAGGACTCCACACTATGGTATGTCGTCCACACAATAAAATGGCATTGGGTTATCTCGGTTATTACTTAAACTCAGACGCCTATCATCATCAGCTTTTACCTCTTATGCAAGGTATTAAAGTTTTATCATTAAGCAGGACTAATGTTCAGAAAACTATGGTGTGCTATCCGAAAAGTAAGACTGAGCAGCAGCTAATTGCAGACTACTTCCGCCACCTCGACAACCTTATCACCCTTCATCAGCGTGAGTGTTATTTGTCAATTTAAGCTTGATAACGAACGCATTACCAAATCAACATCTTTATTCTCAAGTTCTTGAATAATGTGGAGATATGTTTTCTGCGTTGTCGTCATACTCGAATGTCCTAATCTCTGTGCCACGCTTGCGATTGATACTCCGGCAAACAAAAGAAGTGAAGCGTGAGTGTGTCTCAATCCGTGAACAGAAATAACCGGTATTCCTGCTTTTTTGCAGTGTCTTGTCAGAATATCGTTGACCGTTGAGTTATACACATTCCCCGATATGAAAATCGGCTCATCTTGAGGTAAACCTTTGACCAATGTAGAAAACTGAATAATTAGCTGCCAATCAATTTGAATTTTTCGTACCGATGATTGATTCTTGGTAGGTAAGAAACCACCTTTTCCTTTATAATCCCAAGTCTTGTTGATGGAAAGTGATTGCCTTGAAAAATCAAAATCCTGCGGCGTTATAGCCAGTGCTTCAGAAAAAACGCATACCTGTTTTGGCAACAAGAAGAATGAACCAATCCCAATTTAACTCTTGTCCCAAATCCAAATCCGAGAGAAGCTTGTGCAGTTCAAATTGATTTAGATACTTAATCTTCTTGTATCTCGGCTTTTTACCTTTGATGATGGCTTTTCTTGTTGGGTCTCGCTCAATGAGACCTTCATCAACAGCGTCTAATATAGCCCCTTTAAGCTGATGGTGGAAATCCATTGTTGTTTGTCTCTCGTGTTCCTTCGCATAATCATTTAACAGTTTTTGATATGTAATGCGTGTCAATTCGCATACTTTCAAATCCGGAGCCAATCGCTTAATCCAAGACTGAGTAAGCAAATACTTGTCCATCGTGACCTTCCTTATCGCCCCTTCCTTGTACACAGTAATCCATTGTGCGTAATAATCGTAAAAAAAGTCTGTTTTATTTATGTTATTCAGCATAAAATCCTCCTGTAAAATAAGTTGGCTCACGCTGATGAAGGGTGATAAGGTTGTCGAGATAATCTAAAAAAGTACCGATTTGTTTCTGTTCTTCAACCGAAGGAACAGGAATTTCTATTTTCAGAAAATCTGATTCGTGTATTCTCCATTGACCGTAAATTACTCCCTGACGCCATTTGACCATAGAATTTATAAAATCTTTTCTTACCAATCTTCGTCCCAAAAAATCAGAGTCGGCAATTCCGGTAGGTTGGAATATGCTATAAACAGGAGAAATACAGGCTTTTCCGTACTTATTAAGCCCTATTGAACCGGTTTCAAGATTGTTTGAACTATAAATAAAATCTCCAAATTCGGTTCTTTTGTATAGTTTATTCTCGGTGTCTGTCACAAGTGAACTTCGGTCATATCGCTCGCCTTTAGGTGCAACGCCTTCATTTGCAATAAACGCCATAAGGGGATATTCTTCGCTCATTGGTGCTTGTTCATTACGCTCTATAAGTAGCTCTCCAACCTTACGCTGTTCCCAAGAAACAGCAAAGGAGCCAAGGGAAAAACCCCTGACTCCTTCCAAGTTTTGCTCTTTATCCATTTTATTCCGGCATTTCAATTTCAAATCCACCGCCGAGAATGAACTCACGAAGCAAATTGTCAACTTTGACATTGACTTTGGGTGGTATAATCTTTGTTCCCTCTATCTTTTCAAAGTATTCTTTTGCTTTCGCCTTATTTACCGTCTTTTTTAAGTCATCATAACGCCCGAACTCGTTTATATTTGTTGAATTCAAACGCAAACTCATAATAGTGCGTAGTTTTACTTCGTCTACTCCCAATGCAACGGCGACTCGGTGAATTTGGTCGTCTTTAGCTTTCGATAAATACTCTGTGATATAATCTCGAAGCGTTTTCCCCTCGGATATTGCAACATCTCCTCTTTGAATATCATGGAGGAATATATTTGCATACTTTTGTTCTTCCTGAGAAAGCATAGCGAAAGTCTTGTGAAGTTCTGTTTCAGCCTGTTCAACTGCTTCTGCGGAAGCTCCTTCAAGATTTAACAATTTCAGATACTTCTCAAAACGAGAGTTCATATAGTCTGCGTCAATCAATCCGGTATCTATTTCCGTAATATATCCGACAAGGTCATAAGGAACATCCTCGCCAGTTCCTCCACCGCCGCCACCGGATAGCTCTTTATATCTCAGAACAAGCACCAAGTATGTCTTTTCGTCGAAAGCCATCTCAATGTTTTCTCCGGTATTATCATCTGTATAACTTGTAACTTCCCATTTGAAACCTTGAATTTTTGCAGCTTCTAAGTAGGAGTTAAGCTCCTTAAAGTCTTTTGCGAACTTCCTGCATACAGAAACATCGGATGGCAGCTTTTCAAAGTTTTCTATGCCTGCATTGGAAAACAGCTCCGATATATCTTCATACAGTTCAATCATCATCTTAAGATTCTCGGCAAGATGTTGAACGAATAGACCTAACGGCTTGTCTCCCGAATACAGTTTTACAGCAGAATTTATATTCCGCTCCATTGTATGGGGTTTTCTATAATAACGGATTGTTCCAAAAGGCTTATCAGGCCCGAACAATCTGTTTGTGCGAGAAAACGCCTGAATAATGTTCTCATACAACAGCACCTTGTCCATATACAGTGTGTTAATCCACTTGGAGTCAAATCCGGTAAGCATTTGGTCAACGACAATGAGTAGGTCAATTTGTTTTTCCGGTTCATTTGCTATTCTTTCATAGGGTTTTTTATGTGCCAATCGAGCAGCAATGTCCTTTTTCATTTTAGCGAATGTCGGAATGGTAAAGTCCTGACCATATCTTTCGTTATAGTCCTCTATTATCTCAACGAGACCGGCTTCCTTAAATGCAACGCCGCCGCCGTTGTCGATGTTCGGGTCAAATAAAGCCGTAACCTTCAATTCAGGCTTCATTTCCTTTATCATTCGATAGTAATTGATGGCTTCCGGTATACTACTTGTGGCGAAAATAGCGTGGAATTTACTGTTATGGCTCAAAGTGACCCAGTTTTCTAATATATCCTTTACAACGGTAGTAGTATGTTCTTCAGTCTGATACTGAACATTAGGAATATAATCTTCAATACCCTTGATATAGTCTCCTTTGCTGTCAAAATGTCCTACCATTCCAACCTGACTGGCATCCATATATTTATAGTACACCTTGCTTTTTATCGGGTCAGAAATCGCTTCTTCCTCAGTCTGTGCTTTCGCCTTTTCCAATGCGACAACCTTTCGCACATCTTTATCCTTAAAAGTCAAGACCTTATATGGGTCAAAGCCGAGCACATTTTTATCACGGATACCGTCTGCGATACTGTATCTGTGAAGTTCATTTCCGAACACTGTCGTAGTTGTGTTCTTTTTCTTTTGGTTTTCATCTTGAATCGGTGTTCCTGTAAAACCGAAGAAAATTGCTTTTGGGAAGGTAGTCTTTATTGTGATTAACATATCCCCAAAGGTGGAGCGATGAGCTTCATCAACGATAAATACAATTCGCTTTCCGTTTATGTATTCAATGTCACTTGCTTTCAGCCCGCCTGCTTCATCTTTGATATTGCTCATCTTCTGAATAGATGTAACAATAAGCGTATCGGCAGGGTCGGTGCTTTTTAGTTTTGTTATCAGCACCCCTGTATTTTCCGTTGCCTGAACAGACTCATTTTCATCGGCAAAACCACGGTATTCTTTTAGTGACTGTGTTCCAAGTTCAATCCTATCCATCAAAAAGATTACCTTGTCAGCGTCTTTGGAGCTGGCGATTAACTGAGCAGACTTGAAACTGGTCATTGTTTTGCCCGAACCGGTAGTATGCCACACATAACCGCCAAGCTGATTGCCGGCTTCCCACTTAGTCTTGGAAACCTTATCGGAAATAGCACTTGCCGCAAAATACTGATAGCTTCGCATAACCTTGAGCACGCCATCAGAATCGTCAGCAACAGTATAGAAGCCGATTAACTGATGAGCCATAGGAATGGAAAGCAGTGTTGAAGCCACCTTATCCCACTCATTTATCGGTTCGTTATTGTAATCTGCCCAGTGGAAATAGTAATCCGGGTTAAATTTGCCGTCCGGACCGGGATTTGCAAAATATACGGTCTCATTCGGTTCCATTGCAACAAAAATTTGCACCAGTGAGAATAAGCCGCTGAATATCCCTTCGTCTGAGTATTTTTCTATTTGATGATATGCTTGACTTACCGGCACTCCGCTTTTCTTTAATTCGATATGGATAACAGGCATACCATTGATTAGCAACATCAAATCTCCACGACGGTCATTTAGAATTTTTGACTTGGTCGGGAACTTTGGCTGCTGAACAATTTGATAGCGGCTCTGTCCGGCAGCGATTTCACGGCGGTCATATATTTTCAAACTTACTTCTTTCCCAAAATGCAGTTTATCATCAGGGTTATCCCTTATTACGGATACACTCTTGCCGTTGATAAAGCCATTAAGCTTTAGTGGTGTCCGTAAATTCTTTATTTGCTCCAAAATCTGCTGCATTTCGCCGTCTGTCAATGGGTAATCATTCAAACGGTCAATATCTCTATTGTTCTCAAAAAGAATGTTTGCCCAGTTTTGAAGCAAATCCTGTTCTGAGTAGTTTTTAAGGACTTCTTTTTCCCATCCTTTTTCGGACAGAATTTTAATCAAAGCCTCCTCAAAATCCGACTCTTTATTAAAAATCATTTAGATTTCCTCCTTACTTTCAAAATTCGCCTATTTCACTCAAACAAACATCTTTTCAAGGCACGCTTTTTTGAGATTTTTCAGCTTTTCTAACTCACGCTGATGAAGGGTGATAAGGTTGTCGAGGTTACGCAAGTATGAGCCGATAGCAACCTGTTCTTCTTTTTTTCTCGGCAATAATATATCAATATCAAGGAAATCATCTGCTGATATATTCAGTAATCCGTGATTTCTTGCTCCCTCCGCCGCACGCTCTGCAACACCTTTATGCCATCTGTCTGTATCAAAGAAAACCGTCAAAAAGTCGCTATCAATTTCACTTTGATTTTTAATGCTAAAAACAATGTAAAGTGTTGATAATACGCCCTTTTCGTACAAATCAAGACGCTTAACTGCTCCAAAAGGAAACCCATCTGAAGTGCTTTTGTTATATGCAAATTCACCATTCAAAACCAAGTAATAGTTGCTTACATCTCGACTTGCGACACGGTTATTAAAATAGGTGATTTGGTCAACAAGTCCGTATTGTGCAGATATTGTAAGTGGAAGGCTTGACTCATTGTTTGTGTTCTTTCTGACTACTCTTTCTACTATTTCTCCCAACTTACGCTGTTCCCAAGCGTCAGAAAATCCCTTAAAGCGGATTTCCGGAACATTTGAGCCATTTTTCGGAAACATTTTTTCAAGCATTGACTTTTTGACATTGGTCAATTTGTCATACTTACGCTGATGAAGGGTGATAAGGTTATCCAGTCGTTCCAAATATTGACCCAATACTCTTTGCTCATTTATTTTAGGAATGGTAACAACAGTATTCCCCACCAATTCTTTATTGAGGTTATTCACTGTACTACCCGCAGCAAGTGACCTGTATTGGTCAAGCATTTGTGGTGTACCTAACAGGTGGCAAAGGAAGGTTAAATCAAAGGTGCTATTTGTATCTCGGATAAGAAGCCAACCGTCGTGAATACAACCGTCAATGCCCATTATATAAGGCTTTCCGAAGCTCATTGAGTTAGACAAAATCAAATCACCGGGATGTACTTCTCTCGTTTTTGATAAGCCTTCGGGTCTGATTTTTTCAGCAGTTTTTGTAATGTAATGCCCCTGTGCTGGAGCGTCACCAATCTTCACCCAGTTAAGACCATTTGGGGAATCAGTTATATAATCGTCTATCGGTCGAGGTGAACCGCCTCGCTCAATTTGAACGACATCTGCAAACTTACGCTGTTCCCAAGTGACATCAAATCCTGCGAACCTGAGCTGAGGTTTTGCACTTTTTTCAGTCATTTTGCACACCTCCCAGCATTTTCCGGAACTCACTAAGTCCGAGCATATCAAATTCGTTGCCTTCAAGGTCATCAATCATCGCAGAAAGTGCCTTTTCTGTTTCGGAAATCTGAGTTTCAACCTCGGCAAAGGTAGTCTCGTATTTCTTTGTCAATGCTTCAAGTTTAGATACCAGTTCATTTACAATGCTATCCGGAAGTTTCATAAGACTTTGAATAAGCGGAGTTATCCATTTGTCTTTTAATAGGTCAATAACCTGTTCATCGGATAGACTTTCGATGGTCTCTTTTGTCTTTCCTTCAAGGAGTCCTGCGTCTTTTTTTATCGCCGCCTTAAGCTCTTTTTCTTCTGTAGCCAGTGCAGCAACCTTGCGAAGTTTTTCTTTTGTCTCCGGCTCAACACTATCGGACTTCAATGCTTTTTTGATTTCAGCATTTACAAATCCGTCCTCGCTTGCATAATCGCCTTCTTTTTCTTCCTCTGTAAGTGAATCAAACAATTCTTCATATTCCGAAGATATTTCACTCAAACGATTTTCTTTTGCTTTTAATGCGGCTTTATCGTCTGCAAGAAGCGTATCCTGAATTAAATCAAACGGAATAATACGACCTACCCAGCCCTCCTGAACTTCTTGCTCTTTTCCGTCTTTTTTCTTGATGACCATATTGGGGTCAACTCTTTTTGTAGCTTCAAATCCTTCTGTTTGGATTATTTCTAAATCAACTGCGATTTTTGTCCAATCGTCATCAAGCAACTGATATGCTTCATACTTATCAACCAAAGGAATATCCTTTAATCGCTCAAATATATTGGCGGAAAGGGTCGCTTCTGCCTTTGAAATATTCAAGGCGGTCATCTTTTCAATGAGTTCATCATACAAATACTCGTCAAAACCGCTGAATACATCACGATATTCTTTCTCAAATGAGCAGACATCAGCGTGTTCCTTAATTGCTTTCTTAATGTTTTCTGCTTTCAAGCTGCAATAAGCAGATGATGTATTTTCAAAAAGAGCTGTTTTCAGTTCCGGGAAAGCAATCCAATACTCTTTGAGTTCGTCTATCTCAGAAAGAGGAAGTCCACCGAACATAGAAGCATAAATATCCCAAGACTCGGCAGCTTCTGACGAGTCAACATATCTCGGAATGTTCAGGTTATAATCATTTATTCTAATTTCATCTCTGCTGACAACCTTTGAGAATTTTTGTACGCTCTCTCGCTTCGTTACAACATCAACAATTCTCTTAATATCAGAAGCACGAAGCTTATTGTTCTTTCCAACCTTTATAAATCCTTTTGAAGCGTCAACAATAAGTACATCTGTATTCGAGCGTTTCTGTTTTAACACCATAATAATCGTAGGAATACCGGTTCCGAAGAAGATATTTGCCGGCAATCCAATAATGGCGTCAATGTGGTTCTGTTCAATAAGGTTTTTGCGGATTTCTCCTTCTTCACCCCCTCTGAATAAAACACCGTGAGGAAGTACAATAGTCATAATGCCGTCGCTTTTAAGGTGGAAAAGGTCGTGTAATAAAAATGCGTAATCAGCTTTTCCTTTTGGTGCAAGTCCAAAACGAGCATATCGAGGGTCGGTCTCTTTATCAGTAGGGTTCCAAGCCTGAGAATACGGAGGATTAGAAACTACTGCGTCAACATACAAAGGGTCATAAGTACCAATCGGGTCGTTTTCATCGAAATACGGCCAGTCGTCCTCCAAAGTATCTCCGTTACGGGTAACAATGTTGTCAGGCAGAATACCACGCATAACCAAGTTCATACGAGTTAGGTTATATGTATTCTGCTTCAATTCCTGAGCATAGTATTTTATGTTGTTTTCATTATCAATAAACTTAGCCACACTCTTACCAATATTGATAAGCAAAGAGCCTGAACCGCTTGTCGGGTCATAAATCTTTATTTCTTTTCTGTCTTTTAAGTGGTCTGCGACGATTTCAGACATAAGCAACGATACTTCGTGCGGCGTGTAGAACTCGCCGGCTTTTTTACCGGCGTTTGCCGCAAACATACTGATAAGATATTCATAGATAAAGCCAAGAACATCATAATCCTGCTTACCGTCCATAGGAATATCTTTAATCAAATGAATAAGGTCACTGATAGCCTTGGACTGAGAAGCAGAGCTGTCGCCCAGTTTTGATAGTCCTGTTTGAAGGGTATCAAATACTCCCTCGAATACTTTTTTATGAGTTGTGTTAATCAAACGGCTAAAAGCAGAGAGAGCGTCACGAACATCTTGAACACTAAAGTCTCTGCCTTTGCTGAGCCAAGTGGAAAACAGGTTATCATAAGAGATAAAATAACCCAAGTTCTTTTGAACGCTTTCAACTGTCTCGGTATCTTCTTCTTTCAACTCAGGAAGATACTCGTCAGTCCAATCGTTTTCTTTAAGATACTTCACTTCCTTTTCAGATAGGAATTTATAAAAAATAAACCCTAAAATGTAGTCTTTGTACTCATTTGCTTCTATTTTGGAACGCATTTTATTTGCGGATTCCCAAATCTTTGCTGCCAACTGTTGCTTGTTCATAATCTTCCTCCGATTATATCTATATAGTTATCTTAATTTTATCAAATGCTCTGTCCTATAAAACGGACTCAATTTTCTTCGTCAGGAAGAAAATCAATAATATCCTCCACCTTACAATCAAGGGCGGCACATACTTTACCAAGCACATCGGTAGTAACATTCTCATCTCTGCTCATTTTACTCATCGTGTAATGATTGATACCGGCTAAAGCTTCTAAATCTTTTTTCTTCATATTCCTATCAATAAGGATATGCCATAGTTTTTTGTAACTAACTGCCATCTCTATTGCACCTCTTTCTTGGTTTAAGTGTAAGTGTCATTAGTATAGCACAAAAATCAAAATATTTCAATATAAGTACGATATTTGAAACAAAAGTACAGAGTTTCAAATTTGACAGTGCTTGTGGAAGAATAGCCGTGCAAGAAGGTTTTTGATTATTCTTGGGAACAGCGTAAGTTGTCCGAGGTAGCTACAATGCACGCAAGAATTGGGTGGCAAAACCTACGAACATCTGAGTTCTTGGATAGTGGAGATTATATGTTGATTACCGGAACTGACTTCAACGATGGAGTAATCAATTATTCTACTTGTCACTTTGTAGAGAGAGAACGATATGAGCAGGATAAGCATATTCAGATAAAGAATGGAAGTATTCTGATTACAAAGGATGGAACTCTCGGAAAAGTGGCTTATGTTCAGGGTTTATCAATGCCTGCGACCCTTAATGCGGGAGTGTTTAATGTGGAAATAAAGGACGAGACAGAGGTGGATAATAAGTATCTTTTCCAATATCTCAAAGCTCCATTCTTAATGAATTATGTCGATAAAAAAGCTACTGGCGGAACGATAAAACACCTCAATCAAAATATACTTGTTGACTTTCCAGTTTTAATGCCTTCCAAAGCAGAACAAGAAGCCATAGGTGTATATTTCGAACGACTCGACAACCTTATCACCCTTCATCAGCGTAATTCCCATTGTTCAGTGTCCTGTTTCTTTTCACATTTTACAAATACTTGGGAACAGCGTAAGTTAGGAGAACTGTCCGAAAAGACATTTGGTGGTGGTACTCCGAACACCTCGAACAATGAATACTGGAATGGCGATATTCCTTGGTTTCAATCATCTGATATTTCTGATGGCAAGCTGTTTGATATAGCACCCAAGAAATTTATTTCACAAGATGGGCTGAGTAAATCGGCAGCACAACTTATACCCGAAAACTCGATTGCCATAATAACTCGTGTAGGTGTTGGAAAGCTCGCATTTGTGCCATTTTCCTATACTACAAGCCAAGATTTTTTGTCGCTAAGTAGGCTGAAAACAGAACCGTTTTTTACGGTATATGCGTGTTATAAAAAATTGCAATCTGAGTTAAATGCCGTTCAGGGAACATCAATTAAGGGGATAACAAAAGACGAGTTGCTTGCTAAGCAAATAATGATTCCCAATTATGCTGAGCAACGGCAAATCGGAGCATATTTCAAGAGCCTCGACAACCTTATCACCCTTCATCAGTGTAAGCACATATTTGAATGACTAAAAAAAGAGGTGCGTTAGCACCTCAACTACATAGCTTATTCTCTTGAACCATCAGGGAGATAGAAGCAATGACCTTTTCCACCGGAGGTTCTTTCCCATCGGGGGCAATCTGTTTCCAAAATGCCTGTGCCGTAGGGTCTGTGCTTTTCATAGCCTCCCTGATAGCAACGCTCATTTCTTTTCTGGCTTCTTGTTCACTCATTTTATGTGCTTTTGCAACTTCCTTAACTATGTTCTTCAATACATTTCCTCCTATGTCTTATGGTGAGTATCTATCACTAACGGTTATAGTTATAACACAACCGATTTGTCGAAGTCCCGCAATATTTGTCGAAAGTATAATTTTTTTCTCATCAAAAAAAGAAAGCCCGCTTATTAAGGCGAACTTTCGTGATTTATGGTGCAATTTTCTTTGAGTGTTTTAACAGGGTATCAATAACCTCATATATCTTGCTTCTATCTTCAGGAGCAAGCTTGGCAAGTTTTTCATTCAGTATGGAGTTCTTGACGGTATATCCTGTTTCCAAAACATCAGCAAGAACCATATCCGATGATACTTCCAAAGCGTTTAGTATCTTAATAAAGGTTTCAAGTGATGGAATTTTCTCTCCACGCTCGACCATACCGATATAATTTGTTGTTAGTCCGGCTTTCTCCGCTAAATCCTCCTGACGGAACTTTTTCATAAGACGATACTTTCTGATATTCTTGCCGATTGTATCAAGCTGCATCACATCACCCCCTTTGGTGTACTTCTATAACTATTAGTATAGATTATGCTGAAAGCGATATACACCAACCTCACGGAAAATAGACCAACTATTAGTGATGATTTTTAGAAAAATTTGTGTTATACTGTCTTATGTCAGGAGTGATTTACAATGGCTTTGGAAACAACAGCTACCTTTATAGGTCATAATGAATGTTTTGGATTATCCGTAGAAAAGCTCAAAAATGCTATAAGAGAGCTTATCGAAAAAGGCGTGACAGATTTTCTGAGCGGAGGGCAAGGCGGCTTTGACAGGTTATGCGGTCGCTGTGTCTATGAACTCAAAAAGGAGTATCCGCACATCAAGAACTATCTCGTTATCCCTTATCTCTCTTTCAATGTTTATGATAAAGAGCTTTTCGATTCGATAATATATCCCGACGGATTTGAAAAATACAATTTCAAATCAGCCATTCCCGCAAGAAACAGATATATGGTGGATAATTCCGGCTATGCAATCTGTTTCGTCACTCATTCTTGGGGCGGTGCTGCCAAGACCTATGAGAGAGCCAAGAAGAAAAAACTCCAAATAATCAACTTAGGAGCAAAAGAGGATGGGGAATGAAAGAGTGATTTTCAGCAATAGGTTTGACCGACCTACGCTTGAACAAATTGAAGAAGAGATGAAAAACAAGAATTATGACGATAACGAAAACTTGATGTCAGCGGAAGAATTTCTTGACTTTATGCAAAAGAACAGAAGGGCTGTCCCCAATGAAAAGCGTATAGCAAATAAAGATAAATTTATATGGGCTGTCCGTGAGTTATCGGAAACCTATGAAATTGACGCAGATTTGAAAGAGGACGATGACGGATATACCGCATTTCTATATATGAACTATGCTTCTTACAATGGATATATAAAGAAACTACTCGGACTTATTTTTATCTTGTCCGATGACTTTTCCATGTTCGAAGCGAAAGATAATAGAGACAGCGATTTGCTGATGTGTTTTACTTATCACACGCACAATGTATATCTGAAAGATTTAGAAATAACAGTTTTTGAATAATGTACTTGATGGCTACTCGAACGAGCAGCCATCTTTTTTAATATGCCGGAATACCGTATCCGTAGATAACTGAACTTCCGACAGGGTATGTTTTGGTTCTGCAAATATCGCCGGAGTTGCCCTCTACGGTATAGACTGTACCGTTTTCGCATTTCTGAACAATACCGGTGTGGTCTGTCACGCCGTCGCCCTCCCAGTCAAAGAAAATGATTGTACCGGGTGAAGGCTCATACGAACCGTCTGCCCATTGTCCTCGTTCTCTGAACCATTGTACGCCGTTTACACAACCGGCATACTTCGGAATAATACCGGCGTCGATATATCCGCACTCGTTGGCACACCAAGAAACGAAGCAGGCACACCACTCTACACGGGAGTCAAATCCGTACCAAGACCAGTAAGGTTGACCGCCTACATTGCCTACCTGAGACAAGGCAACCGTTACGATTTGGCCGTCGCTGTATCCGATACCGTAAAGCACTTGCGACCATAGCTGGTTGTTTTCGTCCTGCAATAGCTCGGCAAGATAATCTTTCTGCTCTTGATTAAAGCCGTACATAGCCGCCATTTCATCAACAGTCTTGTGTGATACCGTGATATACAGGAATGTTTCGGTTACTGTGGTTTCGGTCTGTACGATATTGCCGTGTCCGTCGTCGCTTTCCTCGATTTCGGTATGAGTTTTCGTTTCCGTTCGGGAAGAAATGTCGTTCATTTCCCAAAAAATATCCGCCAGTAGCTGCTTCTTGGTTTCATCAACCGTAGCAACTTCCATCGGATTATCGGGGTCGGTATTCACTTTGACGGAATAGACCGCAAGAACATCTTTCCAAACAGCTCTGCTTCCACTCATTTCAAGCACATCATAGCTTACGGAGTTCTTTTCCTGCTCCAACCGGTCATCATATTCCTGATTGATTTCCTGAACGACTGTCTGCATTGACATTCCCGTGCCGGAATCCTCTCCCGAAAAGAAGATACCGAACACAGAACCAGCAATTAAACCAACAAGACAAAGAACAATAATAACTACCACCGCAACCCAGCCGCCGGCAGCGATAGCGGCAATAAGACCTTTTACCGCCGCTATGATTGCTTTTACTGCGGCAACGGTGGCTTTGGCTGCGGCTTTAATCGTAGCGGCTGTTGCTTTGGCGGTAGCTTTTGCCGCCTGTGCTGCTTTTTGAGAAGCCTTAACCGTCGCCTGAGCTGTTTTCTGTGCCGCTTTTGCCGCTTGCTGACTGGTTTTTATCGCTGTCTTTGCAGTCTGTTCAGCCGTCTTAACTGATTTCTGTGCGGTTTTTGTTGCTTCTTTCCCGGCAAACTTAATGGTTTTCTTTCCGGAGGAAGTAGCCGACTGCTTAATGGTCTTTTCAGCCTTATCGACAGTCTTAATCGCAGAGCTTGTATTCTGCGAAGCCTGTTTTCGTAAAGACTGCTCGGCTCGCTGCTGCTTGAAACGCTGAATACCGTCCTTTGCAGTGCGGATATTTTCTTTTGTGGTTTCAAGTCCTTTTCGCCCCGCTTTGTCAAACGCATAAGCACCATCGTGAACCACCTCGTCAATACCGCTTTCCAGCTTATCGGAAGCATATTCCTCGGCAGAGCTGCTGTTGGCATTTACCGACCGTTCTGCCTTTTCTTTTGTTGCGATATACGCCTGCTTCATTCGTTGGGTTGCAACGGCAGCCTTATCTATGGTTCGTATCGTACCTTTTGCATTGTCTTTCGTTTTAATATCAGCCATACAATCCCTCCTTCCTATGCAGGCTGAACCATCTGTTGCGTTATTCGTTAATTAGCTTTGCCACTACAACAAGTCTGCCGTTTGTCCGGGAATACTCACAGGTGGAAAGGGTCAGGAGCTTGTCGCCGTATTCAGCGGTTACACCCGTATCATAAAGCGACAGTTCCTTGCACTTCTCAACATAGGCTGTGAAATCCTCGTCAGTTTCCGCATTGACGAAATGATAGTATTTGAAGCTGTCGGGACTGTCCGTATAGACTACGGTTTTGAACACGGCAATTACTTCATAGGTCTGTCTGTCAGTCAGTGTATCAAAGGATGCTGTTTTGTGCTTTTCCCAAAAGCTCTTGTCCTTGTACTTCATCAGACCGGCGAACATAGAGCCGTCGTTCATATGATGACCGTAGATAATAATATTGTCGCTTGGCAGTTCCATATCGCAGTTTTCCTGAACATAAGGACAGCCGTAGTCAGTGTACGCCTTATCAAAGCCGTGCTTCAGATAGAAGTTCGGGTTGTCCTTTGACTGCATAACGGGATAATTGATTTTAGTATCCTCAACCTTAATCCAGCCGACCATATCGTTGTTTTGCAGATAAAGCTCCTGATACTCCGGGATAAAGGTCTTTTCTTCGGAGTAGTTCATCGGCTCTTTGGTTTCTTCAGGCTCGGTCTCCACAACCTCAATCAGATTGTCGTACATCTCCGCCTGCTTTGCAGAGTCGTAATAGTGCTTGATAAGAAAACCTGAACTGACGGCAAATACAATGCTGAAAGCACAGATTATGGCAATATAGATTTTGTTTTTCATAGGTGTTTCCTCCTAAAAGTTTATAATTGGAAGCGTTCAACGCTTCATAGTAATTATACTTGTTTGAATTGACGTAAAATTTTTATGTCTTGATATTTGGAGTGAAGACGAAGCGTTTGTCGTCTTTTCGTACAAGGAGGCTAAAATCTGCGTGGCTAAAATCAAATTCCACACCGGAGCTATCAATTGGTTGCGCTTGTGGCCATGCAGGACTATAATAATCATAATAAGAACGAGGCCGGTTCGATGAAGCGATGGATGCGATAATTTGCTCAGGTGTGAGCAAATCTTGCTTTGGTGGCTCGGAGACCTCTTTACTGGGCGATATTGAGGCAGAGGAAAGCTCACAAGATGAACTTGGCAAGGGAGGATAGACATCCTCTGTGACTGGCCCAAACTCATTGTTTTGAGTGGAATCTTCATCATTGCAATCATCGCAACCGTCAAGTTCATCCAGTGGTGGAAGAAAATCGATCTGTGCTGGTGGGAGAATTGGCTCAGTGTCATAAGGCATCGGAATCGTTAGTGCATCACTGGCAGGAACGACATCCTCTGGCGGCTTACTATGGACGACCAGCGGCTTGGTGGTCGGTGTGTCAGAATCGTCTACATAAACCGGGCCGGAGACTAGGAACTCGCCAACCTGAAGACTCTTTAGCATGGAAGTCAACTTGGTTCCACCTGACGAACTAATTAAACGGGCACACATACGAACCTCTTCATCAGCTGGCTGGAAACACATCATATACTTGCATTGCTGAAGCAAAGTCCGTTGTTCAGGCTTGAACACACGAATGCTCTGGGCAACCAGCAGTGCGTACAGACCTTGTTTGCGGCCCTCACAGAGGATTCGCCCCAATGCGTTGGAAGAGCGTAGCGTATAGTTGCTTAACTCGTCCAGATACAAAAAGGTAGGCGGAAAATCCTCGCAGGTGGCTTCTCGTAACAGTGCTGCAAAAAGCACCTCTTCAACGATGTGTTGCGTAGATAACGAAAACGAGCTCAAATCCAGCAAGGTGATGCCGGGAGAAAACTCTATGTCACCATCCTCAAAAAGCTTTTGTGCAAATAGGGGTGCCAAGGCGTTTTCCAAACCGGGCGCAGAGCGTGAATGAGAACTCTTGATCTCCTGATGCAGGTATTCCAGCACTTCATTCGGAGCCGGTGAAGCGCGAAGCGCCTCTTTTAAAAGAGGCCGCAATAGCTGTTCTTGTGCATTCGACAGAGCGATAACGGATGTGATAGTATCAACGAAAGATGCAGCCGCATCCGCTGGATTATCTGATGCCCCGAACAAATGCAGCTTGAGTGGCTTTTGAGATACGTCCTGACGATGTACATACGGTTCTAGTTCTACTGGAAAAGACACAGCGTGCCGATGATCTATGGCTACGATCCGAACACCTGCCTCTAGCAGTTTCCTTGTGATATTGGAGGAAAGGGTAGACTTTCCTACGCCGCTTTTTCCACAGATAAAAATGGAAGCGTTCCCTTCCTTGAGTTTTTCAACGATTGTAACGGCTTTTTGATAGGTAGAGCCTATTTTCAACTTCATGGTTCCGTTCCTCCTGCTTTAATCAGAATCTTCATATTCGGTTAAGCAACTGCACTTCAAAGTCAAGAGTCGAGCATCTACATAGGTTCCGCTGTTAATGCGAATCTTTTTGGCAGAGCTGAACTCAGAGAGCAGATGCTCACTTTGCAAACGCGAAATAACATCGGGTGCACTATATCCCGGTGCATACTCATGGAGCAGAGACTTCAGCAAAGACCCTTTCAGAAGGAAAGCATCCTTTTTTTGGACGATGTCCCGTTCAGGGTCATAGCTGGAATCGATCTCTTCATAGCGTATAAAACGAATATCACCGGCTTCGCTTGCCGAAAAGAGTGCCTTGTGTAAAATTTCCTTTGCGTTGCAATCCAGCGAGCTGTCCCACTCGGATAAGCAATTATTGATGTATGCCTGACAGACCTCGTGTGTTGTTTGCGCTGAATCCGGCTGCTTAAGGAGTTTTAATGCCCAGCAAAGAACAGCGGATGAAACGCTTAGAAGCGCGATTTCATTCCGAAAGGCGCATTCTTCATCCAAGGAACCTAAAGCAGTTGTGTAGGATCGCTCAACGATGCGCTCAAAGGCATCTGGGTTGTGCTCAACAAGGGTACACAGCTTGCTAACAATTTCTGCCAGAGGCAGCGCGGCTGTAGGGCTTTCCTCGTGAGGCAAGAACAGACAGTGCTTCTGCTGCAACTCAGTAATGCCGTTCGTAGATACGATAAGGCATAGCGGAAAACGAGGCTCTGTTTTAGTCCGCGTAATCAGCGTCGCAAAAATTCGTTTTTGAACGATAGTCGCCAACGGTAGCTGTGAGCATCGGATCGTCACCGTAGACTGGTAACAAAGCTGCGATACTGTACTGACCAAGCATCTGATCAAATTGCTTCGGCTTGTTGTCAACCGTTAACCTTATATGAAGAGGGAAATCGTTGCCAGATATTGCAAAAAGGTATTTACCACCATTGAACTTGTCCGACATTCGTGTCTTGAGAACCGCCAAAATCTTTATTAGGACTAAGGGGATGGAGGTGCTTAGCAACGGGTCAGAGCAACAATCCTCTTTATAAGAAGTATAAATCCAGCGGTCGTCCAGATGAAACCAACCAATAGGCGGTATCAAGGCGGTTTGTTCAGTATGGTTATAAAAACGATAAGCCCTCTGGAAAAGGAAAAAGCTACTATTCCAATGGCCAGCTTTGTTACGATGGAAAGTTTAAAAAAGGAAAGTACAATGGAAAAGGAACACTTTATAATGCAGATGGAAGCGTTCAATACAAAGGGAAATTCAAAGATGGCAATGCTGCCTGACTTATGCGCGCAACCTTTGAAAATGACAAATCAAATTTAAATAGAGGCGCTAACATGGCTATGAAGGTTATCAAATGCCCTGATTGTGGGCACGAGCTGGCACGAGTGATCCTTGGAGGCGGAACAAATCAGACAAAAAGCTGCGCTGGTTGCGGCTCTCGTTTCCGTATCATCAAAGATGCTCGTACTGGCAGCGTCAGAGTAGAGCGTGCATAACAAAAAATAAAAATGTGCAGGGTAGCAGAAACGCCGCCCTGCACATTTTTGTTAAGTAAAGGACTTGAGCACTTCTTTCAGTGCTTCACGCTGTTCAGGGGACAGACGGGCCAGAAGCTTCAAAAACTCCTGCTGTTCCTCCAAAGTAAGCCTGTTCTCCGGCTCAGAATGATTTTGGTGGTTCATAAAAGATACTTGCTCCTTTCGGCAAATCCTGTTCAGCTATCAGTTCGGCACGGATCTGACGCTTATATTTATAATAGGTATTCCGGGCAAGACCTGTGAGCTTCATGC
>OIEI01000192.1_pt1 | contig 26024 bp, 21 predicted proteins | sample 1581781 | NCBI WGS metagenome assembly OIEI01 (sample SAMN01760935, study PRJEB22395) | human gut metagenome | reverse complement strand
CGTCTGTTATCTCCCGGTCTTCCATCCTGGCGTCTGTTATCTCCAGGTCTTCCATCCTGACGTCTGCCATCTCCAGGTCTTCCATCCTGGCGTCTGTTATCTCCAGGTCTTCCGTCCTGACGTCTGTTGTCATCAGGTCTTCCATCCTGACGTCTGTTGTCATCAGGTCTTCCATCCTGACGTCTCTCCGCCGGTCTGGCATCCGGTCTCGGCTTTCTGTCTACCATTGTTCCATCCGGGCGCACTCTGTCGCTTGGACGTTCTCCCGGCTTAGCGTTGTCTCTTGGGCGGATTCTCTCTACCGGTCTTCCGTCCGGGCGCACTTTGTTGTCCCTTCTGTCGCCAGGTCTTCCATCCCTTCTGTCGCCTGTTCTTCTCTGGTCTCTTACTTCCTTGCGTCCGCTGTTCTGCGGATTATATGAAGCAAAAATCTTTTTCTTCGGTGCTGCATCTTTAGATGCGTCCGCTCCGGCTGCCGTTTCTGTCTTAGGTGTCTCTGTTTTAGGTGTCTCTGTTTTAGGTGTCTCTGTTTTAGGCGCCTGTTCTTTGGTCTCTGATGTATTACGGCCTTTTGCAAAATACTTTCTTGCACTTTCAGCTTCCGCATCAGACACAGAACTTGAATGTGTTTTAATATCGCTGTTGCTCTTTGAAAGGTACTCTACAAGTTCTTTGTTGGGCACATTTATTTCTTTTGATAATTCGTAAACTCTCATTTAGTTAAAACTAACCTCCTTGATATTTAAGGATTCACATTCCGATTAACCGGAATTTATAAATCTAATTTGCCGATAAGCGACTTCGCCAGTCCCTCGTCCGTAACCGCTGCCGATGTACGGATTTCACATCCGATACTCTTTCCGAGTGTCTCCTTGTCAGCATAGAATGCTATCGGGACATTATAGAAACTGCACTTATCACTGAATTTCTTTTTGGTCTTGTCAGAGGCATCTTTCGCTATCACAACAAGGTACGCACTTCCGTCCCTTATCGCATTCTCTACCGAGAATTCGCCGCTGACAATATTTCCGCCACGTTTGGCAAGTCCGAGCATGGAAAGAACGTTATCATTTTTCATAATCAGCCATCTCCTTCTTAAGCTCATCATATACTTCCTGCGGGATACGGACTTTTAACGAACGCTCAAGGCCTTTATTCTTAACTGCTTTTTCAAGACATTGCATTGTCTTACAGATATATGCGCCTCTGCCGTTTTTCTTGCCTGTATCATCAAGAAGTATTTCACCTTCACTTGTCTTTATAACACGCAGCATTGCTTTTTTTTCTTTATCTTCACCGCATCCCACACACTGTCTGAGCGGTATTTTTCTTTCTGCTGCCATAATATTACCTTTTACTGCTCATCCGGATATTCATCTGAATATTCCTCATCATATTCAGCTTCCGGATAATACATATCAAGTAATCCAAGCTCTTTGGCCTGTGTTTCACTCTTGATATCGATTTTAAATCCTGTAAGTTTGGCTGCAAGTCTTGCGTTCTGTCCTTCACGTCCGATTGCAAGTGAAAGCTGGTAATCCGGTACTATAACCTGCGCTGTTTTCTCTTCATCATCAGCAACTACCGATACAACCTTCGCCGGGCTGAGGGCATTTTCAATAAGATTGGCCGGATTCTCGCTCCAGTTGATAATATCTATTTTCTCTCCGCCGAGTTCATCTACTACTGCATTAACTCTGGCTCCGTTAACTCCGACACATGCACCTACCGCATCAACGTTAGGATCCTTGGACCAGACTGACATCTTGGTTCTTGAGCCGGCTTCTCTTGCAACATTCTTAATCTCAACTGTGCCATCACGCACTTCTGTAACTTCTTCTTCAAAAAGTCTCTTAACCAGTTCCGGATGTGTTCTTGAAACAAGGATACGCGGTCCTTTCTTATCATCCTTAACTTCTACAACGTATACCTTAATTCTGTCATTAGGTTTGTAATGCTCGCCCTTGACCATTTCACTCTCATTAAGAACGGCATCCGCTCTTCCGAGATTAATTATAAGATTACGTCCGGCATATCTTTGTACCACACCGGTCATAACATCTTTTTCTTTGCTGTAATAATCATCATAAAGAACCCTGCGCTCTTCCTCACGGATTTTCTGAAGAATTACATTCTTGGCAATCTGGATTGCGATTCTTCCGAGTTCTGCCGACTTGACATCAATGTTTACGGTATCTCCGATGTCGTATTTGGAATTAATCTCTTTTGCTTTTGCGAGACTTATCTGCGTAACGTCATCCTCTACATTCTCAACAACTTCTTTAGCCGCAACCACTGAGAAATCTCCTGTATCCGGATCAACTTTGGCAATAAAATTGTCCGCTTTACCGTAATGGTTCTTGCAGGCCGTAAGAAGTGAATTTTCTATTGCCTCGATTAAGGTGTCTTTGCTGATTTTCTTTTCTTTTTCCAGAGCACTGAGTGCTTCCATTAAATCACTGTTCATTTTTTCATTTATCCTCCTAATTATCTAAAAATATACAGTCTGTCTTATAACGGCGATATCACGCCTCTCAAAAACCTTCTCACTGCCATCTTCCAGTCCGATAGTGACCGTGTCCTTATCATATGCGTTCAGAAGTCCGACATAATCTTTCTTATGCTCAACCGGCTTATATAATTTAAGTTCAACTTCTTCACCGATATTGCGTTCGAAATCCTTGTCTTTCCTGAACGGTCTGCCAAGTCCCGGGGAGCTTACCTCCAATATATAGGACTCTGCAATAAAATCCTTCTCATCCAGCTTGTCGCTGAATGCTCTGCTTACCACTTCACAATCATCCACGGTAATTCCGCCAGGCTTGTCAATATATGCCCTGAGGTAATTATTCTGACCTTCTTTGACATATTCAATATCCACAAGCTCGTATCCGTTGGATTCGATTATCGGCATAATAAGCTTCTCTGCCATGGCTTCGTAATCGTCACGCTTTGCCACACTGTCACATCCTTTCTATGGCATTTGTCTTCCATACAAAAGAGTGAGCTCCGAAAAGCTCACTCCTAGTAAAATCATCATTGACTGTAAAATAATATCATACTCTCAAATAAAATGCAAGTACTTTTTATTCTGCTGCCGTATCCGCATCTGTTTCTGTCTCATCGGATTTAAAATCATACGAAAAACAGTTCTTGATCGTGTCTGCTTTGCTGTTTGTAATATAGTATATTACGTCTGATTTGTCTGACTTGATGCTGTATGTTTTATTATCCGAATCAAGTGATCCTATTGTTAATGTAATGACGGAATCTTTATCATTCTCATCTGTGTACCCTATCTTAATAGTGCACGTCGGGTCATCCAGACCATATGCGGCAAGCGTTTTATCATCCGATTTATATTCAAGGCATCCGTCATATGTTATGTCAAGTGCATTACGCACAGATGATAAATCTGTCGTATCCGTGACTTCATATGCTTCGCCTCCGTTTACGGATGCATTCCACACAACATTTGGAACTTTATCACCATTCTCATCTGTCTCATCTTCCGAATATACATCCACGCTTCTATCCTTATTAAGTACAAGGCTGCTGCCGTCCTTACTTGCAAGGCTGAAACTGTAATATTTGCTGTCCCAGACTGTATTGACACTGTCTATCCTGGCAAAATGCACTATCTCATCCGCCTTGATATCATCCATACAGGAAATGCTGCATGTATATACCGTATCATTTTCTGCATCCTTTACATAGTATTCGCTGTCATAGCTTTTACCTATATAAATAGTCTGTCTGCCACCGTCCGGGGATGTGATTTTCACGGTATATGCCGGATCCTTAAGCCCGTAGCTTTCTATCGAATCCGCATTACTGATTTCCCGGCTTGCCAAAAGTCCTGCAAATTCATCGGCTATTTTCTTAATAATTGATGAGTCCAGCGGAAATTCACTGTCTCCGTCATAATTCCACGTACCGTCCTTACATGTAAAAGTAAAATCTCCGAAGCTTATTGTTGAAAGTTCATCGTAATCATTAACCTTAATTGCAGCAGCCAACGATTCCGCTTCACTTTCTTTCTGGCTTTTTTCAGAGTTGAACTTCGTTACTTTCTTAATAATGATATTTCCGGCAACGAGCACTACAAGGATTGATGCAAGAATTATTATTATTTTAATCTGTTTATTCATTCTGCACCACCTCTAAAGCTTTCTTCTGCCAAACCATCTTAAGAATCCGAGGATAAGAAGCGCTACCGGAATTATACCTATAAATATGGCACCGATTCCGCTTCCGTTGGCTATAGTGTTATATGTTGTCTGAAGGCTTATGCTGTCTATCGATATGTTGCTGACATCATCAAAATTAGATGTTATCGAATTCATAAACACCTGCAGGTTCATAAGATTCGTGTAATATGACGTAAATTCATCATCAATGATCGAAGCCGAGCCAAAAACAGTAAATCTTGATTCGTCTTTTGTTGCGGCTGCGGCAAGTGTATATTTGCCTTCGGTATAATCATTCTCACCGACAACGGCTGCGCCTTTATTGGATGTTGTAAGAAATTCATCAACCGTAACTCCGTCTGTTTTCTCAACTTTCAATCCAAGCGAACCAAATAAAAGTGTATATTCTTCCGAACCGAATTTGCCGGTTATGTCGCCCGAGCTGTAATTAGGGAAAATCTGATATACATTCTGTCCGTAATATCTCTCGGTATCGGCTATATATCCGTTTACCTTTGAAATTCCGTAATCTGCCATAAGCGCGTCAAAATTCGGTGTTTCGGTCGTAGTATCAGCTAATACAACTGTCATTTTACCGCCGTTTTCCATATACTCTCTGAGAAGCTTAAGCTCATCATCGGCAAGATCCTTCGTCGGCTGGTTGCATATAAGCATATCACAATCATCCGGGATTCCGTTATCTACGAGAAGGTTGACGGATTTCACATTGAAATTCGATTTGGATATAAGTTCCGATATATTTTTACCGAGATCGCTCTCACCGTGTCCGCTTATTGTATATATAAGCTTGTTGTTTTCATTGGATACATAATCGATTGCTTTGGTAAGCTGGCCCTCTCCGTCAAAAGAAGTCTCATACGTACTTCCGTAGTAAGAGGTTGATGTAACGATTATGTCACTGAATGCAACTTTTGTGGTCTTATCTGTGGCATCACATTTGATAACGATATTGTTTTCCTCTGTATCATATGTGGTAAGAACCGAAGGATAAAGGACCGGATCCTTATATGTAACCTTGATATGGTCCGAATAATCGGCATATTTAGCAAGTAGTGTTGAAATTCTCTTATCCGTGCTTTCTTTATCTTTAATTACAATTATCTCAACATCATTCTTCAATCCGTCAAGAACCGAATGTGTGGTATCACCTATTGAATACAGATTGTTACTGCTGACATCAATATTTCTGGCAGCCGTCGGAAGCTTTGAAAACATCACGTTGGCCGCTATTACAATAGCAATTATTACTACCATAATCACCGTGGAATAAGAACCTTTTCTAAAAGCCTTTGTTCCGATTAAATTATGTTTTTCTCTCTTCATGGCTGACCTCCTAGCTCCATCTTCTCTTATTAAGACTTGAAACAGTCAGCATAAGGAAGACAAAAATAATGGAAATATACATTACTATTCCGCTTATATCAAACAGATTGTAATACGCAATGTTCGATATAGGTTTGGATAAATCCATTTTATCGGTAACTGCATTGAGCCATGTACTGAGTAAGGATGACTTTGCAAGGCGAACAGCCAGTAATGCTATAAATCCTGCGCCGCCGATTGCTCCGGCAATTATCCAGTTCTTTGTCAAAGCATATATTATAAGGAACACAAGTACAAGCAGAACCATAAGACCGATGTGTGCTGCCATTACCGTGTTCGGTATGTATCCGGTAAGTCCGCTCCAGAACACCAGCAGGAATACAGCCGCAAACGAACCGACAGCCGCTATGATCTGGCTCTCCGTAAGTGATGATATGAACACACCAATGCTGATGTACACAAGTCCAAAGAAGAACGCCGTAAATATTGTGAGATAGTCAACCTTAAGATATGATGTGCTTCCCTTAAGATTAATGATAAGCGGGCACAGACATGACACAAGCAACGGTATTGCATATATAACCGCATATGCCAGGAATTTGCCAAGCACAATCTGCCATATCCTGACCGGTGTCGTAAGAAGCATCTGGTCGGTGCGGCTCTTTCTTTCCTCGGCAAAAGAACGCATTGTCAAAAGCGGCGTTGCAAACATCATTATCGAAAGCGCACTCATAAGTGAATATGAGAACCTCGGATATCCATATGAAAGATTATATATGTAAAAATATATTCCTATCAGGATAATCATTACCGCGCAGAAAACATATCCCAACATAGAATTAAAGAAGGATTTAATTTCTTTTGAAAATATTGCACCCATTATTCGGCCTCCTTTGTGTCGGCTGTAAGCTCAATGAAGAGTTCCTCAAGCGACTTGGTTATTTTATGCATTTCATAAACCGGTATGCGGCTCTGTGCCAGTGCATAGAAAACAGCTTCAAGTGTATCATCCTTGCCGTCATAATCAATCGTTGCCTTGACAAAATCATCTTCTGTCTTACATTCCGTCTCATTTATTCCCGGCACCTCTGCAATGGCATTTCTGAAGCTTCCTTCGTCAGCTTTGGCCAGAATCTCAAGTTCACATGTCTCACCCATATATTTATACAGATTATCTATCGTATCGCTGGCAACCAGACGTCCATGGGATATTATCAATACATAATCACATACTTCACTGACTTCCGAAAGAATATGCGAACTTAAAATGACCGTATGATTCTTCGCAAGTTCTTTAATAAGGTCCCTTATCTCGATAATCTGCTTCGGGTCAAGACCTACTGTCGGCTCATCAAGTATTATTATATCCGGAAAACCAAGGACCGCATATGCAAGTCCGACTCTCTGTCTGTAACCTTTGGACAGATTCTTTATAAGCCTGCCCTCCACATCCTTGACATGAGCCATCTCCTTCGCCTGTTCGATGAAATCCTCTGATTTATCTTTCGGAAGTTTCTTAAGCTTCGCGGCAAAATGCAGATATTCGTTAACAGTCATATCCGTATAAAGCGGCGGTATCTCCGGCAGGTATCCTATGCATTTCTTGGCTTCCTCCGGTTCGTCAAGCACATTATGTCCGTCTATTATGACATCACCGCTTGTCGCACCAAGATATCCCGTTATTATATTCATTGTAGTGGATTTACCGGCACCGTTCGGTCCCAGAAAACCGTAAATTCTTCCCGGTTCAAGTGTAAACGACAGATTGTCAACGGCTGTATGACTGCCATATTTCTTGACCAGATTCTTAACTTCAATCACAACTGATTCCTCCTTACATTCAGCCAATTTACAAAATATTATATGAAAAATTTATGGTTAAAATTAGTCCAAAAAATGTTTTATTTGTGTATTTAATGTGACAATTGCGTGAAAAAAATCCCGCCACACCGTGTCAGCCGGCATAGCGGGTATAAATATTCCTATTCTGCTTAGTTAGTCTTGTGAATGTGCGTGTACAGATGGTCCTGGCAATATTCATAATTGCCTGCACACTTGGAGCAGAACCTGAATACAAGGTCATCTCCGTCCTTCTCCGTTCTTCCGCAGACCGCACAACGGTGCTTGGTGATTCCTGCATTCCGTGCCGCCTTATCAGTTCTCTGCTTTCTGGCAAAATCGCGGTGCATCTTCCGCTGTGAGCGGTTCATCCGGATATAATTGCGCGTTGTGAAGAAAAATACAATAAAATTGAGCATCGAAGAACCTATCACAAAAGGATATACAAATCCAACGTTCCCATTCATTAACATGCCGGAAATCATCTCATACACAAGGAAGGCACCATATACAACACCCAGCCATTTAACCTTGATCGGTATAATAAACATCAACAGCACCTGATTATCCGGGAATGTCGCAGCATATGCCAGAAATATCGACATATTGACATAATATGTGCTGAACACATATGAAAGTGACTCAAAAACAGTGTATTCACTGTATATTCCGTTCAAAAGTTCCGGTCTGAACAAATAGCAGAATCCCATCATAAGAAAGCTTCCGATTAATGTAAAAAACATACCGGCAAACAGATAAAGATTATACTGGAATGTTCCCCATGTCCTCTCAAGCGACGTTCCTATTGAATAATAGAACACCAGCATGATTATCGCAAAGAATATATTATTCTCTCCCGGCGGAATAAGGATCCAGCTTACAATTCTCCACACCTGTCCGTGTACGATTGCGTATGGATTAAGTGTGAGATACCCCATAAATGCCGGTGCCGCAAATTCGATAATATATCCCGCCACATAACACAGAATCAGTATAAGTGAAAGATTACGTATGGCAAACCTGCCGAATTTATGTTCCAGTTTATATATAAAATTCATATTATGTCATCTCCTGCTTTCTAAAACAAGTCTTTTTTACGGAAGATAAATGCTATTATCAACGATATAATAAGTGATATTCCTATTACAATCGGGAATCCCCATTCGCTGTCAGCAAACGGCATTGAAAACGACTTGACATTCATTCCGTAAAAGCTGGCAATCATGGTAGGGATTGAAAGCACAATTGTTATCGTGGTAAGAAACTTCATAACACTGTTCTGGTTATTGGATATAACCGATGCGAAAGTATCCATCGTTCCGTTAAGAATTCCACTGTATATATTGGCCATCTCAATAGCCTGCTTATTCTCTACAATTACATCTTCTATAAGGTCCTCGTCCTCCGGGTATTTCTTGATGGCACTGAACTTAAGCAGTTTCTCAAGAACTATCTCATTCGCCTTAAGCGATGTTGTGAAGAACACAAGGGATTTCTCCAATTCGAGAAGTTCGATAAGTTCCTTATTACGCGTAGCTTCATGAAGCTTCTGTTCTATGCTGTCGCTTCGTCTGTCAATAATTCTGAGGTAATTCAGATACAGCGTCGCATTCCGGTAAAGTATCTGAAAAATAAATCTCGTCTTCATATGTGTATAGAAATTCCTGACTCTTCCGTCCATAAAGGCCGTGAGAACCGGAGTATCTTCAAGACAGACAGTAATTATTGTGTCATTGCATAACACAATCGATAATGGTATTGTACCATACCAGTCCTTCTCATTTCTCTCCTCAATAGTAGGTATATCAACAAGGATAAGTGTATAATTATCCTCGACATCAATTCTTGAACGTTCTTCTTCATCAAGAGGTGCCCTCATATCAGTAGCATCGATATCATATCTGGTCGCAACCTCATGCAGTTCCTCGGCTGTCGGGTTCGTCATAGCCACCCAGCATCCGGGTTCAAAATTCTCAATCTGAAGGACTCCGCTTTCGGCAGTCTTAAAAATCTTAACCATAGTTCCTCCTTATGGCTACGGTTGGATTTCTGAAAGCCCGTCTAACGCATACAGTCCGCAGCCATATGAAAATAGTATTTTCCCAAGGTACAACTGTGATAATTATCAGGTCCGCTTTCCATATGTCCACTTCCTTCCGTTTCAAATTTTTCATTCAACTAATTATATTTTACCCATAATGCTTTGTCAAGAATTCCGTTTACTTTAGTTTTTTTTAATATTTTTTTTACATCATCACAGTTGAAAAAAGAAGTTCTTTCATATATAATAAAGATTTGTTAAGAAATTGTTAAATTTAATTGATTTTTATAAGGAGGTACGGCACTTTACGCCGCACAATATGAGTAATTTATACAAACTTGGAATCGATATCGGTTCCACAACCGTAAAGGTTGCATTGATGAATGATAATGATGACATAATTTTTTCCGATTATGAGAGACATTATGCCAATATTCAGGATACTTTAGCAAATCTCTTAAGAAAGGCCCGCGAAATAACGGGTCCTATTTCGGTACATCCCGTGATTACCGGTTCCGGCGGACTTACACTCGCCAACCATCTTGAAATTCCATTTAACCAGGAGGTTGTTTCCGTATCAACTGCGCTGCGTCACTATGCACCGCAGACCGATGTTGCAATCGAGCTCGGTGGTGAGGATGCCAAGATTATATATTTTACAGGCGGTATCGATCAGAGAATGAACGGAATCTGTGCCGGCGGTACAGGCTCATTCATTGACCAGATGGCGTCACTGCTTCAGACTGATGCTGCCGGTCTTAATGAGTATGCCAAGAATTATAAAGCAATATACCCTATCGCAGCCAGATGCGGTGTGTTCGCCAAGACCGATATCCAGCCGCTCATTAATGAAGGTGCCACGAAAGAGGATTTATCCGCCTCTATTTTTCAGGCTGTTGTCAACCAGACCATAAGCGGTCTTGCATGCGGTAAGCCGATACGCGGACATGTCGCATTCTTAGGCGGCCCACTGCACTTTCTTTCCGAACTCAAAGAAGCATTTATCAGGACACTTCATCTTACCGATGAGTACATAATTGCTCCGGATAACTCGCACCTCTTTGCTGCAATCGGTTCAGCACTGGCTTACAAAGAAGATGCCGAAGCAGACATTGACGCACTTATTGAAAGACTCTCGTCCAACATTAAGATGGATTTTGAAGTTGAACGTATGGAACCACTTTTTGCTGATAAGAAAGCATATGACGATTTCATTGCACGTCATGACAAAGCAACCGTTAAAAAAGGTGATCTTGCCACATACAAGGGCAACTGCTATATGGGTATCGATGCCGGTTCAACAACAACCAAGGTTGCCCTCGTTGCCGAGGACGGAACTCTTCTTTACTCGTTCTACGATAACAATAACGGAAGCCCTCTTGCCACATCCATCAGGGCAATTACCGACATATATAATAAGCTTCCCGAGGATGTACATATTGTCCGCTCCTGCTCTACCGGATATGGTGAAGCGCTTATCAAATCCGCACTCATGCTTGATGAAGGCGAGGTTGAGACGGTTTCGCATTATTACGCCGCTGCCTTCTTCGACCCGGAAGTAGACTGCATACTTGATATCGGCGGTCAGGACATGAAATGCATTAAGATTAAGGATCACACGGTTGACGGCGTACAGCTTAATGAAGCATGTTCTTCAGGCTGTGGTTCGTTCATCGAGACATTTGCCAAATCCCTCAACTATTCGGTTCAGGATTTTGCCAAAGCCGCTCTTTTTGCGGAGCATCCTATAGACCTCGGAACCAGATGCACCGTATTTATGAACTCCAAGGTTAAGCAGGCACAGAAGGAAGGCGCAACCGTCGCCGACATCTCTGCCGGACTTGCATATTCCGTAATCAAGAACGCTCTTTACAAGGTTATCAAGCTTTCAGATGCAAGAGAGCTTGGCAAAAATATCGTAGTCCAGGGCGGTACTTTCTATAACAATGCCGTACTCAGAAGTTTTGAGAAAATAGCCGGAGTCGAAGCCATTAGACCTGATATTGCAGGAATTATGGGTGCTTTCGGTGCGGCACTCATCGCACGCGAGCGTTATGAAGGCCAGGAAAGCTCCATGCTTGGTCTTGAACAGATAATGGCACTTAAATATGAAACAAGCATGACAAGATGTCAGGGATGTAATAACCACTGTCTTCTCACAATTAATAAATTCAACGGCGGCCGCCAGTTCATCTCCGGAAACCGTTGTGAACGCGGTCTCGGAAAGGAACGTAACAAGGACCACCTTCCTAATATGTATGAATTTAAGAACAAGCTTCTTTTCTCATACAAATCGCTTGACCCTGATAAGGCTCCGCGCGGAACCGTAGGTCTTGCAAGAGCCCTTAATATGTATGAGAACTACCCGTTCTGGCATACATTTTTCACAAAGCTTGGTTTCAGGGTTGTGCTTTCACCTAAATCGAGCAGACAGATATATGAACTCGGCATAGAATCCATTCCAAGTGAATCGGAATGTTATCCGGCCAAGCTTGTCCACGGACATGTATCTTGGCTGATACATCAGGGCATTAAGTTCATATTTATGCCATGTATCCCATATGAGAGATGTGAAGATGAGACCACCAATAATCATTTCAACTGTCCTATTGTCACCTCATATGGTGAAAACATCAAAAACAATATGGAAGAACTCAAGGATAATGATGTCAGATTCATGAATCCGTTCATCTCATTTGCCAATGAAGAGGTTGCAAGCAAAGAGCTTTGCAAGGTATTTGAGAAGGAATTCGGCATTCCGGCATCCGAAACCGCAGCCGCATGTAAAGCAGGCTGGGACGAAATGATTTCCTGCCGTATGCAGATCCGCGCAGAGGGTGAAAGAATCCTTAAATATCTTGAAGAAACAGGACGCCGTGGCATTGTCCTTGCAGGCCGTCCTTACCACATTGACCCGGAGATCAACCACGGAATACCGGAACTTATCAATTCCTACGGCATTGCCGTACTTTCAGAGGATTCCATCTGCCATCTCGGCAAGGTTGAACGTCCTATAATTGTAATGGATCAGTGGACTTACCACTCCCGTCTCTACGCAGCTGCAAGTTACGTAAAGACACGGGATGACATCGATATAATTCAGCTTAACTCCTTCGGATGCGGACTTGATGCCGTGACAACGGACTGTGTTAATGACATTCTCTCATCCGGAAGCAAAATATATACAGTCCTTAAGATTGATGAGGTCAATAACCTCGGTGCGGCAAGAATCCGAATCCGTTCGCTTATCGCTGCCCTTAAGGTACGCGAACATAACAAATATGTACGCAAAATCCAACCGGCCGCATATCAGCGTGTTGAATACACCAAGGAAATGCAGGATGATAAATATACAATACTTTGTCCTCAGCTTTCGCCAATGCATTTTAATATTTTACAACCAGCACTCAATTCATGCGGGTACCGTTTTGTAATGCTGCAGAACATGGACAAATCAGCTGTTGACACCGGACTCAGGTTCGTTAATAACGATGCATGCTATCCTTCAATCATAATTACCGGTCAGATTATGGAAGCTCTCCTTTCCGGCAAATATGATCTGAACCGTACTGCGGTCGTAATCACACAGACCGGAGGCGGATGCCGTGCAAGCAACTACATCGGTTTTATCAGAAGAGCTCTTATAAAAGCCGGTCTTGAACACATCCCTGTAATTTCACTCAGTGCTCAGGGTATTGAACATAATTCAGGACTGAAATATAATTATACTCTTCTCAAGAAAGCCATGATGGCTTTACAATATGGTGATGTAATCATGAACGTCCTCTACAGGACAAGGCCTTACGAAAAGGTTCCGGGTTCAGCCAACGCACTGGCAGATAAAATGCGCGACTTATGTGCGAAGAGTTTTGATGACCCGCATTTGTCGGTCCGCAAATTCAATAAAGTTGTTAAACAGATAATAGATGAATTTGATAATCTCCCACTTCTTGATATAACCAAACCGCGTGTCGGCGTTGTCGGTGAGATACTTGTCAAATTCCATCCTACCGCTAATAACAATATTGTCGAACTTCTGGAAAAGGAAGGCTGCGAAGCCGTTGTACCTGATTTTATGGGATTTTTCCTGTACTGTGCGCAGAATGCTTACTTTAAGACAGAGCATCTTGGAGCAAGCCGTAAGTCATTGATGATCAATAAAACTGTCATCACACTCCTTGAAGGCTTAAGAAAGCGTTCCGGCAGACTTCTCGCACAGAGCAAGCGTTTCCACGCACCGATGCATATCTCGGATTTACAGAAACTTTCCGTTCCTTATGTATCAAGCGGTAACCAGACCGGTGAAGGCTGGCTGCTCACAAGCGAAATGGTAGAGTTGATTAACAGCGGCACCAAGAATATCGTATGCTGTCAGCCGTTCGGCTGTCTGCCTAACCACATCGTTGGTAAGGGTGTCATCAAGGAAATCCGTCAGGCATTCCCTGATGCCAACATCATCGCCGTCGATTATGATTCCGGTGCAAGCGAAGTCAACCAGCTTAACAGAATTAAACTCATGCTTGCAACAGCAATGAAAAACATATAAAACAAAAAGGTGTAAAAGTTATGAGCTTTTACACCTTTTAATATTGTATTATTAGTTACTCCGGTATTACAAGTCCGCCGCTGACAAGCTCTCCGGTATATATCGAGTATGCCCCGCTAACTTCATTATTTTCGGAAATATCGCCATCGTACTTTGCGGACACTATATCTCCGGTTTGGATATTTCCGAGTTCAATACATCTTCTCATCCTTATGTCATCAGTGTAAACCTTGTACACTCTGCCTTTTCCGGCATCTTCACAAAGAATGCTGTCATCTATAAGAACATATCCGTCGCCTATTTCAGTCAGCGTACCATCTATTGATGCCTCGTATACGACTTTTTCTGCTTTTCTGCCGTTCTTTCTGGCATAATCAATAATTTCACGCGCTGTTTTTTCCCCGATATAATATGTGTAACCGTAATCCAGAATATTGGTTTCAAGATACCCGCTTTCAGATATATAAATCACTTTCTTATACACGCCAAGTGCGTCTGAACTCACGCAGAATGTCAGATACTCAATGCCATCCCTGTTAAATGCATCATCTGAACACAGTTTTGCGTCCGAATATCCCGTTAATACATCCCAAATATATGAATCATTCTCTATGCTGTAATTGCCTTTTTCATCATATCCGTAACATTCCGTAAAATTGTCCAAACGCATATTCTGTCTAAGGTTATAGTTTTCTAACAGTTCACCGACGGTAGCCGGATCCTTGAAGTCACTCACCATATATACATAGAAATCTTTGTCATTTCCGGCCGCCACCATATATTCAGGCGCAATTCCTTTAATCTTTCGTACCTTAAATGTTGCCGTATATTTCTTACCTGTTGTATCATCCGTTCCGGACGCCACTGCATCGCCGATTGTTTCTCCCAGAAATTCATCACCGATTATGCGACAATTTCTTATATTATATGTCGTGTTGTCCAGACTTATGGTACGATATTTTTCACCATCGGTAAGGTATTTCCACGGCCACACAATATTGCTCTCAGCTCCGTTGACATGGTATTTGTATACGCGTTCGCCACCGCTATTGTTATTATGTGTCAGATGCGGCGCTATCAGAATACCGGCAAGCACCAACACAACTGCCGCAGCAGCCGCACTGCACCACTTTACCCACAAACGCCGCGGTTTCCGGCTGCTTTTTTCCGCTGATTCAATCAGCTTATCGTCAATATTTCCTATTGCGTTTACTATTTTCATATCCAGATATCCTCCTTTACCAGATAATCTCTTAACTTCTTACGGGTATGCAACAACATATTTTTCACTTTGCTTTCAGTAAATGAGTATCTTGCCGCAATTTCCTTAACGGAGTCAAAAAAATAGTATTTCCGGATAAAAACATTTCTGGCTTCCGCCTTCTGTCCGCGTAAAAATCTGCTTATGGCGTTTCCAAGCTCTTCCCCGGTAATATCTTTCACACATCTTTCATCCGGAAGGACCGCTTCAAGCTCTTCGAGCGAGACCGACATATCTCTTGAACGCTTATCGCGGGTGATAAATTCCAGTTTTTTTAACGATAAATTTCTGGTTATCCTGCTTATAAAAGCCATAAAATTGTCCGGTCTCGCCGGTGGTATCGCATTCCACACACCGACATAAGCATCACTGACACATTCCTCCGCATCCTCTTTGTTGTTTAAAATATTATATGCAATATGATGACAAAGTCCTCCGTATCTTGAATCCGTCTCCTTAATAGCCTGCTCATCTCTCTGAAAATAAAGCTCTATAATCTCTGAATCATTCACGCTGTTCACCTCCCTTGCCTAATTCAAAAGCGCTTTCACCTATTATGTACGCATTTACACCCCTTTGGTCTCAAAAAAGCAGGATGAATTTTCACCCTGCTTACAAAAAACATATTCCGCTAAATATTCGGTATCTGCCAGTCAATCGGTTCAACCCCATTGGCCTTAAGAAATTCGTTGCATTTACTGAAATGCCTGCATCCAAAGAAGCCTCTGTACGCCGAAAGCGGGCTCGGATGAGGTGCCTTGAGCACAAGGTGCTTCGGATTCGTGAGCATAGCCGCCTTCTTACCTGCCGGCGCACCCCACAACAGATACACAATCGGTCTGTCCTGCGCGTTGACCGCCTGAATGACCGCGTCAGTGAACTGTTCCCAGCCTCTGCCCTGATGTGAATTGGCCTGATGTGCTCTTACGGTAAGCACGGTATTGAGCAACAATACACCCTGGTCCGCCCAATGTTTGAGGTATCCGTTATTCGGTATATAGCATCCCAGATCATCATGCAGTTCTTTATAGATATTCTGCAATGATGGCGGTATCTCTTTCTGATCCGGCAAAACCGAAAAACTAAGTCCGTGCGCCTGATTCACATTATGATAGGGATCCTGTCCCAACAACAGAACCTTTACCTTGCTAAGAGGTGTGAAATGAAACGCATTAAAAATATCGTCCGCCGGCGGATATATAACCGCCTTGGAATATTCATCTTTAACAAAATTAAATAAGTCTCTGTAATATAGCTTATGGAATTCTCCTGAAATCGCATCAAGCCAGTCATTATCTATCGCTGCCATTATCAAATCCTTACTGAAATACCTTTATCTTTAAGATATTTCTTCAAATCCGTTATCTCTAATTCCTTATAGTGAAAAAGTGATGCCGCAAGTGCTGCTTCTGCATGTCCTTTAGCAAAAGCGTCATAGAAATGCTCCATCGTTCCTGCTCCGCCGGATGCAATTACCGGAATTCCCACACTGTCCGCAATTGTCCTCGTAAGCTCTATATCATATCCTGCCTTTGTTCCGTCTCCATCCATACTTGTAAGAAGTATTTCTCCGGCGCCAAGCTCATATGCTTTCTTTGCCCACTCCACAGCATCAAGTCCTGTATTGATCCGGCCTCCGGCCTTATACACTTCCCAGCCATCGCCGTCTGTTCTGTGTTTCGCATCTATCGCAACCACAACACACTGGCTTCCAAACTTTAATGCTGCCTCACTTATCAGCTCCGGTCTGTCTATTGCCGCCGAATTTATCGATATTTTATCCGCGCCTTCCCTTAGGAGTACTTTAAAATCTTCAATGCTCCTGATTCCGCCTCCTACCGTAAAAGGTATAAAAACCTTGGCTGCAACTCTCCTTACAAGGTCAACTGTCGTATTCCTTCCGTCAGACGTTGCCGTTATATCAAGAAATACAAGTTCATCCGCACCGGCTTTATCATATGCCGCCGCCACTTCAACCGGATCTCCGGCATCTCTCAGATTAACAAAATTAGTTCCTTTAACTACCCTTCCGTTATTACAGTCCAGGCATGGTATTATTCTTTTGGTATACATATGACAACTCCTACAGATTCGCAAAATTCTCAAGTATCTTTAATCCAATCTCACCGCTTTTTTCCGGATGAAACTGACATGCAAAAATATTATCTTTCTCAATCGATGCGTGCACATGTGCCGCATACTCGCTTGTCGCAGCCACAATATTCTCATCATCCGCCTTCAGGTAATACGAATGTACAAAATATACATATGACTGATCCGGCACGCCCTTAAACAGCCTTGCACCCGGCTTAATATCCAGTGAATTCCATCCTATCTGCGGTATCTTAAAGCCTTTGTCTTCCGGGAACCTGATTATCTTTCCCGGCAATATACCAAGACCTTCGACTCCCGGTGATTCCTCGCTGCTGTCAAATAACAGCTGCAATCCCAGGCATATTCCCAGAAAAGGCTTTCCCATATCAGCAACCTCGCGTATCGTATCTGTCAAGCCATACTTATTCAGTCTCTCCATAGCATCACCAAACGATCCGACACCCGGAAGCACAACTTTATCTGCACTCTTAATCAGCTTGCTGTCATTCGTGACAACCGTCTCCTGTCCAAGATACTCAAGCGCTTTCTCAACGCTCTTTATATTTCCGGCATCATAATCTATAATTGCTATCATTCTGTCTATTCCTTTCAAACCAAGCAATACTCTAACATCTGTGTACTACATTGGATTGTAGCACATTCCAAACTCATTGTCTATTTTTTAAATCTGTTTTTCCACTCTGAAATGAATGACAAAATTGCAGCTATCAAACTTGTAGAAAAAAATTAAATCATACGTTTATAATAAGCATTGATATTTATGATCTAAGAACACTTCAGTTATATCAGCTGCTACATCTCCATCTAAATCAACACTGTTTACAGTGAACCCATACCCCGATGCCGCTGCTTTATCTTTTAAGTTGTTTATAACATCGTCAGCATAATTACTGCTCTCAATGATTTGCGCAGCCTCGGCGACATATTCTTCAGCATTCTTTGAGTCTATCGCCGCTGTTGTAATACTTATTCCTCCGAATGTTAAAATAAATAAAAACAACATGCCTATAAATGCATTAAATATCTGTTCCATTTTTTCACCTTGTCGCTTGAAAACGGCAGGGCGCCGCTTTTTATGGCACTATGTTGTGCTTTAAGCCGCATGAGGGATTGTTAGGGGCTTCTCTTTGTTTTCATAATTACCTCGCTGTATTTGGTATCTGTTGATATCAGTGTATCAGCTGCCGGAGCAAAAGTGAAAAGGCATAAGTGTGAAATACACAGTATACATGGAATCCGGCAAAAAATTTTGGGGTTATGACCGAGAAATTGCTTATTTCCCCAAAACAGTCGCCAAGGAAATAAATACGGCACAGCGGTTTTTATGCCCTCTGTGCCGTATTTGCGATGTTTCCATGATGGTTCGTTAATTGTTACTTATCTCTGATTATTTGACGGAATGCCTTTTCCTATTATCAAATACCGTTACACCTGTCAGAACACCGCCGCTTACAAACAGCAGTGCGATCCACAGCATGAGGTTGCTTATATCGCCGGTCTGAGGAGACTTCGGCAGCTTAGCCGTTACGGTGTCGGCTTTGGTGATTTCCTTGGTGCCGTCTTTATCACTGTAATACTTTCCACAGCCGCTGCAGTACCAATACTCGATGTTGCCCTCGGCATCCTCGGTCGCCGCTTTGGCGAGGATATGCTTTAAGTCGGTGTGGTTCTTCGGGTCAGGCTCTCCGTAGGCTTTACCGCAGACTTCGCATACCGCTTTTTCGGTGCAGGTGGCTGTGCCGCCGGTATGACCGTTGTTGACCGTTACGGTCATCTCGGTGGTGTTGCCCGCCCTGTCGGTGACAACGATTTTCTGCCCGCCGTCTGCCGGAGCAAGGGTAAAGCTGCCGTTTTCGTCAAGCGTGACCTCCGTGCCGTTTACGGTGATGGTGTTCACATACTTTTCGTCAACGGTGACCGTCTGTGCCTCGCAATAGATTTTGCCGTCCTCAATGCCGGTGATCACAGGGCTTGTGCCGTCAAGCACAATGCCGTCCGAGCAGATGTAGTCCGTATTGCCTGCATTATCGGTCAGTCTGACATAGATAATGTATTCGTTATCGGGGTCAATGCCGAAGGGTGCTGTGTACGCTGTGAAGGTTATGCCGTCAAGCTCCGCTTTTGTCAATTCCTTATCTGACAGCAGATATTCAATCGTTACCGTCTCACCGCTGTTGTCGACTGCGGTGATCGTAACCGTTTGCGTACCCTTAAAGAACAGACCGAATGTGATGTTGTTGAGGAACACTTTCCAACTGTTCTCGCTGATTTTAATTTCGCCCGTGGGCTTTTCGCTGTCTTTCCACTGCGCTTTGAGCGTTATATTCTCGGCAGGCATGGTTTCGGGAATTGCCTTATCCCAGCCGATGAAGGTGTAGCCCTCTCTTTCCGGGGCTTCAGGTGCGGTAATTACCGTGCTGTAGTCCTGCGTAATCGGAGCAATCTCGCTGCCGCCGTTGGTGTCAAAGGTAATTGTGTATTGATTGATTTCCCACTGCGCGGTGACAGTCATATTTTCAGCGGGCATAGTCGTGGGAATTTCCTTATCCCAGCCGATAAAGGTATATCCTTCTCTTGTCGGGGCTTCAGGTGCGGTAATTACCGTGCCGTAGTCCTGCGTAATCGGAGCAATCTCGCTGCCGCCGGCGGTGTCGAAGGTAATCGTGTAGGTGTTCGCTGCCCATTTTGCATACAATGTTATGTTATCGGTGACTTTATCGCTTGCATAATCCCACGCCGTGCCGTCGGCCTTGTTCCAGCCACCGAAGGTATAGCCCGGTGTGGCGGCGGGAGCATCGGGACGCGTCGCGAGAGTGCCGGAGGGAAGAACCTGCTTTGCGTATTCACTGTCGCCGTCCTTGTAGGTCACGATGACGCCGGTCGTATTGCCGTAAATATACAGACCGCCGTAGAAGAGACCCCAGTCAACATGGTTTGCATTTACACCGGAAGCTCCGCCGATCACCGTCTTGCTTTTGAAGGCGGTAATACCGTTATCTTCTGCAAGACAGGTGATCTTACATGCCTGATTTAGGTCAACCCCACCGTATACCTCGCCGCCGTTGGCGTAAATTGTGGTCTTATACACAGCATTGATAGCGTATCTGCCGTTGTTTTTGATCAGGCCGCCGGTCAACGTGATCACGCCGGTTGTGTCTCTGTTCGCCATCGGACCAAAAGCGTATATGCCGCCGTGAAAGGCCTCTCCGGTCGTTAATCTGTCCGGTGTTGAGCAGCCGACAATGCTGCCGGCGTTCATGGTGAACGAACCGTCAGAGAGAAACAGACCACCGCCGTTATTGGCTATGCAGCCGACGATATTGCCGCCGTTCATGGTGAGTGCGCCGCTGCCGATGATCACGCCGCCGCCTTCCACCCCGTTGGAGAAGAATATCCGGCTGCCCGTGCCGCCTGTGATGATGCCACCATAGATGGTCTCTGTACCGCTGTCGTCCAGCACCCAAGGTTCTACGCCGTTAACCTTGAATTTGTGCTCCGCCGTGGGATTGCTGTCGATAAGGGTCAGGTCGCCGGTGATGCCGCTCTTATTATCGAGGATAATAACGCTGCCGCTGCCGGTCATTTTCAGAACATAGCCGTTGAGATCGAGGGTGACCTTGCGGAGGACGGTCAGGGTCGTGCCGATTGCAATGTCATTTTTCAGCGTGATGATGTCTACGCTGCTGTCCGCCAGCGCATCGACAAGCTCTTGTTCCGTTTCGACTTTCCTGTTTGTCTCACCCTCGGCAAACGCTGTGGTCGGCACAAGGCAGAACAGCATACATAGGGCGAGCAGGATACTGAGTATTCGTTTTTTCATATTCTATTACCTCCGTTTTCGTGTATATCTGCTCAGTCAAGAGCGGTGATTGTAACAGAGCCTCTGAATGAAAGCAGATAGGTTTTGTAATCACCTTGCTCCAGCGAAAATTTGAGTTCAACATCGTTTCTCGCGCCGGTAAGGTCATATATTCTGTTGAAGCAGAGAGAATTTGATCCCCTGCCGTCTTGTTCTATCAGTGTAATATATCTGCAATAGTCATCATCGTAACCGTCAGTCATCCGAACGGAATAGTTTCCGCTATTATCATTTGTCATCGCATTAACCATGCCGCTTACACACACATTGTAGGTATATCCTTTTTTCAGCCTGAGAGTTGTTTCGGTGCGCGATATAAGCCCGCCGCGGTTATGCATTTCCCGATAGTACAGGGGAACTGCACCGTCTGAAAGATGGGTTGACGGTACATACCCCGTGCCGTAAAAATACCCGGAGCTTCCGCCGTTCTGACCGGGGTCGCCCTTGTCGCCTTTGTCACCCTTATCTCCCTTGTCTCCCTTTTCGCCGGGGTCACCTTTGTCGCCCTTATCACCCTTTTCGCCGTCAACACCGTCAGCACCGTCAATGCCTGCGGCTTTTACGGCTGTGTCGATTTCTCCGATCCACCAGTTGCCGTTCTCACCGATAAACGGGGTGTTGCCGTCCGCACCGTCGGCGCCGTCTTGCCCGTTTATGCCGTTTGTTCCGTCCTTGCCGTCGGCTCCGTCTTTTCCGTTTATACCATCCTTGCCGTCAAGACCTTTCAAAACCGAAAGATCGTACAGGTTCAGCCATATTTCATCGCCGGTGTAGCGCCATTGCAATGTGTTTTCGTTCACGCGGAACTCCGGCGTTTTTCCGTTTGCTCCGTCCTTACCGTTCTGTCCGGTGGGGCCTGTGATGTCGGCTATCGCCACAAGGTTCTGCCACTCATCGCCCTCGTAACGCCACTGTATGTGGGTTTCGGCTCGTTGCACCTCTATGTTTTTGGCGTTAATGCCGTCTTTTCCGTTGATACCGTCTTTGCCGTTAATGCCATCTTTGCCGTCAACGCCGTTAATGCCGTCTTTTCCGTTTATTCCGTTTATTCCGTTCTTGCCGTCGATGCCGTTCTTACCGTCGATGCCATTCTTTCCGTCGATGCCATTCTTTCCGTCGATGCCATTCTTTCCGTCGATGCCGTTCTTTCCGTCAGTGCCGTCTTTACCGGCTTCTCCGGCAGCACCTTTCAGCTCGGAAAGCGCCACCAGGTCGTGCCAGTCGGTTTCATCGCTGTATTTCCACTGGATAGCAGTGCCGTTGTTCCGCACCTCAGGCAGTGCGGCGGCGTTGGTCTTTGCCGCTTTGCTCCATCCTATGGCAAGCACGATGCAAAGTGACAAGAGGATGGCGCAAAGGGCCAAAAGTGAGCCTGTGAGTAGTTTTTTCTCTGTTTTCATCTTCTTTCCTCCGTTCGTAATTGGTTATCACGGCGAAGCTTTGCACCGCTGCCCACGCCGTAAATGAGCGGCGGCTGACCGGCTTATGCTTGGTTTGCTTTGTACTTATCCACGAACAGGGCGACTCCCTGCTTTAAGACATCCATCTGGGTTTGAAGATAATATTCATCCTCGAACATGGCGTAGTGCACGCAGGCGCGGACGAATATAAAGATCAGCGGCGTGATGACCGTATAGGGAATGCCGATCTTCGGCTCCAGCCGCTTGGCATACTCGGTATAGCGCTCGTTCACGCCCTCAAAAAACTTCTTGCCGTGCTCGATATACTTCGGAAGTGTATAGACCTGATACATCAGGCGATATTTTTTGCCGTGCTTTTGGGCCGTCCAGTAAGGCACCTCCTTCACAAATCGAACAACATCCTTGGGGTCGGTGGGGGCCATCTCCATAAAGTCGTCCTCAACCTTTTCCATACAGTATGCCGTTGACTCAATAATCAGCTCGTCAAGGTTTTTGAAATACGAATACAGATTTGCCTTTGTGCAGCCGCAGGCATCGGCCAGGGCTTTGATCCCCGTACCCGTCAGCCCGTTTTCCGCATAACACTCAAAGCATTTTTCCATGATTTCACGCTTCCGCTCATTGTGCTGTTGCTCTGTTGTTTTCATGTAAATTGCGCCCCCTAATTGATGTGAACGTTCGTTTAGTATTAGTGTAGCATAGAGTTGAGACTATTTCAAGAGCAGCCTTTAAAAGGGGCCGCAAAAAAGTAGGGGGCAGCTATAAGCTGACTATCCCATCTGTTTTCTGTTATTCCGCCCAGAGATTATTTTACAATACGGAAATGTCGCAGCTGTTTTGACCGCGCGGCAGAAAAAGCGGCCTGGTTCTCAAAAGGAAACCAAGCCGCTATACCATGTCATACCGTGTTCAGTTGATAACTGGGGATTTGCCCTTTGCGGACGGGCGGACTATCTTTTTATCAATCATCTATCTCCGTCTCGTGATGAAGAATTGCGCCGGTGGCCGCGTCAATTTCATAGTCGTACTCCCTATTGCCGGACTTGAACTCTACTTCATAAATAATTGTGCCGTCCTCTACATCCAGCTGAATGTTCATGTCATAGACCGTGTTCGCATCCACACCGGCGTGGTTCAGCGCAATGGATTTTGCCTTAGCGTGACCAATGTCCTGCGCCGTTCCGGGCTGTGTGGGCTTTGCAGGCTGAGCCTCAGATGCTTCGTCGTCATCCGCCGCCTCCCGCTTGGTCTCTATAACTGCGCCGGAGTAGGCGTCGATCTTATACTCTATCTCCTCGCCGTTCCGGCCTGTGATCTCCACCTCATAATGTGCCGGGGATTCGTCCAGCTCCGGGTCGACCTCACTGTGCAATATCTCCGCTGCAGACGCCTTGCCGAACTCCGCCACAGCAATGTCCATCGCCTTGTCTTTACCGATGGGCATAGCGGGCGCACCTGCCTCTGCCAGGTCCTTCAGCTCCTCCACGGAGAGCTTTGCCAGTGCATCAAACTGCAGCCCCGGGTTGATGGCAAGGACGCGATTCACCAGTGCCGCCTTCCCTGTGGAAATGTTGTTTTCCTGTGCCTGCTGGTCTCTCGCCGTGTCCTGTGTCAGCGTCTGCGTCAGAACGGAGGCCTTCGCTTCACTGGTCTGCAAAACGCCGTCCACGGCGTCAGTCAACTCCCGCTGAAGCTTTTCCGCGCGGGCGGTATCCTTGTCCTCCACTGAGATCATAATAGCGGAGGAAATGCTGCTGAGATAGCCGTTGCGCACAAGGCTGCCTACAATGGCGTTCACCGCCACATCCAGCTTGGCGCCCTTGAGATCGGCCCCGTCTCCCATATCCGCAAGGATCGTCTTTGCATCGTCATTGAGCGGCGCGCAGACCAGTACCCTTTCGCTCCTGCTGACCTTCAGCTCGATGCTGGGGTTTACATCCAGCGACACCACGGACGCCACCGCATTCGCCTGCTGATAGAATACACCTCCGCCGCCCAGCAGCATCACCGCAAGGCAGGCAGCGACGAGTGCCGGCCATTTTTTCCTTGCCGGTTTTCTTGTTGTCATATTGATCACCGTTCCTTTCCGCACTTCACAGCGGGAGAGAACGCCGCTCACATCGTCCGGCGCAGTTTTTTCAAGGGCCGAGGCCAGCCTCTGCTCCATTTTTTCGTTAGTCATCGGGCGTCATCTCCTTCCAGAGTACTTCGCATCTTTTTCAATGCTCTGTGATATTTTGACAGGACGGTAGGAAGCGTCAGCTCCAGCAAAGCCGCAATCTCTCGATGCTTCATGCCTGTGACCGCATGGAGCAGCACAATGCGCCGCTCCTCATCACTGAGAGCAGCCAACGCCTGCTGCAGCAGAATGCGCTCATCGGCATCCAGCCCGCACTCCTGTGCGGGAATGGCGTCCAGATCGGCGCCCGCGTTCATGAACGCGTTGATGGTCTTGGTCTCCCGTGCCAGCTTCAGCACACGGGTGGGTCGCTGGAGGAATTCCTCGTCCGTGCACACTTCACCGGGTTCCGGCGGCTCATTGAAGGCGATATGTCCCGTGATGCCGACGCCGCCCCAGCACATATCCAGCTTGCCCAGCTTCTTGCTGCCGGTGGAAGGGCCGCTCCTGATGTTCACCTCGGAATTCGTTACGCATTTCTGCGGAGTTATTCCTGAGCTGACCTTTTGTATGTCCACAGTACCCGCCTTTGTGGGCTTGAGATAATCGGAACTGATAAAGCCCGCCTGCCCGCCGTATACGACGTAATACCAGCTTCCCGTCTGGCCTATTATCTCCACCTCGGCGCCCTTTTTAAGGGTTTCGTAAACCTTGGTATTCTTCGTATTGGGGCCGCTCCGGAAGTTCACTTTGGAATTGGTCTCGCCCCTGGGCAGCACCACGCCGGAGCCGCTGTCCACATTCGCTGCCGTATCCTTATCATTCTCCCCGGTGCCTACGGCCGTGCCTTTATCGTGTACAGTGCCCGTGACGTACTTCGCGTATATGTAGCCCCTTGTACCCTTGTATTCCACAAGACACCAGCCATTTTCATTAGCGTATATAGTAACCTCGGTGCCCTTGGGCAGACGCGCGAGTTTCTTTGTACTGGAGGAAGGACCCTGCCTCATATTCACCTTGGTATTGGTTTTTCCAGTGCCTATGGCGTCGTCGCTTTCCGCCCTGCCTGCATTCTGCTGCTCGCCCCCCGCATATGCTTCCGTCACCTTTACATACTTTGAGCTTACAAAGCCCTCCGTTCCGTCAGAGGTCTTTACGGAGTACCAGCCATCCTTTTTGCCATAAAGTATAAGCTCTGTATCCTTTTTCAGAGTAGCTATTATCGCTGAATCGGTATTGCTGCCCTTGCGCAGCCTGACGCTGCCAGTGGTAACGCTCCTGCCGGCAGC
>OIEI01000191.1_pt1 | contig 26085 bp, 29 predicted proteins | sample 1581781 | NCBI WGS metagenome assembly OIEI01 (sample SAMN01760935, study PRJEB22395) | human gut metagenome | reverse complement strand
AGAAGGAGACATGGGAAAAGGATCTGGTAGAAGTGTACCAGGATTTGATTTATACAATGCTTTAAGCAAGTGCAACAATTATATAGAAAAATTTGGTGGACATTCTATGGCAATTGGAATATCTATAAAAAAAGAAAATTTTGAAAAACTAAAAGCAGAAATAGAAAAATGTGCAGAAGAAAGAAATATAAGCGATATAATGCCAATAATAAACATAGACAAAAGAATTAATTTAAAAGATATTAGTATTGAAGAAGCAAAGTCTCTGGAATTGCTAGAGCCATTTGGAGAAGCAAATAAAATGCCAATATTTTTAATACAGAATTTAAAAATTGATTCCATAAGAGCACTATCAGATGGTAAACATTTAAAATTAACATTAAAACAGGACAATTATATTATAGATGCAATAGGATTTAATATGGGAGAATTGTCAAAACAGTATCTTTTAGGGGATAAAGTAGATGTTGTAGGTACTATTGAAATAAATACATTTGGAAACAAAGAGAATATTCAAATAAATTTAAAAGATATTAGAAAAGCAATGTAATTGACATTACAAAAGGGGATGATTATTTGTATGGAAGATAATAAACCAACCATAGAAAAAATTATAACTACAATGAAAAAAAATAGCAGAAAAAATGATATAAAATTAATATCAAAAGCATATGAATTTGCAAAAAATAAGCACAAAGACCAATTAAGAAAATCTGGAGAGCCATACATTATACACCCAATAGAAGTTGCAAATATACTTGCGGATTTGGGCTTAGATGATGCAACAGTATGCGCAGCACTTTTACACGATGTACTAGAAGACACAGATACAAGTAAAAGCGATTTAGAGAAAGAGTTTAACAACGAAGTAGCAGAGATGGTGGATGGAGTTACTAAATTGAGCAAATTAAAATATGCAAGTATGAAAGAGCAACAGGTTGAAAATTATAGAAAAATGTTTTTAGCCATGGGTAAAGACATAAGAGTTATACTAATAAAATTAGCAGATAGATTACATAATATGAGAACTTTGAAATATTTAACCAGAGATAGGCAAATTGCAATTGCAAAGGAAACTATGGACTTGTATGCACCATTGGCAAATAGATTAGGTATATATTCATTAAAATGGGAACTAGAGGATTTAGCATTTAAATATTTATATCCTGAAGAATATAGGGAAATAGTGGAAGGAATTAACAGAAAAAGGGAAGAAAGACTAAAATTTATAGACATTATATTGCATGAGATTAAGACAGAGCTAAAAAAGCAAAGAATCGAAGCAGAAATTACAGGAAGGGCAAAACATTTATACAGTATTTATAGAAAAATGCAAAGAGATAATATTACCTTAGAACAAGTATATGACTTGTTTGCTTTAAGAATTATTGTTAATTCTGTAAAAGATTGCTATAGTGCTTTAGGAATTGTGCATGAACTGTACACTCCTATGCCAGGAAGATTTAAAGATTACATAGCTGTTCCAAAACCAAATATGTATCAATCATTGCATACAACATTAATAGGACAAAAGGGTACACCATTTGAGGTTCAAATACGTACATGGGATATGCATAGAATAGCTGAATTTGGTATAGCAGCACATTGGGCATATAAGGAAGCTAATAATAGCAGAAACAAAAAGTCAAATGTAACAGTAACAGACGATAAACTTGCATGGATTAGAGAAGCATTAGAATGGCAAAAGGATATGCAAGACCCAGAAGAATTTTTGAAAACATTGAAAACAGAATTATTTGAAGATGAAGTGTATGTGTTTACTCCAAAAGGAGATATAAAGTCTTTGCCAAAGGGAAGCACTCCAATAGATTTTGCATATAATATACATGCAGAAATTGGACATCACATGACAGGATGTAAGATAAATAGTAAAATGATGCCTATAATTACAGAACTGAAGAATGGCGATATAGTAGAAATAATAACATCAGAACAATCTAAAGGTCCAAGCATGGATTGGTTAAAGTTTATTAAAAGCTCTGGCGCAAAAAGCAAAATATTAAGCTGGTTTAAGAAAACACAAAGAGAAGAAAATATTGTGAAAGGTAAGGAACTAGTAGAAAAAGAAATAAAAAAGATAGGCATAAATTATTCGGAAATATTTAAGCATGATTTTGTACAAGTAGTACTTAATAAATATAAGTATAATAGTGTAGAGGATATGTATGCAAGTGTTGGATTTGGGGCAATATCAGCAGGGAAAATAGTTGCAAGATTGTTAGAAGAATACAGAAAAGAACATCAAGAAGAAAATTTAGAAGAAAAGTTAGAAGAGCTGTCTAATGAAAAGGCAAAAACATACAAGCCTTCAAAAGCCGGAGTTGTTGTAAAGGGAATTGACAATTGCTTGGTAAAATTGTCAAAATGCTGTAATCCAGTGCCAGGAGATGAAATAATAGGATATATAACAAAGGGTAGAGGCGTTTCTGTTCATAGAAAAGATTGTGTAAATACTCGAAATTTATTAGAAGAAGAAAACAGAATTATAGATGTATACTGGGATTCAGATGAAAAAACAACATATAATGTTGATATAGAAATATATGCTAATGATAGAAGCGGACTATTGGCAGAAATAATAGCTGAAGTTTCAAATGCAAAGTGTAATTTAATTGCTGTAAATTCAAAGGCTACTAAAGAAAAAATCGCTATAACTGAAATAACAGTGGAAATTCCTAATATAGATGGATTAAATAAAGTATTAAAAGCACTTAGAAAAATAGATAGCGTATATGAGGTAAGGAGGAAAAAATGATACTAAAGAGAATAAAAGTAAATACAGGATTAATAGAAGAAACAAATTGCTATATAATACAAGACCAAGAAACTATGGAAAGTATAGTCATAGACCCAGGAGGAGAAGCAGACAAAATTATAGACATGCTAAACATATTGCAAGCTAAAGTAAAATATATATATTTAACACATTGCCATTGTGACCACATAGGAGCAGTTGAAAAAGTAAAACAAGAAAAGGGTGGTAAAATTTTAATACACAGATTTGATGCAGAAGGGCTATATGACCCAAGTATTAGTTTAATAGACCAGGTTGGACTTAATGTGCCAGAATTAGAAATAGCATCAAGAGTGGATGATAATGACATTATACATATAGGAAACATAGAATTTAAAGTAATACATACACCAGGACACACAAAGGGAAGTAGCTCTTTATATTGCGAAACAGAAAATATGCTATTTTCTGGCGATACAATATTTAAAGGAACATGGGGAAGAACAGATTTGCCAACAAGCAATTTTGAAGATATAATAAACTCTATAACAAATAAAATTTTAGTATTACCAGATGATACAATTATATATCCAGGTCATGGAAGAATGACAAGAGTTAAAGATGAAAAAAATATATATTTAGAGCTAAAGGAAGCACAAGACGTGTAAAAAAAGAAAGGAATGAAAAAAATGATACAAAAACCTAAGGGAACAAAAGATATATTGCCACAAGATTCATATAAATGGCAGTACATAGAAGAAAAGTCAAAAGAGCTATTTGCAAACTATGGCTTTAAAGAAATTAGAGTTCCTGTTTTTGAAAATACAGAGCTTTTTCAAAGAGGCGTTGGGGAAACTACAGATGTTGTACAAAAAGAGATGTATACTTTTGAGGATAAAGGCGGGAGAAGTATAACACTAAGACCAGAAGGAACAGCAGGTGTAGTAAGAGCATATATAGAAAATGGAATGTCTAGTTTACCATCACCAACTAAAATGTGGTACAATATGTCGATGTATAGATACGAAAATGTACAAAAAGGAAGGCTTAGGGAATTTCACCAGATTGGTGCAGAAGTTTTAGGAACAAATTCGTATTTGGCAGATGTAGAAATAATACTTATGGCTAATGAATTATTTAAAATATTCAATATTCCAAATATAGAATTAGTTATAAATAGCATTGGTTGCCCAGAATGTAGAAAAAAATATCAAGAAAAATTAAAAGAGTATATAGAACCAAACCTAGATAAGTATTGTGACGTGTGTAAATCAAGGTTTGAAAAAAATCCAATGAGAATATTAGACTGTAAGGAAAAAACATGCAAGGAGTATAACAAAAATGCTCCTGCAATAACAGAATATCTATGTGATGAGTGTAAGGAACATTTTGAAAATGTAAAAAACGCATTAAAAGAATTAAACATAGAATATACAATTGATACTGGAATAGTAAGAGGTTTAGATTACTATACTAAAACTGTATTTGAATTTATTTCTAAAGATGAAGGGTATACAGTTCTTGCAGGTGGAAGATATGATGGATTAGTAAAAGAATTAGGCGGAGCAGATACACCAGCAATAGGCTTTGCAATGGGAATGGAGCGATTAGTAGAAATATATGAAAAATATAATGCAAATCCAATAGAGCCAAAGAATATGCAAATATATATAGCAAACATTGGAAAAAAAGCCGGAATATATGCTACAAAACTCACACAGGATTTGAGAAAAAAAGGCATATATGTAGAAAAAGATGTATCAGAAAGAAGCTTAAAGGCGCAGTTTAAATATGCAGATAAAAAGAATGCAGAATATTGTTTAACAATAGGCGAAGAAGAAATTGCAAGCCAAAAGGCAAAAATTAAAAATATGAAAACAGGGGAAGAAATAGAAGTAAATTTATCAGAAGAACAATGGAAGCAAGATATTGCAAAGTAACAGTTCTAAAAAAATAATCCTTTGAATATATTAATATATAATAGCATATGGACAAAGGAGAAAATGTAAAAATGATAAATTTAGCAGTAATTAATATAAAAGAAGTGGTAAAATATCTAGTAAAGTTAACTATAGTAATAACAGTTGTAGTTGCACTTACTAGATATTTTTCTACTTATAAAAATGCTTTGACCAATAAGTTTAGTGACAAAACATTTCTGGAATGTATAAATCAAACAATTCCAGGAATTAAAGTTATGAATAAAGCAGAAACAAAAACACCAAAGATAGAACCATTAAAAATGATGCTAAATATGGAATTAGCGATGATAGATACAATACACGAAGAGAAAATTACAAGTAATGGAGAAGAAAGAGTGAAAAATAATAATATAGAAGAACAGCCAACAAATGAAAAAGTTGAAGAAATACAAACAGGAGTAAAAACAGAAGTGTTGGAAAATAATGTGCCAACAAAATTTACAGATGAATATAATGGAGTAAAAGTAAAAAATGGAACAGACAACAAACTTACAAAGGAAATACTAACACCAAATGTAAATATAAATATGAAAAATGTTTTAATTTTTCATACACATACATGCGAGAGCTATACACCAAGTCAAGCATATCCATATAAACAAACAGGTAATTTTAGAACTACAGATAGAAATTATTCGGTAGTAAGAGTTGGCAGAGAGTTAGAGAATTATTTAAAACCATATGGATATAATATAATACATGATGAAAGTTATCATGATTACCCTTCTTATTCTGGATCATATAGTAGTTCATTAGAAACAGTGGAAAAAATACTCAAAGAAAATAGTGGATATGATATAGTGTTAGATTTACACAGAGATGCAATAGGAGATAACACATATGCACCAACAGTAAAAATAGGAGAGGAATATGCAGCACAATTAATGTTTGTAATTGGTTCAAATGGTGGTGTAGATGAACATGAAAATTGGCAAGAAAATTTAAAATTTGCTGTAAAAGTACAGGAAAAAGCAAATGAATTATATCCAGGATTATTTAAGCCAATAATATTAAGAAATTCAGATTATAACCAGTTTGTATCTAAGGCAGCATGCATAATAGAAGTAGGAGCAACAGGTAATACACTTGAACAATGCCTAGCAAGCATGAAATACTTATCAAAAGTAATAAGGGAGCTTTAGTTTTTTTGTAAATCAATAGGAGTAGAAATTTAATCTACTCCTACCAATTTATTTGCTTCGTCCTCCGAAAGATATCCGTATTTTACCATAGATTGTATTACCTTTTTTTGACGGCTTTTTGTTAAGTCAGGATTTTGTGTTGGAGCATAAACACTTGGAGCATTTGGAATGCCTGCTAACATAGTTGCCTCGTATAAAGTCATTTCTTGAGGTTCTTTAGTTAAATAACCATTACAAGCTTCCTTTATTCCATAATAGCCGTCGCCAAAATAAATTGTGTTAACATATAACTCTAAAATCTGCTTTTTAGAATATTGCTTTTCTAAATCAAATGCAACAAAAATTTCTGCGACTTTTCTAATAAGTGCCGGGGTATCAGTATCAATAAAGTATAAATTGTTGGCAACTTGCTGGGTAATTGTACTGCCACCTTCTAAAAGTTTAAAATTAGAAACATTTCTTACAATGGCTCTGCCAATAGCAATAAAGTCAATTGCACCATGTTTTTCAAAGCGATGATCTTCAACAGCAATTACAGCATTTTTATAATAATCTGGTAAACTATCTATAGAAACATAATTATTGTCAGTTTGAAGTTTAGTAACCATATTTGTTAAACTTACCTCATCAATACTGTCTTTATATAATTTATAACCTTTAAAATATAAAATAGAGATAATAGTTAATACACAAAACAACAAAAATATTAATATTCTTTTAAAAATCTTCACAAAATCACCTCTTATAAATTTATTATAACTTATAGATTAAAAAAAATCTATATGAATTAGATAAGAAAAAGCTATTTTTATATTTGTAAATTATTTTAACATTGTAAAGTGACTCTAAAATGACTAACGTAAAAGGGGATTTTTTCCTTGACAAGACCTAATAAATGTAATTTAATATATTTGGTGATAATGAATGGAAAATACAGTAGCAAATGAAAGAAATATACAAATATATCCACTATATAAAGCATTTGCATGGGACATGTTTTTTTACTATTCAATAGCATTTTTATTTTTAACACAAGTGAAAAACCTTTCCCCATCAGAGGTGCTATTAACAGAAGCGGCATACCCAATATTTAAAATGTTATTACTTATACCATTTACAAAATTTATAGAAAAACAAGGAAAAAGAAAAAGTTTAATTTTTGCTAATATATCAATTGTATTATCTATATCAATTTTGATTTTTGCACAAAATATATGGTATGTTTTTGCATTTCAACTATTTTCTTCTTTAGGATATTTAATAAAGGGAATATGCGAAACCAATATGTTGTATGACAGTATTCCCAGAAATCCCAAAAGAGGTAGCTTATTTGCAAAAATAGATGGTAAAGCAACCAGTTACTATTATTATATAAACTCGGTTGCATCATTTGCAGCAGGATTTTTATATGTTATAAATCCATATATACCAATGGCTTTATGCTTAATAATGAGCGTAATTGCAACATTGTTGTGTTTTAAATTTAAAGAGATAGATGATGAAAGAAATGAAGTTAAAGAAAATCACAAAGATAATACAAAAGGGTTACTAAAAGATATATTAAAATCGCCTAGATTAATTAATTTGATTTTATTTGGTGCATTATTTTATGGTTTATTAGCTATTTTAACGACATTAAGAACTAGTTTGCTTGACGAAATTAGACTTCCAGAGCAATATTTTGGTGTAATATTTGCATTATTAGAAATTATTTCTGGAATAACAACAATGAACCAAAACAAATTTCATAATAAATTAAAAAATAGAACATTAGCAGTACTATCTATTCCTGTAACGGTTTCTTGCATAATATTAGGAGTAGTGGCAAAAAGTAATATACCATTTATGTTTGTTATAGTTATACTGATATTACTATACATAATACAATATGTAATGAAAGGACCATTTTACATATTGATAAAAAGATATTTAAATAATTTTACAACTCATAAAATAAGAAATAAAATTTCTTCTGTATATAATTTGGTAGAAAATATATCAAGATGCATTATTGCACTTATTTCATCAATATTATTAAAATATACAACTACAGCTAACACACTACTAATAATAGGTACAATTTACACAATTTTATTATTAGCAATGCTAATAAATATGAAAGGAAAAGTTGGCTTAAATCCAGAAGAATATACAGAAAAAGATATTAAGTTTTTAAATTTAAAATAATTGACAAAATGAATAAGTTAGTAGATAATAGAATAAAAGTTACAAAGGAAATTTTTAAGGTACCTAAGGAGGAAAAAATATGTATGTATTTAATAGGATAACAGTTAATCCGCAATTGCCAAAGAGAATAGACAAATTGTCTAAAATAGCTAATAATTTATGGTGGGCTTGGAACACGGAATTTTTAAAGTTATTTAAAGAAATTGATATAGATTTATGGGAGAACATTGGAAAAAATCCAGTTAAATTTTTAAAGCAAGTTTCTCAAGAAAAATTAGAAAAGATTGTAGAAAATGAGGAATTTCTTAAGGAATATGACAAAATTGTAGAAGATTATGAAGATTACATGAATAGTAAAATAACATGGTTTAGTAAAAAGTATCCTAACAATAAGAATGACTTAATAGCATATTTTTCGGCGGAATATGGGTTGGACGAAACATTGCCAATTTATTCTGGTGGATTAGGAATTCTTTCTGGCGACCATTTAAAATCAGCAAGTGACTTGGGAATTCCATTTGTAGCAGTTGGATTGTTGTATAAAAATGGCTATTTTAATCAAAAAATTAATGGCAATGGAATTCAAGAAACAGAATATAACGAGATTGATATATCAGCATTACCAATAATACCAGTAAAAGATTGTGAAAATAATGATGTTATTATTTCAGTACAGCTTCCAAAAAAGAAATTGTATTTAAAGGTATGGGAAATATTAGTGGGAAGAGTAACATTGTATTTAATGGACTCTGACATAGATAAAAATATAGAAGAATATAGAAAAATTACTAAAACTCTATATGGCGGAGATCAGGAAATGCGTATATGTCAAGAAATAGTTTTGGGAATGGCAGGAATTGAATTATTACGTACATTAGGATTAAACCCAACTGTTTACCATATGAATGAGGGACATTCTGCATTTTTAACTTTAAAATTAATAGAAAATATCATTAAAGAGAAAAAGGTATCTTTTGAAATAGCAAGAGATATTGTAAGCTCTAAAACTGTATTTACAACACATACTCCAGTACCGGCAGGAAACGATATTTTTCCACTAAACTTAATAGAAAAATATTTTAAAGATTATTGGAATGAATTGGGAATACAAAAAGTAGATTTTATGAAGTTAGGAATGAAACCAAAAGACGGATTGGAAAATTCTTTTAATATGGGAATTTTGGCTCTAAAAATTGCAGGAAAAAAGAATGGAGTTAGTAAGCTTCATGGAGCAGTATCAAGAGAACTATTTAGTGAAATATGGCCTAATATAGCAGCAAATGAATCACCAATAACATATGTTACAAATGGAATACATACTTGTACATGGCTTGCACCATCATTAAAGAAATTATATAATAAATATTTAGTTCCTTATTGGCAAGATAATATACAGTGTGACGAGACTTGGGAAAAAATTAAAACAATACCTGATGATAGACTATGGGAAGAGCATAATGCTAGAAAGCAAAAGTTATTAGAAGTTGTTAAAAATAGCACAATATCAAGGTTAAGAAGAATAGGATATAATTACGAAGAAATAAACAAAATAGTGTCAGGATTAAATCCTAATGCTTTGACAATAGGTTTTGCAAGAAGATTTGCGACATATAAAAGAGCAACACTGATATTTAAGGATTTAGAAAGAATTACACAAATATTTAGTGATAGTGGTAAACCAATACAGATAATATTTGCAGGAAAAGCACATCCTGCAGACAAAGAAGGGCAAGATTTAATAAAGTTTATACATGAAATATCTATGAAACCACAATTTAAGGGCAAAGTTTTCTTATTAGAAAATTACAATATAGCAATGTCAAGGTATTTAATTTCTGGCGTAGATGTATGGCTTAACAACCCAAGAAGACCAATGGAAGCATCAGGCACTAGTGGACAAAAAGCATCTGTAAATGGAGTTGTAAATTTAAGTATATTAGATGGCTGGTGGGCAGAAGGGTATAACTCGAAAAATGGTTGGGCAATAGGCCAAAACAAAGATTATGATAATTATGAAATACAAGATAAAGCAGACAGCGACAGTTTATATGACATATTGGAACATAAAGTTATACCAACATACTATGATAAAAATGAAAAAGGTATACCTACAAAATGGGTTGAATTAATGAAAAATTCGATAATGTCAACAGGTGGAAGATTTAGTACATCGAGAATGCTAATAGATTATACAGAAAAGTTGTATTTGCCATTATGTGATTTATATAATAGATATTACTCAAGTTTAGAAAATGTTGCAACATATAATTTGTGGAAGCAAGAATTATATAATAACTGGGATGACATTAAAATTACACAGGAAAATAATTTAGATAATATTACAATAGATGCAGGTAATAATATTGAAGTTAAGTGTAAAGTAGAGTTGCCAAACATATTGCCAGACAATGTAGAGGTTCAAGTATATTACGGCAAAATTGAAGAAAACGGTGTTGTAGATGATATAACAATAATTCCAATGAAAATGAAAAGTTCAGACGTAGAAAACAAAATATATGAATATATTGCAAAAGTTAATTTGAAAAATGGTGGAAACTATGGATATACTTTTAGGGTTATGCCAAAACACGAAATGCTATTAGATTCTGCGAATTTAAATTTAGTAAAATGGATAACAAAATAAGTTATATAAAATATAATGATATATGGGTTTATAGGTTAATCCCCCAAAAACCTAAATATATTTATAAGGAATAGGAAAATGCGCAAAACAAAAATTATATGTACATTAGGACCTGCTGTTGATAATCCAGATATATTGGAAAAACTTATGTTAGCAGGAATGGATGTTGCTAGAATAAATTTTTCTCATGGAAATTACGAGGAACAGCAAGATAGAATTGAAAGAGTAAAAGAAGTTAGAAAAAGAGTTAACAAGCCAATATCATTATTATTAGATACAAAAGGACCAGAAATAAGAATAGGAAAATTTGCTAATGATGAAATTGTACTAGAAAATGGTGATGTGTTTACTTTAACAAATGAAGATATTTTGGGAAATAAAACAAAGGTGTCTATTACATATAAGAATTTATATAATGAAGTACAAATAGGCACAAAAATATTGATTAATGATGGAACAATAGAAACTATTGTTAAAAAAATTGATGGAAAAGACATCATATGTGAAGTTATAAACGGAGGAAAACTTACAAACAGAAAAAGTATAAACATACCTGGAATGAACATTAATTTACCAAGCATTACTCAAAAAGATATAGATGATATAAAATTTGGAATTATAGCAGGGTTTGACTACATAGCAGCTTCTTTTGTTAGAAAGCCAGAAGATGTCCTTGCAATAAGAAAAATACTAGAAGAAAATGATGGAACACATATAAAAATAATTTCTAAAATAGAAAATAGAGAAGGTATAAACAACTTTGATAAAATTTTGGAAGTATCTGATGGAATTATGGTTGCAAGAGGAGATTTAGGTGTAGAAATTCCTATGGAAGAAGTACCAGTAAGGCAAAAAGAATTTATATCTAAATGTGCTAAAGCAGGAAAGCCTGTAATAACGGCTACGCAAATGTTGGAGTCTATGATATTAAATCCAAGACCTACAAGGGCAGAGGTAAGTGATGTTGCTAATGCTATATATGATATGAGCACCTCAATAATGCTCTCGGGAGAGTCGGCTACAGGAATATATCCAATAGAATGTGTTAAAACAATGGCAAAAATAAGTGAAACAATAGAGGATTCTATTAAATATTGGAAAAGATTTAAAAATAAGGAATATGCTAAAGAAAACAAAGATTTAGAGTATAGCCTAAATTATTCAACTTGTACTACTGCAATGGAACTTAATGCAAAAGCTATATTTGCATATACAAATACAGGAAGAACAGCAACAATGTTGGCAGGATTTTTTCCTCAATGCCCAATATATATAATAACAGATAATGAAATAACATATAGACAAATGGCTTTATTATGGAATATTAATCCAATATTAGTTGATAAAGATGAAGACATAGACAAAATGATAAATAACGGCATAGAAATAGCAAAAAAATATAACTATGTAAAAAAGGATGACATAATAGTAATCGCAGGAGGAGCATCAATACTTTCTTGCCATGATGAAGCAACTACAAATAGAACAATAGGTGGAGTTTTAAAAATTTAATAACAAGATGTATAAAGAGGGAGTTAAAATTGGCGATTATAGAAAATAAATATCGTATTGGAGTAAAATACGTGAATCAAAATAGACTATTGACATTAAGGGGAATAATATTGTTGCTAGAGGATTTGGCGTGTAGACATTCAGATATGGTTGGTTTTGGCATTAATGATACATTTAAAACAAACCTTTCATGGGTATTACTTAATTGGAAGATAAAAATTTTAAAAGAAGCAAATTATGGCTCTACTGTGACTGTAAAAACATGGTCAAGAGATACTAATAAATTATATACATATAGGGATTTTGAAATATATGATGAAAATAATAATTTAATTTGTATAGCATCTTCTAAATGGGTATTATTAAGTACAAAAACAGGTCACATAACACAAATTACAGACGAGATAAGAAATGCATACAATCCAGAAAACAAAACAGTGTTTGAAGAACCAGAAATATCAAAACTAATAGAACCATCAAATGCCAATGAGACATTTTCATTTAGAGTTAATAGAAGAGATATAGACATAAATAATCATATGAATAATTTGTACTATTTGGATTATGCTTTAGAGGCATTGCCAGAAGATGTGTATTTAAAAAAATTTAAAAATGTAGAAATTACATACAAAAATTCATCAAAGTTAGGGGATATAGTAAATTGTTTTTATAAAGAGCAAGAAGATGGCTATTATGTTGTAATGAAGTCAGAAACAAGCAAAATATTATATGCAATAATAAAATTGTGTTAGAAAATGATAGAAAATCTAAAATAATTAGAAAGAAAAAAATAAATGTATAAGGACTAGTTATAGTTAGTCTTTGTATGAGAGAGGAAAGTGAATGACAAGAGGAAAGAGAATGAAAAAAAATAATAATACAAAAATTATTTTTTATTTTATTATATATTTTTTACTTTTTTTTGTTTTAATATATTCTGGAATTAAAATTTATGAATGGTACAGGGATAAAAATAAAAACAATGAAATAGCAAAAAAAATTAAGGAGACGGTAATAGTTGAAAGCAATGGTAAAAATAAAGAAGAATATTTGATTGATTTTGATAAATTGAAAGAACAAAATAATGAAGCTATTGCGTGGATTAAAGTAAATAATACAAATATTGAGTATCCTGTTGTTAAAACTAAAAATAATGAATTTTAGTTAAATCATAGTTTTGATAAAAGCGAAAATTTGGGAGGATGGATTTTTGCGGACTACAAAAATAAATTTAATGGCACAGATAAAAATATTGTTATTTATGGGCACAATATGAAAGATAATTCGATGTTTGGGACTATGCAAAAAATTTTGAATCCAGAGTGGTATAATAATGAAGAAAATACAAATATTATACTAAAGACTGAAGGGAAAAATTATATTTATAAAGTTTTTTCAATATATAGAATAGAAAATGAAGATTATTATATTAAAACAGAATTTAACAATGATAGTGAGTTTGAACAATTTTTAAATACCTTAAAGGCAAGAAGCATAAGGAATTTTAACATGGATATGCTTGAAAGTGATAGTATTTTAACACTGTCTACCTGTGATAACAACAATAAATATAGAGTTGTTTTACATGCTAAAAAAATATAGGAGGAAAAAATTATGGAGAATTTAAAAAAGAATAAAATGTTTATAATAATTATTAGTGTTTTAATTATAATTGTTGCTGTTCTTGGTATAATGCTTATTAAGAATAATGATGGAAGAGGTAATAAAGTGGGAAGTAGTGACAAAAATGAAAAAAACATAAAAATTGTAGAAAACGAGGTAAATAAGCTTACGTTAGAAGATTTTTCAAATTCAGCGTTTAGTATGAAAAAACCAAATGGATGGACAGTCGAAACAGGGGGAATAGATATATTTTATACAATTAGGGTATATGACCCTCAAAATACAAACAATCAAATATATATAATGTTAAAGATGCAACCATTATTAAAAACAGAAGCAGGAAAAAGATCTTGGCAGAATTACTACAACATGAGTGGCAATAATTCACAATACAAGTTGTTTGCAGATGCCGTGGTTTTAGCAAATCCTACAACAGAAGAGTTTTATAAAAAATTTGACGAGATAGCAGCATATGCAAGTGCAATAGAACCATCATTTTCTACAATAAAGTTTCCTAAATTTTCAAATTTTACTAAACAGGAAGAGTTTGAATCAACAGCTAGTATGAAAAGTGTTGCATTAGATAGCAAAGTGTTAAGAGGAACTTTTACAGGTGATAATTCAAAGCAAGGCGAGGGCTTATTTATGGCATCAATTGTTAATTTTGGCAATAACTATCTTGGCGGTGTAGATACTTCATACTATAAAGTGATGCAATACTTGGATATGAAAGAGTTTATGACACAGAAACTAATGACATATACAAAGCATATAATGGTTTTACCGATGAATATGATGGCGAAAGATATAAATCAATAACAGATAACATGTATACAGAAAAAACCAGTGGCTATATAGAAAAATAATGTTATATATAAAATGAAAATATACAGCACCTTCTTAAATATTTTGTCATATTATGTATTATACAAACAAATAAGGAAAGATAGGGTTAAAAATTTTTTAATCTGAATCAATACCTTAGGAAAGGAATGATAATTAAAATGTATAATTGCAAATATAGAAGGTGTTGTTGTCAAAAAAGCTTTGACAATAATATGCTACAAGATGCATGTAATAATTGTGGTGTAGTAGCAGATTATTACAACGAGAATAATAAAAATTCTTCTTGCGATTGTGGATTTGAAGAAAGTGAAAACGTTTTTCCAACTAATCCAATGTTTGGTCAAAGCTATGTTCCAATTCAGACAATGAACAAAACATTTACCCCTTGTGTTGGATTAAAAATGGGAACAATATTTCCAGAGTTAGTTAGCCCATATGTACCATGTCAATCTATAGAAGAAAATGCTTTTATAAAAGCTATGAATACGGTTGGAGAGGGGTGTAATAAATGTTACTAGAAGAAAATGAAAACAGGAATTGTAACTGCAACAATGCAAATAATAGTTGTTGCCAAAAAAATCCTACTCCAAGTGTTTCAACATATTCTTTTAATTTTACTAATATTATGCCAGAAGAATTTTGTGCAGAGGAAGAAATGACAAGGGCAGATATGTTACAAAAAATACGTTGCTTAGGATTTGCAGTTGTTGAACTTGCAGAATATTTAGACACACATGCAGATGACAAAAGAGCATTGGCGCTTCATAAAGAATATGCTAATGAATTAAGAGAACTATCAAATAAATATCAAAAAGTATATGGACCGCTTACAATTGCATTTCCATGTAATAAATGGAGATGGTTAGAGGAACCATGGCCTTGGGAAAGGGGGAGTTTTTAATGTGGACCTATAATAAAGTATTACAATATCCTATAAATATAAAATGCCCTAATCCAAAACTAGCAAAAAATATAATAAGCCAATATGGAGGCCCAGACGGCGAATTGGGAGCATCTCTTAGATATTTATCACAAAGATTTGCAATGCCAGATCAAAATGCAAAAGCAATATTAAATGATGTAGGTACTGAAGAATATGGCCCATAAAGAGGTCGCTTTATAAATAAGGGTATTAACTTTTTTTAGAGGTTAAACTACTCTTTCTTATTATATAAAAATATGATATAATATAAACATCAAATCGCTATTATGCTTATAAATAGGCACAATAGCGATTTTTTGTTACTAATTTGTTATTAGTTCAAACCCAAAAATCAAATTTTATAAGTTCAATTGCTTCTTTTAATTCTTCAAAAGTTTTGTGGGTGTAAGTTCGTTCACCAACATCTTTTGATTTATGTCCCATCATTAAATCAATACATTTCTTATTTGCTTTGGCAGAATCTAATTTACTTCTGAAAGTATGTCTACATTCATGTGGGGTATGATTCATTTGAAGTTTTTCCATCATTTCATTCCAAAAAATATAATATTGACTTTTAGAAAGTTTTTTTCCATCCCATTCGATTAAATATTTTTTGTTTGATTTTATTCTTTTTTTAACAATATATTGAATATAAGAATGAATTGGAACAAATCTGTTTTTTCCAGATTTACTTTTTGAACCACCATTAAAAAAACCAGTTTCTAAATTTATTTGTGTTAATTCCATTGAAAGTAATTCATTAAGTCTAAAACCAGTAAATAAATATAAAATCAATGTTTCAATCCATTCATCGTTTTTATTTTCATATACTTTTTTAATTTCTTCATCTGTAAATGGTTCTTTGGTTGTTTCAGGAACAGGTGGGGCAGTAGTTATAAGCGAATACATTTTATTAATAATATCAATTTCAAATGCAAATTTATCAAGATGACCAAATAAATTCTTAATTGACCATTGTGTAGAATATTGACAACCACAATTATCAATACAATCTTGCATATCAAAAGACCTTAATTTTCTGTAAACAGTATCATAATATTTATCACAATGTTTATATGCTGATTGAAGTGACCTTCTTGTTCCTTCATTAACACTTGGTGATTTAACTTCTTTCCATTTTTCATATAACATTTTTAATGTTATTTTATCTCTGTCAACATTCCAAGGTTCGTGATTATATAATGCCAACATTTCCATCCCTTTTTCTCTTGTTTCTGTATAACCAATTGACTGATAAATAGGATGACCTTTTTTATTAAAGCCAATCGTTTTTCTTACAGCATATGGCTTTCTTCTGTTACCTGATAATTTAACAACAGTTCCATATCCATTTGGATTTTTCATTTTACATTTCCTTTCTTAAATATTTATCAAAATAATTAATCCATTCACTAATATGTTCATTAAAATCATCATATACTGTATAACTTTTGTATAATGATTTTAAGATTTGCATTGAATGTTTTCTTCCTTGTAATTTTATTTTTCCAATATATAAACCATTTTTATATTCAACATTTAATGTTCCATCTGATAATCGTAATAAATATATTTTTTCGTTTATATCATTAGATAATTTTAAATATAAAGTATTAAAAAATTGTTCTTCCAAATCATTTACTTCAAATATTTTTGAAGGTGGGTTTGTGGAATACTTAATTGGATATTTCATAATTTTCACCTTGAACCTTTCTTCTAACATTGAACCACATTAAAGTATTGAAAAATCAACATTTTTAAAATTTAGGGTTCAAGGGTTCAAGGCTTTTACTATATTATTTATTTTTTATAAAACATCGTAAAATTACAATGATTTAATTTTTTAATTTAATTATTAAGTTTAATTTGCCTTGAACCACTTTGAACCACTTACAGCCAAGCGAGTTTCACTTTGAACCTTAACCATGAACCAACTTGGAACTTTTATTTCTTCTTTTTTCTAAAATCATAATAAATTATAGTACCTTGGCATCCCTTTTTTCTTGTATTATATATTTGGGAATAGAAGTTAAATCAATTATATTTTCAATGGCTTTTTCTTTTCCAATTGAATTAAGTTTTGTAAAATAATTTAATAATTCAACTGAATCTTTCCCATATTGTAATTGAATAGTTTCAATCAATTTTACTTCATTACTTAATTTATTAAATGAATTAAATTCTTCATCCCATCCCATGAGTTCATAGGGTGTACAACCAATTAATCTGCAAACATTTAAAATTGTTTTACCTTTCATTTCTTTAACATGACCTTTTTCCCATTTGGAAACAGCAGCACGATTAACACCTACTTTTTGACCAAATTCTTCTTGTGACATGTTATTATGTTCTTTACGGTATTTGTAAATTATTTCAGCAGTTGTCATATTTTTTCTCCTTTCATATTTATTTATATCATTATTTTAGCATATTTATTCAGCATTTGAAAGTTTTTTTGAAAAAATGTAAAATTTTTTTTCAAAAAGTATTGACAACAGAAAAAGTTTGATATATTATATGTGTATCTTACGAGATACAAAACAAATCGAAGGAAGGTGAAAAAATTGAAAAAAGTAATTTCAGCAGCTATTTATCAGATGATACAGTTTGATGATGAAAAAGAATTTGAAGATTATATTTCAAAATTACAAAGAAATAATCAAGAATTTATTTTAAAAGAAAAAGCAAAAGAGCCTGATGGAAAAGTTACAATTAAAATTATGAAACAGTATAACAATAATAAGTTTATTGAAAGGGGTGAAAATAATGAAAGTTAATTTGAATTTATTAAATTCAAAAATGGCATTATATGGTGATACCAACGAAACATTATCAAAAGCATTGGATTTATCACAACAAAGATTATCAGCCAAAAGAAACAGTACAAATGGGGCAGAATTCACACAAAGTGAAATTCAAATAATAAAAGAAAGATATAATTTAACAGACCAAGAAGTGGTTGAAATTTTTTTAAGTTAACTGTATCTTGAAAGATACAAAAGAAAGAAGGAAAATAAAATGATTTGTTTTTTAAGTTTTATAATGATGTTGGGAACAGTTGGAGCATTAGAAAATGACACTATTAGTTTTAAGGATGCTATAATTAAATGTTCAATTTATATGATAATATTTGGTATATCAAGCATCAGATATTGGAGTAAAGAAGATAAAAGAATATTAAAAAGAAAAATAATAAAATTTTTTAATTTGTTTGTATCTTAAAAGATACATAATGAAAGGAATGAAGAAATTGAGCTTTGCAAGTAATTTAAAACAGAAAATGAATGAATTAGAAATTTCACAAGTGGATTTAGCAAAAGGAATAAATAAAGGTAAATCATCAATTAGTCAATATTTAACAGGAAAACATATTCCACAACAAAATGTAAAAGAAGATATTGCAAACTTTCTCAATTGCACAGTTGAAGATTTAGAGAAAGAATCCACACAAGATTTAAATATAAATACTTGCAATAATATACCAATTTGGAAAGCTGCAATGATACTTGGTAAATCAGAAGAATTTGTTAGAGTTGCATTACAAATGGGAACAGCACCTTTTGGGTTTGCTTCAAAGAAAAAAAGTAAATGGTCATATCATATTAGTCCTAAAAAATTTAAGGAATATGTTGGTGAATATGAAGAAAGGAACGAATAATGGAATTATATGAACATCAAAAGAAAGCATTAGAATTAACAAAACAATTTAATAATGTAGCATATTATCTTGATATGGGACTTGGAAAAACATTTGTTGGTTCTGAAAAAATGAATGAACTTGGAAGTAATACAAACATTATTATATGCCAAAAATCAAAAATTCAAGATTGGATTGACCACTTTGTAAAATATTATAAAGATTATTCAATTTATGATTTAACAGATAAATTACAATTAAAATATTTTAAGGAAGGAATTGGATTACATATTAAAAAAGTTGGTGTAATAAATTATGATTTGATATTTAGAAGGTCATATTTTAGAGAATTAGAAGATTTTACATTGATGCTTGATGAAAGTTCCATTGTACAAAATACAAAAGCAGAAAGAACAAAATATGTGTTAAAAATGAAACCTAAAAATGTAATTTTGTTATCAGGAACACCATCATCAGGAAAATATGAAAATTTATGGTCACAAATTCATTTATTAGGTTGGAATATATCAGAACAATTATACAACAAACAATATGTGAATTGGAAAAAACAAAATCTAGGTGGTACACCATTTTGGTATGTGGACAAAAAAGAACCATATAAAAATGTTGATAGATTGAAAGAAAAATTAAGACAACATGGTGCAGTATTTATGAAAACAGAAGAATGCTTTGATTTACCTGAACAAATAGAAATTCCAATAAATATTCCTACATCAAAAGAATATAGAAAATTTATGAAAAACTCAATAATAGTATTTGATACCTTAAATTATAAAGAATTTGAAGACCATTCAGATTGGGAAGGTGAAGATATAACACCAAGAATTGAATTAGTTGGAGATACACCACTTACAAAAAGATTATATGCAAGACAGTTATGTGGTCAATATAATAAACAAAAATTTCAAGCATTTAAAGAATTATTAGAATCAACTAATGATAGATTAATTGTTTTTTACAATTATAATGAAGAACTTAAAAAATTAAAAAACATAGTTAAGCAATATAAAAAACCACTTTCAATTGTAAATGGAGAAACGAAAGATTTAACAGCATATGAAAATGAAGATAATTCAGTTACATTAATACAATATCAAGCAGGTTCAATGGGGTTAAATCTTCAAAAAGCTAACAAAATTGTTTATTTTACTTTAACAGATAAATCTGAATTGTTTGAACAAAGCAAAAAAAGAATACACAGAATTGGTCAAAATCAAAATTGTTTTTATTATTTAATGATTTGTAAAAATAGCATTGAAGAAGCAATTTATGAAACATTACAAAAACGAAAAGACTTTAATGATGAATTGTTTAAACAATATGAAATTTTAGAAATAGAAAGGGGGGAATAAAATGGGAATCAAATGTAAACAAGTTGGTTGTCCATTTGAATATGAACATTGCTGTATAGAATGTGAAGAATTAGAACATTGTACATCATCTTGTAATTTAAAACCAATTTTTTGTGGAAATTCAGAAATGAATGATGAAACAAGTTTACAAGTTTTTGAAAATACAAATATAGAAATTATAAATTCTATTGCACAAATTTCAATTGCAAAAAAACAGATAGAAGAACAAGAAAAAACAATGAAAGAAAAACTACTTGAAGCAATGGAAAAATATGGTGTTACAAAATTTGATAATGACATAATGAAAATTACTTATTTTGCACCTTCAACTTCAACATCAATAGATAGTACAAGATTAAAAAAAGAACAACCTGATATTGCAAAAGAATATTCAAAAACTTCAAATAAAAAATCTTATATAAAAATTGAAGTGAAAGCAGGTGATAAATAATGGCAACAGAAAAACAATTTGAAAATAAGGTTAAAAAATTTCTTGAAAATGAAAAATGTTGGTTCATCAAATATTGGGGTGGTGCAGCATATACCAAAAGTGGAATACCTGATTTATTGATTTGTTGTAATGGTTATTTTTTAGGTATTGAACTAAAAGGTGAACATGGTAAACCATCAGAATTACAACTTTGGAATATTGAAAAAATAAGACAAGCCAATGGAATTGGTTTTGTATTATATCCAAATCAATTTGAAGAATTTAAAAAATTCATTTTAAAACTAAAAGAAAGACCAACATGTAAACAATTTATTACATATGAAGAACAATTCAAATTTGATAAGGGGGTGAAAAAATAATGCAAATATCCCATTCAAGAATAGAATGTTTTGAAGGTTGTCCATATAGATATAAATTAAGATATATAGATAAATATGAAACCTTGAAACCTGATAATGCAGACAATCCATTGTTTCTTGGAACAGCATTACACACTGGAATTGAAAAAGATGTGAATACAGCTATTAAAGAATATTTTGCACAGTATCCAATTATATCTGATGAACACATTAATGAAGCAATTAAACTTGCATATCAAATTTCAAAGGCTAAAAACATTCTACCACAAGGCGAATATGAAGTTCAAATTAAAGATGAAGATTTTATTGGTTTTATTGATTTATTAGTACCAGTTCAGCATGAATTAACAATGGAAGAAATGGATGAAGTTTGTGATAATTGTGAAAAAAATTGTGATTGTAATTATGCAAATAGTGGAATTGTATGCAAAAAGATGATAAATCAAAAGAATCCAACAAAATATTATGATTTATATGACTTTAAATATTCAAATAATATTTATCATTATAAAGAATCTCCACAATTACATTTATATAAATATTATTTTGAAAAAACACATCCTGGTGAAAAAATAAGAAATATGAAATTTGTAATTGTTCCAAAAGTAGGAATAAGACAAAAGAAAACAGAAACCTTAAATGATTTTAGGCAAAGACTTGATGAAGAATTAAAGAAAACAGAAATTAAATTTTTAAATATTGATTATAACTCTGAATATGTAATTAACTTTTTAACTAAAACAAAAAGAATGTTAGAAGAAACAGAATTTGAAAAAAATGAAGGTTGGTTATGTAGTTGGTGTGAATATCAAGAATATTGTAAGAAAGGATATGATTATTTTATGAATTTACCTGAAAATAAAAGAAGAAATATTGAAAAAATTGAAAAGAAAACAATTTGGTTATATGGTTCACCATTTAGTGGAAAAACAACTTTTGCTAATAAATTTCCTGACCCATTAATGCTTAACACTGATGGAAATATCAAATTTGTTGATGCACCATTTATTCCAATTAAGGATGAAGTAAAAGTCACAGGAAGAATGACACAAAGAAAGTTTGCATGGGAAGTATTCAAAGAAGCTATTGCAGAATTAGAAAAGAAAGAAAATACATTCAAAACAATTATAGTTGATTTACTTGAAGATACATATGAATATTGTAGACTTTATATGTATGACCAAATGGGAATTACACATGAAAGTGATGATTCATTTAGAGCATGGGACAAGGTTAGAACTGAATTTTTATCAACATTAAAAAGACTTATGAATTTAGATTATGAAAACATAATTTTAATATCACATGAAGATACATCAAAAGACATTACAAAAAGGGGTGGTGATAAAATTACAGCAATAAAACCAAATCTTCAAGAAAAGGCAGCGAACAAAGTTGCAGGAATGGTTGACATGGTTGCAAGAATAATTGCAGATGATAATAAAAGAACATTATCATTTAAATCAGATGAAGTTGTATTTGGTGGTGGAAGATTAACTACATCAGTAAATGAAATCGATTTAGATTATGACACATTCCTTGAAGTATATGAAGAAGCAAATAAAACAGCAGTAGCAAGATTAAAAGAAGAAGAAAAACCAAAAACAACTTCAAAAGAAGAAAATGAAGAATCTGAACAACCAAAAACAAGAAACAGAAGAAATAAAAAATCAGAAGAAATGACAACAGAAGAAATGATTGACAATATACCTTTTGCAGAAGATGAAGCAGAGAATAAAGAAGTTGATGCAAGAAATGAAATAGACAAAGAAAATGCAGAAGCGGTTGAAGAAACAACAGAAGAAAAGAAAGAAGAAGCACCAAAGGCAACAAGAACAAGAAAAAGAAGGGGTGAATAAAATATGCCAAGAATTGAAAAATCAGCTCTTGATGAATTAGTTGAAGAATTATTCAAAACATCATCAAAAAGCAAAGAAGAAAAAGAACAAGAAAAGCAAAAAGCTATGCAAGATTTAGCAAAAACAAATAAGGAATTATTTGATGCACATATAAAAGCAGGTTTTACACCTGAACAAGCGATTCAAATAATTTCAGCAGCAAATGGAAGATAAATTTTAAATAAAAGAAAGGTTAAAAGGTGATTATTATGTCAGAAAAAAATATATTTGATAAATGGGATAAAGAAGTTGATGTGGAAGGATTAGCAAAAGATGTTGCAAAAGCAGCAGAAAATGGTGGACAAACTACATATAAAGAAGTGCCACATGGAGAATATGAAGTTGCAATTCAACAAATGGAATTAAAACCAAGTTTAAAAGGTGACCCAATGGTTTCAATTTGGTTCAAAATAGTATCAGATGGAGAATACAAAGGCTCAATAATATTTATGAATCAAGTAATTACACAAGGATTCCAAATTCATATTGTAAATGAATTATTAAGAATGATGACTTCTGAAATGGGGAACGATGCACCAGTAATTGAATTTAAAAATTATAAACAATATGGAAATTTAATAATGGATGTATTTGAAGCAATTGATAATAATTTTGAATATGCACTTAATTATAAAAAAGGTAAAGGTGATTTCAGTAAATATGAAATTACAGAAGTGTTTACATTAGAAGATTAAAATTAAATAATAGGGTGGTGAAAATCCACCCTTCAAAATAAGAAAGGGTGTGACTAGGAATGTTATTTTATGACTTTGAAGTTTTTAAAGAAGATTGGTTGGTAGTAATTATTGATATGACAAAAAAGAAAGAATATGTAATAATCAATGATTCTGAAAAATTAGAAAAAGTTTATAACGAAAATGTAAATGATATTTGGGTTGGATTCAATTCAAGACACTATGACCAATACATTCTGAAAGGCATCCTTTGTGGTTTTGACCCTAAAAGAATAAATGATTATATCATTGTTAAAGGTAATCCAGGATGGAAGTTTTCATCATTATTTAGAAATATACCACTTAATAATTATGATGTAATGTCAAACATAGATAGGGGTTTGAAATCATTTGAAGGTTTTATGGGTAATGATATTAAGGAATCATCAGTTCCTTTTGATATAGATAGAAAATTGACAGAAGAAGAAATACAAGAAACTGTAAAATATTGTCGACACGATGTTGAACAAACAATTGAAGTATTTTTACAACGAAAAGAAGACTTTGAAGCATGTATGGGATTGGTAAAACTAGCATGTCAAGGAAAACCATTGAATCTTTCATTAATTTCAAAAACAAAATCACAATTGGCTGCAATAATATTAGAAGCAACACCAAAACAGCACGATGATGAATTTGAAATTGATTTTCCTTCTACTTTGAGAATTAAAAAATATACAGAAGTTGTTGATTGGTATAAAAATTTAGAAAATCGTTGTTATGAAAAAAATGGGAAAAAGAATCAACTGGATATTATGGTTGCTGGTGTACCACATCAATTTGGTTGGGGTGGTGTACATGGTGCAATTCCACAATATAGTGGTGAAGGATATTTCTTAAATATGGATGTTGCATCACTATATCCATCATTAATGATTCAATATAATCTACATAGCAGAAACATGAAAAACCCAAAAAAATATGAAGATATTTATCACACAAGACTTAAATATAAAAAGGAAAAAAATCCATTACAAGCACCATTAAAATTAGTATTGAATTCAACATATGGTGTAATGAAAGATAAAAATAATGGATTATATGACCCACTTCAAGCAAATAGAGTTTGTGTATATGGTCAATTATTATTGTTAGATTTAATTGAAAAATTAGAACCACATTGTCAAATAATTCAATCAAATACTGATGGTATTCTTGTAAAAATGAATAAATATGAAGATTTTGATTTAATAGATGATATTGCATATGAATGGGAACAAAGAACACATTTAAAATTGGAATTTGATGAATATAGAAAAGTGTTTCAGAAAGATGTTAATAATTATATAATCGTAGATTCCAATGGAAAATATAAATCAAAAGGTGCATATGTAAAAAAACTAAATAATTTAGATTATGATTTACCAATAATTAATAAAGCATTAGTTGAATATATGGTTCATAATGTACCAGTAGAAAAAACAATTGATGAATGTAATGATTTAAAAGAATATCAACTTGTAACGAAAATTTCTAATAAATACACACATATTTTGCATGGTAATAAGTATATAAAAGAAAAATGTATAAGAATATTTGCATCAACAGATGAAAATGACCAAGGTGTTGTTAAAGTACATGCAACGACAGGAAGACCAGCCAAAATTTCAAATTCACCTGAACATTGTTTTATATTTAATGATGAAGTAAATGGTGTTAAAGTTCCAAAAAAATTAGATAAAGCATGGTATATTGACCTTGCGAAAAAAAGATTAAAGGATTTTGGGGTGATGTAAATATGGTAGTAAGTAAAGAAAGTTTGAAAAAGAAATTATTAAAAGCATATGAAAAAGATGAAACAAGGAAAAAATGCTGCATTTGCAGAAAAATAATTGAAAAAGATGATATTTTGAATTTAAAGTTTGAATATTGTAAATTAAAAATAAATGAAACTTGGACACATTCAAAATGTGCAAATGAATTAATAAATAAAAAATGAAAGGCGGTGATTGAATTATATGTTTTTCAAGGGATATGTAGAAACAAAAAATAAAAAATGTATGGAAAAGTTCAAAGG
>OIEI01000186.1_pt1 | contig 26691 bp, 27 predicted proteins | sample 1581781 | NCBI WGS metagenome assembly OIEI01 (sample SAMN01760935, study PRJEB22395) | human gut metagenome | reverse complement strand
ATCGTTTTAATTAAGACTTGATATCAAAGGTGCTGCTATGGAAAACACTACTGATAAATATATAGGCAAGATACTTGACGATAACGGAGTTATTTGGCAAACAAGCGAACTCGGTAAGGTTGATCAAGGCGGCGGCGGTACAATCGCACAGTACGTTGCTAATCTTAATATGGACGTTATTGACTGCGGTGTTCCTGTACTTTCAATGCACGCACCGTTTGAAGTTACAGCAAAGAGTGACGTATATATGGCATATAAATCTTATGTTGCATTTTATAATAACAGATAGTAGAAATGAGCCTGTCGACATTTTGTCGATGAACCGACCCCCAAAAGTTAGACCAAAAATCTAACTATTGGGAGGTCGGTTTTTTCATGGCAAAATATAGTTTTGAATTTAAAATGGAGGTTGTGCAGGCATATCTAAATGCTGAAGGTGGGTATAGATATTTAGCAAGTAAATATAACATTCCTGCAAAGAGGAGAATTGAAGAATGGGTACACGCATACAGAGAATTTGGTGAAGAAGGGTTAATGCGTTCGAGACAAAATAAGAAATATACTTTTCAATTTAAGCTTTCTATGGTAGAATTGTATCTATCAAGTGAGGTCTCATATCAGGAATTAGCACTATCACAAGGAATTAGTAATCCATCATTGATTGTAAAATGGGTCAATGATTTCAGAATTGCCGGACCTGATGCTTTGAGACCTAAAAAGAAAGGTCGTAAGAAAACATTGGATATAAGAGAATGTAAAAAGCCTTCTAAATATGACGGAGAAAAACCCGTGGATACAAGTGCCGAGCATGTCAAAGAACTTGAAGACGAACTACTTAAACTTAGAATAGAAAATGCATATTTAAAAGAATTGAGGAGACTGCGTTTAGAGGAGGAAACTCTTCTGAAAAAACAGCGAGAATTGTCCACAGTCTCCGAGGACAGTTCAAATTAAAAGACATTCTCGCAGTAGTCGGTTTTCCAAAGGCAACATATATGTATTGGCAAAAACGATTTGACAGAGAAAATCCTGATAAACAGTTGGAGGATGAAATCACTAAAATCCATATAGAAAACAAGGATTACGGTTACAGACGGGTATATAGAGAATTACGAAACAGAAAGATTTTTGTGAATAAAAAGAAAGTTCAAAGAATCATGCAAAAATTATGTTTCCAGGTCACATCATTTACTCGAAAAAGTCGCAGATATAATTCGTACAAAGGCAATGTTGGTAAAATAGCACCAAACAGAATTAACAGGCGATTTAATACATCTGTACCGCATCAAAAGATAACTACTGACACGACGGAATTTAAGTATTATGAGATTGACAACAAAGGCAGAATGGTAATTAAGAAATTGTATTTAGACCCATTTCTTGATATGTTTAATGGTGAAGTGTTAAGCTATGGTATAAGCAAAACTCCATCAGCGGCAAGTGTTTTATCGGCACAGAAACAAGCAATAGAAATAACATCTGATTGCCCATACAGAAGAACATTCCATTCAGACAGAGGTTGGGCATATCAAATGGGTGCATATTCCTCTGTTCTTAAAGAAAACAAAATATTTCAAAGTATGTCTCGGAAAGGAAATTGTTATGATAACTCTGTGATGGAAAATTTCTTTGGAATATTAAAGCAGGAAATGTATTATGGAACTACATATTACAGCTTTGAAGAGCTTAAAGATGCTATTGAAAGATATATAAAATATTACAACGAGAAAAGAATAAAAGAAAAACTTGGGTGGATGAGTCCGGTTGAGTATCGGCTCAACACCTTGGCTGCATAAAAATAGCGTAGCAGTCGTTAAAACTACTACGCTATAAAAAGTCTAACTTTTTGGGGTCACATCAAAAAGGTCCTCATTTGAGTGTGTGAGATTATTTCTGTAAATTTAATTTTTCTATGATAAAATACTTAGTTTTATTTGGGCAGATAAGCAAAATTCAGCTTATCTGCCTTTTTGTAATATAGCACGGATTTTCTTCCGCGTCAAGAGCGGTCTTGTAAAAGACCGTATTTTTTACACTATACAAATGTAAAAATATATGCTAAACAAGTCGTCCATCATACATAATTGACAGCTCTCCGTAAACTCTGCCCCAATTTCTAAGTGGCATTGTCCACTTCTTTGTTGCTTCAAAGGTTGCCAAATACAGTGCCTTTAAAAGGGCTGTATCGCTCGGAAATACGCTCCTTTGGCTATTCAATCGACGAAGTACGCTATTAAGGCTTTCTATTGCATTTGTTGTATACATAACTTTTCTGACTTCTGCTGAAAATTTGAACATCGGTGATAAAACATCCCAATTTTCTTCCCATCTTCTCATCGCATTAGGATACTTTTCTTGCCATTTTTTTGTGACACTCTGCATACGTTCGTATCCGCTTTCTTCGTTCGGTGCATGGTATATACTCTTTAAATCATTTGCAAATGCTTTTTTGTCTTTTTCCGCTACATATTTCAATGTATTGCGCACTTGATGGACAATGCAACGCTGATACTCCGTATTTGGATAGGCTGCTGCTATTGATTCCTTTATCCCTGATAAACCGTCTGCACATAATATTAATATATCTCTAACACCACGATTTTTGAGTTCATTTAAAACTCCCAGCCAATATTTCGCACTCTCATTTTCGCCAATGGTTATGCTTAAAACTTCCTTCTTACCCTCGTCATTTACACCAAGAATTATGTATGCAGCTATCTTTTTCACTATATGCTCATCACGAACCGAAAAGTGGATTGCATCAATGAAAACTATCGGATACACAGCTGATAAAGGGCGTTGTTGCCATTCTTCTATTTGAGGTAATATTTTATTTGTAACTGCGGTTACCATACTTTCGCTTACCTCAAAACCATATATATCTTCCACAATATCAGAAATTTGTCTTGTTGTCATACCTTTTGCCGACATAGCAATGATTTTTTGTTCTATTTCTGATATGTCCTTCTTTCGCTTAGGGACTATCTGCGGTTCAAAATCACCGTCACGGTCTTGTGGAACATCAATAGGTATCTCGCCATAAGAACTACGAAGTTTTTTAATTTCCTTAACAAATCTAACATGAATATCACGAAATTCTGCTTCTGAAATCAATTCATGATTCAATATTATTAAATTTATTACACATGAGCAGATATAGTTCTGCGTTTTCTTTGCCATTGTAGGAATCTTGTCCACTACTGCTGCATAACACTGAGGGAATACTGCCACATCATCAATTTCAATATGATATGGCTCATTCTCATATTTGAAGCTTACACGCTTATTCTTTGTCAGGTACTTGATAAAATCATTCTTCTCTGCTCCAAACCTTGTAAGCGGAAGTCCTACAGCAAGGAATACCTTTGCCTCTGCAAGACCTCTTCTTTTAAGTTCCTTAGCAACTGCTGCAAGTGTGAGAAGATAAAAGCTGTCATCTTCGACCTTGGTATCCTTTACTTCCTGCCTCCTTGTTTTTGATAGCTCAATTCTATATTCAATAGAGCCGTTGCCACAAGCAATACATATTAACATCCGCTTATTCACGGGCTTTTCACAGACAAATCTCGATTTACAGACTTCTCGTATATATATTTTACCACATAATTTTTCCAAAGGCACTGACTTCTCAGCCCTTAATTTTCATCTCTGCTATTATACGTTCTTCCCTCTGTCTCTCTTCACAATAATCCCAGAAGTCTTTCAATTTTTCATTTATCATTCTGATTTCTTCGTCTTTGGTCATGTTAAAACCTCACTACATTATATACATGGCACTTCTCGACAAATTCTTACAAATATTTCCTGTTACATAAGCAGCCCTTTGATAATTATTCAGGGAGATTTTCCGTCCAAAGCCAAAAAGCAGCAATGACTTTTTCAGTCATTACTGCTTAAATCGAACGTTCCCAGGGGGAATCGAACCCTCAACTAGCGCTTAGGAGGCGCTTGTTATATCCATTTAACTATGAGAACTTATGATGAATAAGGTGTGAATTCCCATCCACACCTTAAATATTCTATCATGTCAGACTATATAAGTCAATTCTACTTTTTCTCTATTTTGGTCATTCCGCCCATATATGGCTGAAGAACTTCAGGAATGCTTACACTGCCATCTGCGTTGAGGTTATTCTCAAGGAATGCGATGAGCATTCTAGGCGGTGCAACAACCGTATTGTTGAGTGTATGTGCAAAATACTTGGAACCGTCTGCGCCCTTGACTCTTATCTTAAGGCGTCTTGCCTGAGCATCTCCGAGATTTGAGCAGCTTCCTACTTCAAAATACTTCTTCTGTCTCGGTGACCATGCCTCTACGTCGATTGACTTAACCTTAAGGTCTGCGAGGTCTCCGGAGCAGCATTCAAGCGTACGGACCGGAATATCCATTGAACGGAATAAATCAACAGTGTTCTGCCAGAGTTTGTCAAACCATGCCTTGCTGTCTTCCGGCTTACATACAACTATCATTTCCTGCTTCTCGAACTGATGGATTCTGTATACGCCTCTTTCCTCAATGCCGTGAGCACCTTTTTCTTTACGGAAACACGGTGAATAGCTTGTAAGTGTATATGGAAGCTTGTCCTCATCAAGCATCGTATCTATGAATTTACCGATCATTGAATGTTCGCTGGTTCCGATAAGATAAAGATCCTCACCTTCAATCTTATACATCATGGCATCCATTTCTGCAAAGCTCATAACACCTGTCACTACATCACTTCTGATCATGAACGGAGGAATGCAATATGTGAAACCTCTGTTTATCATAAAATCTCTTGCATATGCAAGAACTGCCGAATGAAGTCTTGCTATATCTCCCATGAGGTAATAAAATCCGTTACCGGCCACTTTTCCTGCACTGTCAAGATCAATACCGTTAAATGACTCCATAATTTCTGTGTGGTACGGAATTTCAAAATCAGGAACAACCGGTTCACCGTATCTTGTTATTTCAACATTCTGGCTGTCGTCTTTACCGATTGGCACACTTGGGTCAATTATGTTAGGTATCGTCATCATAATTTTGCGGATCCGCTCTTCAAGCTCTGTCTCCTTGGTTTCAAGTGATGCAAGTCTCTCTGAATTAACTGTTACCTGCTTCTTAACTTCCTCAGCTTCATCCTTTTTACCCTGTCCCATAAGCATACCTATCTGCTTTGAAAGCTTATTTCTGTCTGCTCTGAGAGTGTCTGCCTCCTGCTTGGTCGTTCTTGCCTCTTCATCGAGTGCAATTACCTCGTCTACAAGCGGAAGTTTCTCGTCCTGAAATTTTTTCTTGATGTTTTCCTTAACCGCGTCAGGATTTTCTCTGACAAATTTCATATCTAACATTGATATTTCCTCCTGTTATTCAACTGTCCCAACTATAAAAATAGTAAGGCATTCTGTTAAATCTTTAATTATATTCTTGCTGCTGCAGTCAATGCCGTCAGCAGTTTTTATTATTTTAATGACCGGTCTGTCCGGAAGTCCTCTGTTCTGGCTGATTACCACGCCCACTTCCCTGTCATTGGTAACAACCTGTGTTCCGTTCGGGAACCAGGCTACGGTTGTCATAACCTGCGACGTCATATCATAATCAAAAAGATACGCCTCATCGGTTCTGAAATATTCTACAACTTCATGTATCTTACGTTTCTTGTAGCCGATTCCGTTTACCATTTCATCAAAATGGTCACAAATCGATACCAGTCTTACTTCCGGCGGAATTCTGTCAGCAACCTTATGAAAAGGATATCCGCTTCCGTCAACCCTCTCATGATGCGAGAGTACAATAGTCTTTACTGTATCATTAAGCCATTTAATACTCTGAACTCTCTCGTATCCTGATATTACATGCCTTCTGTAATTGAGTTTCTCCGCCGCAGGCATTCTGTCCATCTCCACATCAAAGAAATTAACTGTCACATCGCACAAACCAATATCATGCAGCAATGCTCCCATAGCCACATCATTAAGCTGCTCTTCTGAAAAACCGGCTTTAATTCCGATTATAGTTGACAATGCCGCAACGCTAAGCATATGCGTATATAAATCATCTGATTCCCTGCGAACCTCAAGCATACAGTTGGATATATCCACATTGGAAATTATTCCTTGAATTATATTCAACGCTGCTTCTGTTATTAACCCAATATCTTCCTTAATCTCCAGGTCGAAATTAATCCTTGTTTCTATTATATTCTTAATTATCTCGACGCTTTGTTTTTCTATTTCTTCTATCTGATACACTTTAGCGTCTTTTAGCATGTTGTCTTCAATGAAAACTTCACTGATATTATTTTTAATAAGTTTCTGGATATTCTCTTTTCGTATCCTCGCTCCTTCATACATCAGTATATTTCCGTTGGAATTGACCACCGCTCTTGCCAGTACCTGATTAGTACTTAGTTCACTTACATTTATTTTTTTCACTGGCACATAAACCTCCCTGCAGCTTGAAGATTATCAGTCTGTAACAAGGCTGTCACAATTAATAGCACTCTCAAGTGCTTTTTTCTCCTCGTCTCCAAGTGCAATATATGATTCTCCTTTGACAATTTCCTTAATATAGGTGTAGCATCCTTCACGACTGTGCATTGCATTAATCACATAACCGTTATTGGACTTATCAAGCATGGCAAGTGCAAAACTTAGCTTACCACCCATCTCGTTAAATGCATCATATTTAACAATTCCAACTTTCTTATATACAGAAAGCAATTCTTCATTAATTGCATTTATCTGCTTGGTATGCTTAGCATTCGATGCCTTAAGCTTATCTATCTCGCCAAATCTTGTTGTCATTATTTCCTCAAGTGATTTACCATCTTTACCTTTAGTAAGTTCTGAAATTCTACCATTGAGTTTCTTTATCTTTACTATATTGACAATATACAGTACAACAAGTGCAATTACCAATACTGTAAGACCCAGTATTATATACAATGTTGCCACATTGAACAAGCCAAAGAAATCAAGCATGTTCATTGCGCCGGTCTGTGTATTTTGCATTTTCTTTTATCCTCCTGTAGTATACCTACTTCTTTAATATATCCACAATTCTCTCAAAATCATCCTGGGAATAATATTCTATTTCTATTTTACCTTTATTATTATCTTTGTTATGAATGATAACTTTAGTTCCCATAGACTCTTTAAGTTTATTTTCGATATCCCTGTATATAAAATCATTTTCAGGGGTCGTATTAACCTTTGGCTTTACCTGCTTATCAAGGTTTTTAATAAGCTTTTCTGTCTCGCGGACACTGAGTTTCTCATCAAACACTTTCATTGCAATTGTGTACTGTTTCTCACTATCCGTTATTGCAAGTAATGCTCTGGCATGTCCCGCAGAAATCATATCATCAATAATCATTTTCTGGACACGCTCATCCAGTTTCAATAAACGCATTGAATTGGTAACCGCAACACGGCTCTTGGAAACTCTCTCAGCAAGTTCATCCTGTTTATAGTTATATTCTTTAATTAATCTCTGATATGCCTGTGCTTCTTCTATCGGATTAAGATCTTCACGCTGTATATTCTCAATAAGTGCCACTTCCATTATTTCCTGGTCGCTAAGATCCTTGATTACAATAGGGATTTCTTTCAAGCCAGCCATCTTGGCAGCTCTCCATCTTCTCTCACCGGCAATTATTTCATAATATTTGTCTCTCTTCTTAACTATAAGAGGCTGTATTACACCGTGCTGTTTAATTGACTCCGCAAGTTCTAAGAGAGCATCTTCATCAAACGTGCGTCTTGGCTGATTTTTATTAGGTTCAACCTCATTAATCTTGACTATTGTCTCCGCAGGTTCCTTTACAATTACTTTCTTCTCTATTACTTTTTCAACTACTTTTGTCTTCTGTGCCTCTTTATCACTCTCTGGTATAAGGTTTCCGAGGCCCTTACCAAGACCTTTCTTTACTGCCATTCTTCTTCTCCTCTATGCATTACTTCATCGGCTAATAATCTATAGCTTTCCGCTCCTGCTGACTTTGGATCATATATATTGATTGGAACCCCATGGCTCGGAGCTTCTGCCAGTCTTACATTTCTCGGAATAATTGTCTTATATATAGTCTGATTAAGATTATCTTTGACATTCTCTACTACCTGTAATGAAAGGTTCGTTCTGCTGTTAAACATAGTAAATACAACGCCTTCCATCTCAAGTTCAGGATTAAGCCTGTTCTTTACAAGATTAATCGTATGTAATAATTGGGATAATCCTTCCAGTGCATAATATTCACACTGTATAGGTACTAACACAGTATTCGCCGTTGTCATTGCATTAACAGTAAGCATCGTCAATGAAGGCGGACAATCAATAATGATATAATCATAATCATTTACTATAGGTGAAATCTTATTTTTCAGGATATATTCTCTGTCTTCTACGCCTATAAGATCTATCTCTGCACCTGCAAGATTAACATTGGACGGTAACACATCAAGATTATTAACTGCATTTTTTATAAGACACTGTTCCAATGAACATTCTCCGAGAATCAATTCATATATTGTATTCTCAAGTTCTTCTTTTTCTATGCCAAAACCACTTGTTGTATTTCCCTGTGGGTCTATATCTATTACAAGAACATGCTGGTCTTTCTCGGCAAGGCATGCTGCAAGATTAATTGTGGTTGTTGTTTTTCCAACTCCACCCTTTTGATTTGCAATCGCTATAATTCTGCCCATTCTATCCTCCAATGTGTATCCGATGCTTTATTGTGTTATCATTATAACACCATTTTCCGCTAAATACTACTCTTATTTTGTTTCACGTGAAACAATCCTGCATTATTCAGCCAAAATGTTTCACGTGAAACATTTTGTATTGATCAGGTTCTACATGTTTCACGTGAAACATTATTTGCAAATATTCTTAATTATCGTAGTCAATTCATGTTTTGCTCTCTCCGGATCCGGCTTCATTAATTTCAATACCAGTTCCAGTTTATCTTTTAAGTGTCTGTCAGATAATGCAGAATCTTTGTTTTCATTATATTCTTTAATTATCTGTTCTGTTTTATCAACCTTGTGCGCACAGTTTTCAAGATTATCGCTAAGCTTGTGGAAATTGTCTTTATATTCTTCAAGCAAATTTGTCAGACTTTGCAATTCTGTATTTTCAACCTCATTAGCTGTCTGGCTTGATGACATCACCACATATGATTCGTCAATAGAGTCCTTGATTTCTGAAATTTTATTTTCTGTCTCGGTTATATGTTCCTTAATTCTGGATATATCCTGTTCATATGAAAGATACCGGGTTTTATATTCATTATTGATCTCTATGAGAAATTCCAATACGTTATCCATATAATCTCCTTTATACAAGTGGTTCTTTCGTTGGAAGTCCGGCTTTACGAGGATATTTAGCCGAAGTATTTCTAAGCTTATCAATTACAACAAATTTACGGCAAATATCTGTATCCGGAATTACATAAGATTCTATTTTCCGGATTTTACCTCCAAGAATATTGACAGCCTTAGAGGCTGTTTTCACTTCTTCATCGCATCCATCTGCTTTGTAAGGTATAAATCTTCCTCCTACTTTTACAAACGGAAGGCAATATTCCGAAAGGGATGACATATTGGCAACTGCGCGTGATACACACAAATCAAATTTTTCACGATAATCCTTATTTCTTGCAATATCCTCTGCTCTTCCATGAATTGCACTTATACCTGTAAGTCCAAGCTCTGTTATAACATTTTTAAGAAAATTTACTCTCTTATTAAGTGAATCCAGTAATACAACAGATAACTGAGGATATACTATCTTAAGTACTATTCCCGGAAAACCTGCTCCGGTTCCTACATCAATGAGATCAATATTCCCGTTCATGTCAGTAATACATCCGATTGCTGCACTGTCTGCAAAATGTTTTATTACAACTTCGCTATATTCGGTAATAGCTGTAAGATTCATGACTTTATTTGTATCTATCAACATTTCATAATAGCGGTTTAGGAGTTCTAATGCACCATCAGGCAGTTCAATATGCATTTTATCAAATACTTCTTTTATCTCAGACATTATTGCCTCCTATGCTGTTCCATGTATACAAGCAAAACAGTAATATCTGCCGGTGAGACTCCTGATATTCTGGATGCCTGTCCGATTGATCGTGGTGAATAGTCTTTAAGTTTCTGTCTTGCTTCAATTCTGAGTCCACTTATATCGTCGTAATTGATATTTGCAGGTATGAGTTTATTCTCAAGTTTCTTAAAATGTTCAACCTGTTTTAATTCTCTTGATATGTATCCTTCGTATTTAATATTAATATTAACCTGTTCAATAACTTCTCTTGGAAGCGGCTGCCTGTCAGGATCAAAATCAGCTATCATATCATAATTAAGTTCCGGTCTTCTGATAAGATCAGCCAGACTTGTTCCGTTATTAAGCGGTGTACTGTTCATCTGCGCAAGTTTATCATTAACCGGATTGCTTCCACCTATAACTATAGATTTCAGTCTGCTGATTTCTTTTTCAATCATGTTCTTCTTTTCAAGAAGGTGTTTATATCTCTCTTCCGATATGAGTCCTACTTTGTATCCATATTCCGTAAGTCGCATGTCGGCATTATCCTGTCTGAGTAACAATCTGTATTCTGCACGGCTTGTCATCATACGGTAAGGTTCGTGATTTTCTTTGGTAACCAAATCATCTATGAGCACTCCGATATATGCTTCCGATCGGTCAAGAATCAAAGGCTCCCTGTCAAGTATCTGCATTGCTGCATTTATTCCGGCAATAAGTCCCTGAACAGCGGCTTCCTCATATCCTGAGCTTCCGTTAAGCTGTCCGCCCGAAAAAAGGCCTTTAATTTTCTTAAATTCCAGTGATGGCTTGAGCTGTATAGGATTAATGCAGTCATATTCAATAGCATATGCGTTTCTTACGATTTTTGCATGTTCAAGTCCCGGCACTGTATGATACATATCATATTGTACATCTTCAGGAAGTGAGCTTGACATTCCTCCGAGATACCATTCGTGTGTATAATTGCCTTCCGGCTCAATGAACACCTGGTGTCTGTCTTTGTCCGCAAATCTCATTACCTTATCTTCAATTGACGGACAGTATCTCGGACCTGTTCCGTGAATTACACCTGAATAGAGTGGGGAACGGTCAATATTTTTACGGATTATATCATGTGTCTGTTCATTAGTATATGTAAGCCAGCATGAAACCTGTTCCTTCTGGATATCATCAGGATCCGTTGCAAAAGAAAAAGGTACAATAGGGGTATCCCCGCGCTGCTCTTCCATCTTATCAAAATCAATAGTCCTTCCATCCACACGGGCAGGTGTCCCGGTCTTAAACCTGACAATTTCTATGCCCAGCTTTCTCATTGAATCAGAAAGATAGTTAGCAGCCAGAAGTCCGTTAGGCCCCGTATAATAACTTATATCACCAAATATACATCTTGCCTTAAGATATGTACCTGTACAAAGGACAACTGCCTTAGTATTATAAACAGCACCAGAAAAAGTTTTCAGTCCTTTAATAACTCCGTCTTCTGCTATAAGTTCTGATACTTCGGCCTGTCTTATCGTAAGGTGATCGGTATTTTCCAGCACGTTTCTCATACGCTTGGAATATTCCTGCTTATCTGCCTGTGCCCTTAAGGAATGAACCGCAGGTCCCTTGGATTTGTTAAGCATCTTAGACTGTATAAAAGTAGCATCTATATTCTTGCCCATTTCTCCGCCCAGAGCATCCAGTTCTCTCACAAGATGTCCCTTGGAACTTCCTCCTATATTAGGATTACAAGGCATCAATGCAATGCTTTCAACACTTACCGTAAACATTATTGTTTCAAGACCAAGTCTTGCACATGCCAATGCCGCTTCGCATCCGGCATGGCCGGCTCCTACAACGGCTACATCATAATTTTCAACTACGTTCATCTGTTTCTCCTGTTATTTGCCCATGCAGAATTTACTGAAAATTTCATTTACAAGATCATCTTCAACCGATTCACCTGTTATTTTACCTAACTGTTCATAAGCATTCATTAAATCAATTGTGTAAAAATCCTCCGGAAGGCCTTCGTTAATACTCTTTTTTACAAGCTTAAGACTCTCCAGTGTCTCCTCGAGTGCTTCTTTATTGCGTTCACCGGATACATACACTTCATCATTATAATCTATCTCGCCTGACGCAAAAAGTTTGACAATGGTTTCCGACAGCTCGTCCAGTCCGGTATTATCCTTTGCCGAGACTGAGATGACCTTACTATCTGTAATTTTAGATATACTGTCTGCATCAGTTACCGTATCAAGATCTGATTTATTAAGAAGTATCACTGTTTTACGGTTTTTAATTATATTAAGAATATTATAATCATTCTCATCAAGTTCAGTAGATGAATCCACAACATAAAGAATAAGGTCGGCTTCTTCAACAAGTTCTTTGGCCTTATTTACGCCAATCTCCTCAACAATATCTTTTGTATTTCTGATTCCGGCGGTATCTACAAGATTAAGTGTAATTCCCGCAAGATTAATCTGTTCCTCTATTGTATCTCTTGTCGTACCGGCTATATCCGTAACTATTGCGCGGTCATATCCGGCAAGTATATTTAAAATGCTCGATTTTCCGGCATTTGGCTTTCCAATTATAACTGTCTTGACTCCCTGTGTAAAAATCTTGCCGTTATCAACAGTTTTTATAAGGTTATCCACTTTATCAATATAGTTATCCACAGTTATCAACAATTTATCCCCATAATTATCCAAAGAAATATGCTCAGGATCATCAAGAGCCGCTTCTATATAAGCTATATTGTTAATAAGGTCCTTCCTGATTTTCGTTATCTGCTCCGATAATTTACCGTTTAAGAGCTTTACGGAATTACTGAGTGCATATTTATTTTTGGAATTGATTATGTCAATAACAGCTTCCGCCTGTGTCAGATCTATTCTTCCGTTTAAAAAAGCCCTTTTGGTAAATTCTCCGGGTTCTGCAGTCCTCGCCCCGCTTTTGATAAGAATGTCCAGAATCTTTTTCATCACATATACGCCGCCATGACAGTCTATTTCCACAACATCTTCCCTTGTGTAACTGTTCGGCGCCTTCATAATAATAATGAGCACCTCATCTATTATATTATCTTCATATACTATATTGCCATAATGTACCGTATGCGTCGCTGCTTCAGTCAGCTTGAAATTCTTCCTTGCAGATACAAAAATCCCGTCAGCAATGCTTATTGCTTCCGGTCCGCTCATTCTTATTATTCCTATTCCGGAGTTAGACATTCCGGTTGCAATTGCTGCAATAGTTTCTTTAATCATAATGCTCCTTACAAAATCCCATACTATTAACTATTTTACTACAAAGTAAAAGGGATGTGAAGTATCTCACATCCCTAAAAATTACTTTTTCATAAATACAACAACATGTCTGAAAGGTTCTTCACCTTCGCTCTTGGTTGATACATATTTATCATTCTGAAGAGTTGAATGAATAATTCTTCTCTCATAAGGATTCATCGGCTCAAGTGAAACCGGTTTTCTTGTTCTCTTAACTCTGTATGCTATATTCTTGGCAAGTGATTCAAGAGTTTCTTTTCTTCTCTCTCTGTAGTTCTCAGTGTCAAGTTTAACCCTGAAATACTTCTCACTTTCCTTATTAACAACAAGACTTACAAGGTACTGAAGTGAATCAAGGGTCTGTCCTCTCTTACCGATGAGAACTCCCATATCTTCTCCTGAAAGATTGATATTAACTGTATCTTCTTCATTATCAATAGTTATATCAATCTTAACTTCCATTTTCATAGCACCGAAAATATCGTTAAGGAAATCTCTTACGTTATCTTCCATAGTGGCTTTCTTCCATATAAGAATCTTAGCCGGCTTGCTGTTGAAGATACCGAGGATTCCTGAGGAACCTTTTTCAAGTACCTCATATTCTACCTTATCACTTGTAGTCTCGAGCTTAAGTAAAGCATTGGTTAATGCTTCTTCAACGGTTTTGCCCGTAACTTCAATTTTCTCCATAAGATATCCCTCTATTCTTTTTTGTTATCATCCCTGCCGCCGCTGTTTTTTTCGTTAAACATCTTAACCATGTTAGCCTTGGCTGCAAGGCTTCCCGACTTGGCGGTAGTATTTTTGTAATAATCAGTTGCTTTCTTAATCTCTTCGTCACGCTGTTCCTTGCGTTCCACACGTGCTTCCTGCTTCTTAACCTGTTCAACATATGCTGTTGCCGTATTAGTTATTTTCTTAGGAGGAAGTCCCTTCTTGGCACGCTTTGCATTAAGCTTATCAATATTTGCCTGAACCATCTGTTCAACATCAACATGATTCATCTTATTGTTAATAATAATCTGTTGTACAATCTGTACAACCGAGCTTGTAATCCAGTAAACACCGATACATGCAGGGAAAGTAATACAGAAAAATGCTGACATAATAGGCATAACCGTATTCATAACTTTCATTGATCCTGCCATACCCGGCTGCTGGGAATCATTGGATGTCGTATTCTTATTCTCCATAAGCTTGGAACTTAACCACTGTGTAAGACCGGCGAGGAGAGGAATGAGAAGAGCCAGACTCCATTTCCATCCCGGTGCCTGTGTAAGGTTAATTCCGAAGAAATTGGTAATATGCTGAAGCTTGTCCGATTCTTCTGCTACAGCCCCCGATACCGATGAAAATTCACTTATTCCTGTTATCTTATTCCATGTAGATGAGGAAAAAGTATAAATCTTATCTATAAACGAATTTGCGGTATCTCCGAGACCAGTAATGTCATTTTTTTCAAGAATATCCTGCCATCCATTGACTGAAGAAATCTTGTCATAGATATTACTGCAGATAGCCTTGATTGAACTTACATATCCCGGAATCTTATAGATTACTCTGTAAAGAGCAAACATAATCGGAAGCTGGATGAGCATTACGAGACATCCGCCTGTCGGAGAAGTACCGTACTTCTCATAAACAGCCTTTGTCTCAGCGTTCATCTTCATCATTGACTCGTTGTCTTTCTTATCTTTATATTTTGCCTGAATAGCCTGAATCTCAGGATTCATCATATTAGACAGCTTTGAGAACTTCTGCTGCTTAATAGTAAGAGGCATCATGATAAGTCTGACAATGATAGTAAATAAAATAACACATAATCCGATATTAGGAATTCCTATTTTCTCAACAAATAAGAAAAGGAAATTGAATATCTGGCCAAGGAGCCATGCTATCGGCTTAAGGAATCCTGTTTCCTGTGTTAAAAAAATCATATATGTCTCCTTAATAACTGTATGCCCTATGGAACCGGATCATATCCTCCTTTGGCAAAAGGATTACATCTTAAAATTCTCCATATGGCCATAATACCACCCTTAAGAGCTCCGTACTTCTGAATAGCTTCTATTGCATATTGGGAGCATGTGGGTGTATAGATACATGTTCCGTGTTTTTTTAACGGTGATATATATTTCTGATAAAACCTTACCATTGCAATTAATATTTTCTTCATAATAATCACTCGCCTTCCGGTTTAACAATAATATGATGAAGTCTACACAAATGCATAAAAGCACTTGAACACTCAGCATATCCTTTTCCTTTAAGATTAACCCTGGCTACAATGACAATGTCATATCCTGACTTAATACATTCACTGTTTAACCGGACACATTCACGGATAACCCGTGTCAACCGGTGTCGGACGATACTGTTCCCGACCTTTTTACTCACAGATATTCCCACGCGGTTCATATCCGTTCGGTTCTCCAAAATGTACATAACCAGATACTTGTTGGCATAGGACTTTCCCGTCCTGTAAACCGACTGAAAATCCCTGTTATTTTTCAAAGATTCATATCTGCCCATGTATAATCCTTTCCTATATCCCTTCAGGGATAATAAAAGGCCACATTATCTGCGGCCTATGCTGATAAAACTTTTCTGCCTTTAGCTCTTCTTGCTGCTAAAACCTTTCTTCCGCCGGCAGTACTCATTCTCTTTCTGAAACCATGAACTCTTGATCTTGATTTCTTCTTAGGCTGAAATGTCATCTTCATATTGATTCACCTCCTGTATTTTATTGATGTATCTATAGAACATCATTCTCATTTTATTAGAAAGATGCCTTAAAGTCAAGAAAAACCTGACTTTTTTCTTAATTTTTTTCTTAATTAATTATTTTATGCCAAATACATGTTTACATAATGTTATCAACAAATTGTGGATAACTTGTGGATAATGCATTGATAACTTGTTTAAAACTTTCTATTTTATCCCCTAATCCTTATTCTTAGGCTGTTAATAATGTTTATAACTTATCAACAGCCCCATATTAAGTCAAAAACAAATTTTAGGATATATTTTATAAAAGATTGAAAATTTTGTTTAAATGCGATAAAATAGTATGGAGAATGCGTTTAGTATTTTTAGAAGTATTTTGGAGTGAAATTGATGTTAGAAGAACTTAAAAGCAAATGGACTGATATATTGAATATTATGAAAGCGGACTTTGATATCGCCGACGTTTCATTCAAGACCTGGATTCTCCCTTTAGAGGTCTATTCATATGATAATGATATTGTAACCATTATCGTTCCTGAGAAACAGACAGGCCTTAAAATCATCGAAAAGCGGTATACCACACCTCTTAAGGTTACCATATCTGAGGTTATGGATCATGAAGTTGATATTAAGTTCATATCGGCTGATGACGTTGATAATATTCCAAAGCAGGCATCTGCACCTAAGCCTTCTTTGAATACTTCTGTTGATTATCAGGATACCGGAATTAATCCTAAATATACTTTCGATACCTTTGTTGTCGGTGAGAATAATAACATTGCCCATGCTGCATCTCTTGCTGTATCGGAATCTCCGGGAGAGATTTATAATCCTCTTTTTATATATGGAGGAGTAGGTCTTGGAAAGACCCATCTTATGCAGGCGATAGGTAACTTCATCATACAACAGAATTCTTCTCTCAAGGTTAAATATGTCACTTCTGAGGTGTTTACCAATGAACTTATTGAGTCTATCAGAACAGAGAAGAATACAAGTAATAAGAATTTCCGTGAAAAATATCGTAATGTAGATGTTCTCTTAATCGATGATATCCAGTTTATTGTCGGTAAGGAAAGTACGCAGGACGAATTTTTCCATACATTTAATACATTAAGGGAAGCCAAGAAGCAGATTATCATATCTTCCGACCGCCCTCCCAAGGATTTTGAGACTCTTGAAGAGAGACTCCGTTCAAGATTTGAATGGGGACTTATAGTAGATATCTCTCCTCCTAACTATGAGACGAGAATGGCTATTTTACGCAAGAAAGAGGAACTGGAAGGTTATAATGTCGACAATTCCATACTCGACTATATTGCAACCAATGTTAAATCAAATATCCGTGAACTGGAGGGTTCTCTTAATAAGCTTGTCGCATACTCAAAGCTTACCAGAAGTGAAATTAATATGGAATTTGCCGAGAATGTTCTTAAGGATATTATATCTCCTAATGCTCATAGAGAAATTACACCTGATTTAATCATTCAGATTGTTGCTGAGCATTTTGGAATTACAACTGCTGACATATCTTCCCAGAAGAGAAGTAATGAAATAGCATACCCGAGACAGATTGCAATGTATCTCTGCCGTTCCATGACAGATGTTCCTTATGAGACTATCGGTAATTATATGGGTAAGAGAGATCATTCCACTATCAAATACGGTGTGGATAAAATCGCTAAGGATATGAATAGCAATGAATCACTCAAAAACACCGTAGATATAATAACCAAGAAGATTAATCCTTCTTAAATACATGACCCTATTATAATAGGAAGAAACTCTTTCAACAGTATTTTGTGGATAACATACGGATAACTGACAATTAACTTTTTATCATGATATTATATTTTACTCTTATGTGGATAACTTAACAGTTTTTCTTAATAACTTAATAACTTTTCCACATGGTTTTTATTTTGATAAATGCTTTATTTTCGGGGTTTATCCTACTTATCAACTTATCCACACCCCCTACTACTGCTACTGCTGATTGGTTACAATAAATATATTTTAATTTCGCGCGAAAGGAGTTTTCAACAATATGAAAATTATCTGTACTAAAAATGATCTGCTTAAAGGCGTTAACATAGCTCTCAGGGCTGTTCCTGTAAGATCTACAATGAGCATTCTCGAGTGTATTCTTATAGATGCCCGTGAAACCGATATTAAACTCACAGCCAATGATATGGAACTTGGTATCGAGACTAGTATTTCAGGAGATATAATTGAGAGAGGACGTATCGCTATTGAAGCCAGATTTTTGTCTGACATTGTAAGAAAGCTTCCTGACAGTGAAGTAACCATTGAGACAGATGATAGTTATAATGCTACCATTTCATGTGAGAAATCGGTATTTAATATTCCTGGTAAAAGCGGAGAAGATTTTTCTTATCTCCCATATATTGAAAGAGACAAACATATAACTCTTTCACAGTTTGCACTTAAAGAAACTATCAGACAGACTATATTTTCAATTGGAGACAGCGAATCAAATAAGATAATGAAAGGTGAACTCTTTGAGGTTACCAATAATAATCTTAAGGTTGTTTCACTTGACAGATACAGAGTTTCCATCAGAAATGTAACACTTAATAATTCATATGAACCTGTTAGTGTTATAGTTCCAGGTAAAACTCTTAGCGAAATAAATAAGATTCTTTCCGGTGAGGCAGACAGCGATGTCAATGTATTTTTCTCGGAAAATCATATAATATTCGAATTTGAAAATACGGTTGTAGTTTCAAGACTTATAGATGGAGAGTATTTTAAAATTAACCAGATGCTTTCCAAGGACTTTCAGACCAAAATAGAAATTAATAAAAAAGAACTTCTTGATTGTATAGACAGAGCTACTCTTTTTGTTAAAGAGGGCAATAAGAATCCTGTAATTTTTAATATAACAGACGGTTCCCTTAAGATTAACATTGTATCTCCTGTCGGAAAGATGAACGAAGAAATAGACATCAACAAAGAGGGCAGTGATATAAGAATAGGCTTTGATGCTAAATTCCTTATAGATGCTTTAAGAGTAATAGATGATGAGGTGCTGTCAATGTATTATATGAATGCAAAGGCACCTTGTACCATTAAGGATGATAAAGAAAATTATATATACCTCATCCTTCCTGTTAACCTGAATTAGGAGGCACGGATTAATGGAAATTATAGAACTCAGGGATGAATTTATTAAACTGGGACAGGCGTTAAAGGCAGCCGGTCTTGTAGAATCGGGAGCCGAAGCCAAGGAAGTCATCACAGAAGGACTTGTAAAAGTAAATAACATTACAGAAATCCAGCGTGGAAAGAAACTTCACAGTGGTGATATAGTATCTTATAACGGTAATGAGATAGAGATAAGGTAAGTTAAATGATTATTAAATCCATAGACTTACAGAATTTCAGAAATTATGAACTTCAGAAAATAGATTTTGACAGTGGTATTAATATATTATACGGAGATAATGCCCAGGGAAAAACCAATATTCTGGAAGCAGTATATTTATCAGGCACAACCAAGAGCCACCGTGGAAGCAAAGACCAGGAAATGATTGCATTTAATCATAATGAGTCACATATCAAAATGATCATGAGTCGTAAAGGAATTGATTACAGGATTGATATGCATATCAAGCGTAACAGAAGCAAGGGAATTGCCATAAACGGTGTACCTATCCGTAAATCAATGGATTTATACGGAATAATTAATCTTGTTATTTTTTCACCGGAAGATTTGAGAATAATCGAGAATGGTCCGTCCGAACGTCGTAAATTTATCGATATGGAATTATGTCAGTTAGACAAAATATACGCCAGTAATCTGATAAATTACCGCAGGACTCTTGAACAGAGAAATAATCTCTTAAGAGATATTTCTTTTAACCCGTCTTTGGAAGATACCATTGATGTGTGGGATATGCAGTTAATACGTTACGGCAGGGAAATAATCGCAAGAAGAGAAAAATTCATAGATCAGCTAAATGATATAATTAAAGATATTCATATCAGATTAAGCGGAGGTAAGGAAAATCTACTGGTTAAATATGTGCCGGATGCGAAAGAAGACGAATTTGAAGATATTCTTTCCAGGAACAGGGAAAGAGATATCCGGATGAAGTACACATGTGCAGGTCCTCACAGAGATGATATGATATTTTACATTGATGAACTGGATGTCCACAAATACGGTTCACAGGGACAAAAGAGAACATCAGCTCTTTCTTTGAAATTAGCTGAAATAGAAATTGTAAAGCAATTAACCGGGGATAAGCCTGTTCTCCTGCTTGATGATGTTTTATCCGAACTTGACAGCAGCAGACAGAATTATCTTTTGAACAGCATCAGTGATGTACAGACAATAATAACATGTACGGGACTTGATGAATTTATAAATAACAGATTTGATTTAAACAGAATTTTCAGAGTATCGGAAGGACATGTTTATCAGGAAAATAAACTTCAGGAGGCATAAAAATGAGCAAATCAAACGATTACACAGCGGATCAGATACAGATTCTGGAAGGTTTGGAAGCTGTAAGAAAGAGACCCGGAATGTATATCGGAAGTACATCATCAAAAGGACTTCATCATCTTGTATATGAGATAGTTGATAATGCTGTTGATGAGGCCCTTGCCGGGTATTGTACGGAGATTTTCGTTCAGATTAACGAGGATAATTCAATAACCGTAATTGACAACGGACGAGGTATACCTGTAGGAATCAACACCAAGTCAGGCCTTACCGGAGTTGAAGTAGTATTTACGATACTGCATGCAGGAGGTAAGTTCGGCGGTGGGGGATACAAAGTGTCCGGTGGTCTGCATGGTGTAGGTGCATCCGTAGTCAACGCTCTTTCAGAATGGCTGGAAGTTAAGGTTTTCCAGGATGGGAAGGTATATGAGCAGCGCTATGAGAGAGGTAAAGTAATGTTCCCTCTCAAGGTAGTTGACGAATGTCCTGCAGATAAAACAGGTACAGAGGTAAAATTTCTTCCTGATAAAGAAATATTTGAAGAAACTGTATATGATTATAATATTTTAAAACAACGTCTCAGAGAAATGGCATTCCTTACAAAAAATATTAAGATAACACTTAAAGATGTAAGAGATGATAATCATAAAGAAAAGGTATTCCATTACGAGGGAGGCATAAAGGAATATGTCAAATATCTCAATAAGGGAAATGATGCTCTGTATGATAATATAATTTATTGTGAAGGAACCAAAGATGATGTTTATGTAGAGGTTGCTTTCCAGCATAATAACGGATATTCCGATAATGTATATGGTTTTGTTAATAATATAACAACTCCTGAAGGAGGAACACATGTAACGGGATTCCGTAATGCTGTTACCAAGACATTTAACGATTATGCGAGAACCAACAAAATTCTCAAAGATAAAGACCAGAATCTTTCGGGAGAAGATATAAGAGAAGGACTTACCGCAATCATAAGCATTAAGATTCAGGATCCACAGTTTGAAGGACAGACCAAACAGAAACTCGGTAATACAGAAGCCAGAGGAGCTGTTGAAAGCGTCGTGACAGAACAGCTTACTTATTTTCTGGAACAGAATCCTTCAGTTGCAAAAGTTATTTGTGAAAAATCAATTCTTGCCCAAAGAGCAAGGGAAGCTGCCAGACATGCAAGGGATCTTACAAGAAGAAAGACTGCGCTTGACGGATTTAAGCTTCCGGGAAAACTTGCAGATTGTTCGGATAAGGACCCATCACATTGTGAAATATTTATTGTAGAGGGTGATTCCGCCGGTGGTTCAGCTAAATCAGCCCGTAAGAGGGAAACTCAGGCAATTCTTCCGTTGAGAGGTAAAATTCTTAACGTAGAAAAGGCAAGACTTGACAGAATACTGGGAAATGCAGAAATCAGGGCAATGATTACCGCGTTCGGAACAGGAATACATGAAGATTTTGATATAAGTAAACTTCGCTATGACAAGATAATTATCATGACGGATGCCGATGTTGACGGAGCTCATATAAGTACACTTCTTCTTACATTTTTCTATAGATTTATGCCTGATCTTATTAAAGACGGACATGTATATCTTGCCCAGCCGCCTCTTTTTAAGCTGGAGAAAAATAAAAAAGTCTGGTATGCATACAGCGACGAAGAACTTGCCGACATCCTTAAGGAAGTAGGAAGAGACCAGAATAACAAGATTCAGCGTTACAAAGGTCTTGGTGAGATGGATGCCTCCCAGCTCTGGGAGACAACAATGGATCCTGAGAAGAGAATTCTTAAGAAAGTTATCTATGATGATGAGTTTGCATCTGAGATAGATGTAACATTTTCAACTCTTATGGGCGATAAGGTAGAGCCGAGAAGAGAGTTCATTGAAGAAAATGCCAAGTTCGTTAAGAATATTGATTTTTAATTTGAAGGAGATTGAATAAATGGATGAACATATTTTTGATAAAATTCATGATATAGATCTTAAAAAGACTATGGAAGAGTCTTACATCAGTTATTCCATGAGTGTTATCAAATCCAGAGCACTTCCGGATGTAAGAGACGGACTTAAACCGGTTCAGCGTAGAATTCTTTTTTCTATGATAGAACTTAATAACGGACCTGACAAACCTCACAGAAAATGTGCACGTATCGTCGGTGATACAATGGGTAAATATCATCCGCACGGAGATTCTTCAATCTACGATGCTCTTGTTAAACTTGCCCAGGATTTTAATACCAGATATCCTCTGGTTGACGGACACGGTAACTTCGGTTCCATTGACGGTGACGGTGCTGCCGCAATGCGATATACAGAGGCAAGACTTAGCAAAATATCAATGGAAATGCTGGCAGATATTAATAAAGATACAGTGGATTTTGTACCTAACTTCGATGAAACAGAGAAAGAGCCTACTGTTCTTCCTTCCAAATATCCTAACCTTATGGTTAACGGAGCATCCGGTATAGCTGTAGGTATGGCAACCAACATACCTCCTCATAATTTAAGAGAAGTTGTTGCAGCCGTAGATAAAATTATTGATAACAGGGTTCTTGAAGACAGGGATACCGACATTGAAGAACTTATGGAAATAATAAAAGGACCTGATTTTCCTACAGGTGCGACTATTCTCGGAAGAAGAGGAATAGAAGAAGCATACAGAACAGGTAAAGGTAAAATTCGTGTAAGAGCCGTAACAGAAATTAATTCACTTCCTAACGGCAAATCAGAAATTATTATTAAAGAACTTCCATATATGGTCAATAAGGCTTTGCTTGTCCAGAAAATAGCTGAACTCGTCAAAGACAAGAAAATCGACGGAATTGTAGATGTAACTGATCAGTCTAACATGGAAGGAATAAGGGTTTGTATTGACGTAAGAAGAGACGCCAATCCTAATGTTATACTTAACCTTCTTTACAAACATACACAGCTTCAGGATACATTTGGTGTGAATATGCTTGCACTCGTAGATGACCAGCCTAAGGTTCTTAACCTCTACGAGATGCTTAATTATTATCTTCTTCATCAGAAAGAAGTAGTAACAAGAAGAACTAAATTCGAACTCAATAAAGCAGAAGAACGTGCTCATATTTTACAGGGATTAATTATAGCACTTGACAATATTGACGAAGTTATTTCAATAATCAGAAATTCAGAAAATGTTGCCATTGCAAAAGCAACACTTATTGAAAGGTTCGGACTTTCGGATGTTCAGTCACAGGCGATAGTGGATATGCGTCTGAGGGCTCTTACAGGACTCGAAAGAGAAAAAATAGAAGCCGAATATAAAGACCTTATGGTAAGAATAGAAGAACTCAAAGAAATTCTTGCAGATGAGAAGAAACTTCTTATGGTCATCCGTAATGAAATGACAGCAATAGCCGACAAATACGGAGATGACAGAAGAACCGTAATAGGAATAGATGATTCTGAAATTTCAATGGAAGATATAATTGCAGATGAAAGTACTGTAATAACAATGACCAATCTCGGTTATATCAAGAGAATGACACCGGACAATTTCAAGAGCCAGAACCGTGGAGGTAAAGGAATAAAAGGAATGCAGACGATAGAAGATGATTATATCGAAGACATTCTTATGACAACCACCCATCATGTAATCCTTATGCTTACCAATAAGGGACGTGTTTACAAACTCAAAGCATATGAAATTCCGGAAGCAAGCCGTACAGCAAGAGGAACTGCAATCGTAAATCTTCTTCAGCTTATGCCGGGAGAAAAGATATCGGCAATTGTTCCGGTAGACGGAATTAAAGACGATGAATATCTTTTTATGGCAACCAAAAACGGTATTGTCAAGAAAACAAGCAGCAAAGAGTATGAGAACATCCGCAAGACAGGTATCCAGGCCATTACACTCAGGGATAATGACGAATTAATTGAAGCAAAATCTGTCGATAATGAAAAAGAAATTTTCCTTGTGACAAAGTACGGCCAGTGTATAAGATTTAAGTCAACAGATGTCCGCCCTACAGGAAGAAGCGCAATGGGTGTAATAGGTATGAATCTTACACCGGGTGATGAAGTTGTCGGTATGCAGCTTGACAGTCAGGGAGATACATTGCTTATTGTTTCCGAATACGGACTTGGAAAGAGAACACCTATCGACGAATTTACGGTGCAGAACCGTGGCGGTAAAGGTATAAAATGTTATAAAGTAAACGAGAAATTCGGTAATGTAATAGGTGTCAAAGCAGTAAGTGACACAAGAGAGATTATGCTTATAACAACGGAAGGAATAGTTATCCGTATGGAAGTAAGCGGAATTTCAACTCTTGGAAGAATTACATCAGGAGTTAAACTGATTAATCTTGATGAAGGAGTTAAGGTAGCCAGGGTAGCCAAAGTCAGAGAAGAAGATATCGAAGAAGATATTGAATCCAAAGAAAACGGCGAGACGGACAATCAGTAAATAACATAACAGGCACTGTACAAAATAGTGGTATAGTGTCTGTTTTTATAAGGAGCACACATGAGAAACATAAATGTAAATGAGATTACCCGGAATATCAAGGAAATGTGTATTGAAGCAAATCACTTTCTTACGGATGATATGCAGCATAGACTTCATAAAGCAGCCGGAAGCGAGACAACAGAACTTGGAAAGATGGTATTGTCCCAGCTTGAGGAAAATCTTGAAATCGCAGGAAAAGAAATGATACCAATATGTCAGGATACAGGTATGGCGGTTATTTTTGTAAAAGTCGGACAGGAAGTCCACATAGAAGGCGGACTTTTAACCGATGCAATCAACGAAGGCGTAAGACAGGGATATGTTGAAGGATATCTCCGCAAATCGGTTGTAAAAGATCCTATTTACAGGGAAAACACCAACGATAACACGCCTGCCATAATACATTATGACATCGTAGAAGGAGACAATATAGATATAACAGTTGCGCCAAAAGGATTCGGAAGTGAAAATATGAGTCGTGTTTTTATGCTTAAACCGGCTGACGGAATAGAAGGCGTAAAAGAAGCGATTCTTACAGCAGTTAAAGATGCCGGACCTAATGCGTGTCCACCTATGGTTGTTGGTGTCGGTATAGGAGGAACATTTGAAAAATGTGCACTGCTTGCAAAAAAGGCTCTTACAAGGAGCGTAGAAGAAAAATCACCGGTCGAATATGTAAGAAATCTTGAAAAAGAAATGCTGGAAAAGATAAATGATCTCGGAATAGGTCCTGGGGGTCTTGGCGGAAAGACGACTGCATATGCGGTAAATATAGAAACTTATCCTACCCATATAGCAGGACTTCCGGTGGCAGTTAATATCTGCTGTCATGTTAACAGACATTCTCACAGAGTTATATAGGAGCACGAAATGGAAAAACATATTACAGTACCTTTTGATAAAGAAACGGCAAAGTCGCTTAAAGCCGGGGATTATGTATATCTTACAGGAGTAATATATACAGCCAGGGATGCGGCACACAAAAGAATGGATGAATCACTTAACAACGGAGATAAACTTCCTATAGATATAGATGGCAATGTTATATATTATATGGGACCGTCACCGGCAAGGGAGGGACGTCCTATAGGATCTGCCGGTCCTACAACGGCAACCAGAATGGATAAATATACTCCGCGTCTTCTTGATATGGGTCTTACCGGAATGATTGGCAAAGGCAAAAGACAGCCAAAAGTCAAGGAGGCGATAGTACGCAACAATGCAGTGTATTTTGCAGCTGTTGGTGGTGCGGGAGCGTTATTGTCGCAGCGTATATTAAAGTCAGATGTTGTGGCTTATGATGACCTTGGAACAGAAGCCATAAGAAGACTCGAGGTTGAGAATTTCCCTGTAATTGTGGTAATAGATTCTGAAGGAAATGACCTGTACGAAAGAGTTACAGCAAATATTTAAAAAGTAGCCAAAAAGTACAAAAAAACTGTTGACAACAGGCTTACCATTCAGTATAATAATTTTTGCGTCACGGGTAAAACCTGTGAGTAATTTCATAATGTATATGAATTCGGAGAAATACTCAAGAGGCCGAAGAGGCGCCCCTGCTAAGGGTGTAGGTCGCTAACGCGGCGCGAGGGTTCGAATCCCTCTTTCTCCGTTACAACATACAGAATCGAATGAAAATAATTTAAAAAAATTGAAAAAAGTTGTTGACAAACGATGAAAGATGTTGTATTATGAAT
>OIEI01000173.1_pt1 | contig 28058 bp, 26 predicted proteins | sample 1581781 | NCBI WGS metagenome assembly OIEI01 (sample SAMN01760935, study PRJEB22395) | human gut metagenome | reverse complement strand
ATCCAGATGCTCGGCACCAGCCGGGATCCATGCCTGCTCGAACCAGGTGTAGCTGTACTGGTCGCCGCCGGCCTTGACAGCGGGCAGGGCGGTCATGCCCCACTCAAAGCCATCCGCACGGGGAGCCTCGGCCATCTCGCCCACGATCCAGGTGCCGTTGGGCATGAACAGAGCCTTGTTGTCCAGCACCAGCTGCTGGTTCTGGGTAAAGTCCTGATCGTTGGCCTGTGCGGGGGTAATGGGGTTGGTGTAGGAAGCCAGCTTGTTGACGATGTCAAAGCAGGTCTTTGCCTCCGGGGTATCCCAGATGCCTTCCTCATAGTGGGTGGCCTTGTTGAAGAACTCCGGGCCGCCGGCGGCATACATCAGTGCGTAGAAGAACGCATCAAAGTAGCCGGTGGTGGGGTAGGTGAACAGGTAGGTGCCCTCAGCGGCAGCCTTGTCGCCCAGTTCCCACATCTCGTCCCAGGTGGTGGGCACGTCCCAGCCCTTTTCCTTCAGGAAACCGGCGTTGTAGAACAGGCCGCAGGGGCTGTAGAACATGGGAGCCAGATAGGTCTTGCCGTCGCCGTAGGGGTTGGTCAGGGAGGTGTCGGTAAAGCCGCCTGCGATTTTCTCGCTCACCTTCTTGCTCTCGCCGGGCACGGTCATGCTCAGCACATCGGTGATGTCAGCGATCAGATTGCCCTTGATGAACTGCTCGGTCAGGGCAGCCTCACGGCCGGTAGCCAGGTGGACCACGTCGGGGTAATCGCCGCCCTGCATGGAAGGTCCGATGACATCCTCCAGCTTCTTGTCGGTGGTCAGCTCCACCTTGATGCCGGTCTGGGCGGTAAAGGCCTCAGTGACCTTCTTCCACATATCAGCGCCATAGCCGGTCTCGATGGCAGCGACCTTGATGGTCACGTCCTCAGCGGGAGCGGCAGATGCAGCAGCGGAAGAAGCAGGACAAAGACAGGATTCGCAGCTACGACGCAGACGAATCCTTTGTGTGAGGGGGCAACGATATGAACGTATCAGGAATGGTGAACCGACTTGCAGGGGATGTCCAAAAGATGGACACCCCCGGAGATTACCGGGAGAACGGCATCGTGCATTGTGCCGTTTGCGGCGAGCCGAAGCAGGCACGCAAGCAGCTGCCGGACGGCAAGGGCGGGTTCGTTGAACGCCTTGTGCCTATCTCCTGTGCCTGCGTCCGAGCAAAGGACGAGGCCGCAAGGCAGAAAGACCGGCGCGAGCAGTTTATGTCGTCGATGGAACAGATGTGGGCGGCGGATCAGCTGCAAATTCCGAATTGCCTGCGAAAGACCTTCGACGTTGACGACCGGCACGCGGCAAATGTTTCGGAAGTCTGCCGCCGGTACGCGGCACAGTGGCCGAAGATGAAGCTGGAAAATATCGGCGTTCTGCTGTTCGGCGCTGTCGGCGCAGGAAAAAGTTTCTATGCCTGCGCGATTGCAAATGCGGTTCTGGCACAGCTTGATTCTGCTGTCATCACGAGCTTTCCCCGGATTCTGAATCTGCTGCAATCCACGCAGGACAAGCAGGCACTGCTTGACCGGATGCAGAGCTATTCGCTGCTGGTTCTGGATGATCTCGGCGCGGAGCGGGATACGGCGTATGCTGCGGAGCAGGTTTTTAACGTCGTTGACGCCCGGGTGCAGACCGGCTTGCCGCTCATCGTGACGACCAATCTGTCCGTCGCCGAAATGCAGCAGGCGGATTCCATGCAGCTAAAGCGCATCTACGACCGCGTGCTGGAGCTTTGCCCCGTGCGGATCAAGTTGGAGGGCGAGAGCCGACGCACACAGAATGCGAAGCAGCGGCTTGCGGTTGCAAACGATCTTCTGAAGCCGTCTGCGCGCACATAAAAACCGCCCTTCCGGGCGGCTCCTGCGGTGAATGAATCAGTTTTGTGTATTCATTTTACCGCAGGAGGACGCAAAAAAACAAGTGTCACAGCATGGGACAGAGACAAGGCGACTGCACGAGTCGTCTAAGGTGAAAAGAAGATATTCAGGTGCTGCGACTGACTTGCCATCAGTATGTGATGCAGCATCCGCTTTATAGGAGTACAGCTCCTGCCTGAATCGCGCGACTAGCACGTCAGTCTCAGAAATTGCGCAGTGCGTGGGAAGCCTTGCAAGATGAAGGGCCGATTAGGGTACAGGAAAAGAAAGTGGTGGAGGAACAAAATGAAAAAAAGCAATCAGTTAATTCGTTGCCCCTGCGGCAATATTCTTGCCGGCTACGACGGGGATACACTGACCATCCGGAAAAAAGGCCGATCCGTCGCCGTGGAATCCTGCCAAGCAAACATCGAAATAACCTGCGAAGACTGTGGGCGCAGAATCGATGTCCTTCTTGATGGGCAGGCCGTCCATACACGGTCAATGGCAGGAAACTGCTTTTGAGATTAAGACAATCGATAGGGCCGACGAATTTCGTCGGCCGTTCGGAAACATGGATTTCCGGCAACAAAATGATATGGCCCTGCGGCCGGAATAGCACATACGCACTTTCACACAGATTTGAGCAAAAGTCATTTATTTTAGGAGGAATTTGGAATGAGCAACCGCATTTATGAAATCGTTGAGGAAATCGCCACACTTTCAGGGACAGGCCGCTCGAAAAGAAAAGTGAGACGCATCCGCTGGGATAATAGTCCTGATTCCGTGCTGGACATTCGTAAGTGGTTCCAGGAGGTCGATGGGACGGAAACACCCTGCAAAGGCATAAAGCTGGATGCAGCAGAAGAAGCTGCCTTGCGGGAAGCTCTTCGTTTGTAAACGGAAAACAAGAAAGGAACGTTCTTCCTGAGGCGTTCCTTTTATTATATCTATGGGGCGGTGTAACGAATCGTTCCCCCGTCCGTCCGCAACTGAACCAGTAACCAAAGATCAGGAAATACGATCTTTGCGTTCACTCACTAGCGGTTTGCCAACGAATCCAACTTTGGTCTCGCTGTCTGGATTTCGGACGGCGTTCAAAGGATGAAAACAGCACGTCCGGATTTCGGACGTGCAGACCAACGCGACGAAAAACGTCTGCTTGGTTATAGGAACAGCAGCCAACGGAAAATTCCGTTCGTTAATTTCATTGAGCGCCATTCTGCGCAGCTTGTGACAGAAAAGTTCTCCAGAATGTAACCAGCGCAGAATTGCGCCCGCTAGATTTCATTGAGCGCAACTTTGCGCTGAGTGACTGGCACTGAATCCAAATCTGGATTTAATATAATTCCAACTCGGTCAAAAAGGTACGGGTTGAAAGTCGTGCGGCACGGGGCGTGTTACAAACATACCCACCTTACTGTGCTTTGCCGTATAGGGTAATGGACAAAATTGTCCATTACTCAAAAATGAGTAAAACGCTGGAAAAACCGCGAAAGTCTTTCCCGGAACGTTGGGAACCCTCTCAAAAAAGAGCAGGTTCCGTTTCGCCCACTTGTGGGGGAAATGGTGCTTGGCGGTCTGTCCGCTTTTCGGGCATACCAAGGACGCGGCATTTTACTGCCCCCACTTCGGTCTACTGCGTTTTACCGCAGACGCATACAACCGTCCGAATTTCGGACAGTTGCCTTGCGGGCTTTCCATGGGCTTCCATGTGGAAATGTGCCGTTTGCATGACTTTTCCCTACGCCGAGTGGATAAAAACCGCTCAGAACGGCGCGTAGGAGGCCACAGAGGCATTTACAGAACACGGCCGGACGCAGAGCACATCCCCCTTCACCTCATTTTTACACGCTTTCCAGCACGAAAGCACCCTGATATCTATGAATTTGGTAAAAATTAGGCTTCTGCTGTCCGGGGCAAATACTGAAAAAACACGCATTTCTGCGTAAAACTCATCAATATCCTTCGATTCGGCGTACTCCGGTCAGATCGTCTGGCGGAAACTCTGCAAATTGGGGCGGTTCCAGCTTCTGTCCACGGGCAGCATATTGGCCGGTGCGAGTCGCGGATTTCTGTGGTTTTGCGCCATGCAGGAAGGCAAGCAGCGTTTCTTCGGAAACCATGACCTGCCCGCTGACGCTGTTGGACGGGAGTTTTCCACTCTTGCAGTATCGGTATGCGGTTTTTCGTGAGACATTCAGAACCTCTGCCACCTCGTCGAGATCCAGAAGCGTGACTCTGCTGTTCGGCAGATATGCGATATATGGCACAAAACCATCTCCTTCCTGTGAATAATTATAATATTCCCTGCTGATTTATGCAGGAATTCCTGCGTTTCTGATTTCAAAATGCAGTTTAAAAATTTTTTTGGAAAACGGTTCAGGTAATTTGAATTTTTTCGCTCAGGTTTGTGAAATAGGGGGTGTCCCCAATTTTGGGGATACCTCCATTCTGGTGGGGTCTGCGCAATTTTGAGCAGGCCCCTTTTGTACGTTTTTCGTACGAAGACAAAGCGACCGTAAATTGGACAGCAAAAGAGGCGTTTCCTCACTTTTGAGGATACCTCCCCAGAATTGGGGAGACGTGCTCAATTTTGAGCGAAAGTTTTTTCAGATGTGTCCAAAACTGGACAGACCCCTGCGGCGAATCTGACGCACCCTGTTTCACGGCTGAAGATTCAGCTGCGAAATTATGACGCAGGCGGGACAAACCCGAAAATGCGGTAGAACAATAGACAGAGAAAAACGTAAAGGAGTTTTTTACATGAACGAACAAGATATTATTAACCTGATCCTTGGTGAGCCTGAAGACGATTTTCACGGCACAGTCCCCAGCAAGGACAAGCGGCTGCAATTCGACCGGCTGCGCGGACATGCCGGCGCGCTCATGCACCATACACATGGAAATCTGAACATTCAGGAGCCGTTGGAAACCCGCCGCAGCGCCTACCTGATACTCGACGTGCCGCTTCCCGTTGTGGTGCTGAACGAATATGTGCGGAAACATTTTTCCATGCTCATGGAACTCAGCGACAGTGTATCACTGTCCAATGCAGGCGGCAGGCTGCGCATCAAGTGTACGGTCTGCGGACTGTGGGAGGAATGACCGGATCAGAATTTGATGATGGCCTCCATATCTTCCGCTGGGATGTGCGCGCGAAGGCAAATCATTTGTAATTCTCCGAGTGTGAACAGTTCAGGCGTGTTCATCTTTTTTCGCGCCGTTGTGGCTGAACAGCCAATCATTTCTGCAACCTTTGGCGGTGTCGCATAACCTCTTATGAGTCGCCCAACCTTGATGAAGTCGGGCTCTTTCTTTTTTAAGCGTGGCATAAATTACCTCCTGTTTTTTAGAACGTAGTCGGATGGAGACGTGCTTCCCATGGTTCTGAAACTATTTTTCCATTCAGGCTTGTAAAACCACCCCTCGCCTGTTTCTGCGCTGCCTGGCGTTTATGCGCTGACCGGTGACGGGCTGATGCTCTCTGCCTGCGCCGCCTCTGGTAGACAGAAGGACGAAACGGCCGGCAAAAAAAACCACCTGCTATAAAAGAAAAACCGTGAGAAAGCCCATTGCAGGCCTCTCACGGATTTTTTTATGAATGAAGCTCCAACCCCTGTATCGCATTCTCATACAGAAACGCTTTCAGCGGCTCGGCCTCGGCGGTGTCGTAGTAGTTCAGCAGCGCTTCGTTGAATTGCTCCATGTTTTGATCTCGGATGGTCAGAACGCCCGCTCCGGCTTGCAGCATGATCTTGTTTGCCAGCGTCAGGCTGGTACGCTTATTGCCGTCCCAGAAAAGCTGCCCGCGCGTACCCCAGCAGAAGGCCGTCAGCGCCTTTTCTGTTGCCGAAGTATCGGCGGCAAGGATTGCGGCCAGCTCTGCCCGGACAGCCGCTTCCTGCGGCACAGGCGGCGTGTAGTCCGTACCGGAGATGGCCACGCTTCCCGCGCGCAGCTTGCCCCACTCCAGAGCCTCGTTGCGGGCGATGAAGCCGTTGAGCTTGCAGACATACTCCAAGGTCACATCTTCGTCAATCGAGCCAATCAGGAAGCGCCAAGCGTCGCGCATGTTGAGAATGGCCTGAATATCGTCGATCTGTACGCCGGGGACGTTGACGCCTTCCAGAATGGTCTTTGTCTGTGGGAATGTGACGGCGCGGTTTTCCATCTTCATGCCGCAGTAGACGTTTTCATCCCACTTCTTCTTGGCTAAAAAGCGGCTCTGCTCCGGTGTCAGGTGGTATCGGTCAGTGTAGGTCATTCTGCGTCACCTTCCTTTGCGCTTTCGGCGCGGAGAAGATACCGCTGCAATTCCAGCACCCACGCAGGGCGAAGATCGCCGACAAGCAGCAACTCGCCGTTTCTGTACTCTGCGACCTCGACAAAGCCGTTGTCGTTGTCAAAAAAATGTGCCTCGTCGCAGAACGGCAGCACCTTCGACACGGCCTCCCAGCGGCCTGCAAAACGGCGCAGGACGTCTTCTGTCCCGATGTTATGCCCGCCGCGCTTCACACGGTTCGCGATGCGTGCAAGGCTTTCCTCCGGCGTGTCAAGGCCGACATAGAACAGCCGGACGGTATAGCCGTCCCGCTTGGCTCTGGCTGCTGTCTGCGCCGTGCGGAAGCCGGACAGCGTGGATTCCTGCGTAAAGGAAATGCCTTTGTCCAGGCAATCGTCAATGCGCCGGATCGCCATTTTGCCGCCCTCAAGCGGGCTGACGCCTGCAAGCGCCGTGATGCGGTCAACGTCCACGATCACGCCCAGATCGTTGCGTTGCGCCCGCAGAACACCGGTCAGACTGCTCTTGCCCGTGCCGTTCACGCCGCCGATGATGGTGTAGACTTTCATATGCCTGCCCCCTTATTCCGTGACCCCAAGTCAGGCGCGCTTCAGTTCCTTGATTTCCTGACTGTGTTTCCGGACGATTGCCCGGAGCATCTGCACGTCTTCCTTCAGATCTTCGAAGTCGTCTTCCGGGATGCGGGTTTCCATCATGGTCTTTTGATTCTCTGCCAGAAGGTTGAATTTCGGCATAATGGCAGATTCCAGAATCACGTTCATTCTGTGCGCGAAAATTTCATCGATAGCCTGTAAATCTTTTTCATCTAACATCTCGATTCACCTCGTGTTTTCATTATACGACGTTTCCCGCCGTTGTCAATCCGTTTTCGGCTTCCCGTCCCGCTCCATCGTCTCCGAGATCGCGCGGTTGATAAACCCGTTCGTGCTTTCGCCCTGCGCTTCGGCGTGGGCCTGAATTAAATCTTTCTGACCCTTTGGAACGGTCAAGTTGATGCGGTCATACGCCTTTGCAATCCATTTGTTTTGCGCCTTTTGCTGTGCTTTAGACGTTGCCATACTATTTAACTCTCCTTCTGTTATCGGATAAATCCATTTTTTATCATTCATACTTTAACATACGAGCAAGACATTACGCAACGATAAAAATGCACAAATATCGTTGCATAATTATATGCACATTGCCTATTGAATATCGTTGCGCAATGATATATAATGAATACAGTCAAGGGGGAACAAACGAAAACAGTTTAGACACCGGCAGAAGATGGGTGAAGAACGTCTATAAGAGTTGGGAAGGAACAGCAAAGTGCAGCAAAGCTCACGAGATCAGTTGAAAGCCCCCAGCCGCCGGAGTTCCCCCTGAATGAAAGAAAAGCGCTCCCGGAGGCCGTGGAAAGCAAGCCGGAAGCGCAGCCGAAAAGGGCTGTTTGCAGTATAGCACAGCCCGCCGAAAAAGGAAAGGGGCTTACACATGAGCAACACAGAAATTCAGAGCAAGGTCAACGAGCTTCGCGAGCTGCGCCGCATGGCCGACGAACTCACCGCCGAGATCGAGAACATCCAGGATGCGATCAAGGCGCACATGACTGCCATCGACGCCGACACGCTGACGGGTGCGGATTACAAGATCACCTGGAAGACCGTGACGAGCAGCCGGTTCGACAGCACGGCGTTCAAGAAAGCCATGCCGGAATTGGCCGAGCGCTTCACCAAGTCCACCACAAGCCGCCGCTTTGTTGTGGCGTAAAAGAAGACAGCGGGCGGGACTTCCCGCCCGCACATCGGACAGGCTTGTGAGCCGGAAAGGAATTGACTATGGAGAAGATCACAACAGCCGCCAGCGTCAGCGCTGCGTGGCGCGGCATGAGCGACGAGGAACAATATACCGCCTTGCAGAAAATGGCGTGGACAGTCCGCAGGGGCGGCAGCAAGCGTGGTGCGGAGTGGATACAGACGCAGGACGATGCAATGAACGTCGCGGCGGAAGCATGGCTCAGAATGGGCGCAGCGCTGGAACGCAACGAACGGGCCGACGAACCGCGCCCGCATAACCTGATCTTGTACAGCGCCTGTGCGCAGGCCGCAAATACCATCGCCCGCAGAGAAAAGCGCTATTTCAGCGCCACGGCCAGCCTGACCATGGAAGACGGCGAAATGACGGATCTTTTTGATATGAACGCCGTTCATGTTCTGCCCGCACCAGACCCGGAAGAAAACGCCGTGCAGCGGGATCTTCTCGCCCGGCTTCTGCAATCGGATGAAGACCGCAGCATTGCCGGACGCATGGCCGAGGGTCTGACGGTCCGGGAAATCGCCGCCGCGCTGGGTATGAGCAAATCGGCAGTCCAGCGCCGCATTGACCACATCAGAAATCGCGCCCGCCTTCTGGCAAGCGCATAATAGAAAGGATGAATAATATGGAAAACAAGGAACTGAAAGAATTCAAGGAAATCCTGCACGAGGTCAAAGATCTTGACCGCTTTGAAAAATTCATGCTCTTCTGCATGGAGCGTCTGGCGCGCGGTGAAGAGGTTTCGGACATCTGGAACGCATGGGTGCAATCCGGACTCTGATTTTCAATAGGTACTTTCAAGTAGATGAAAATGGCGAAGACTGCGGGGAAAATTCCCCGCAGCCATTTTTTCGATTCTGGGACAAAAAGCATTTTTGGTGTAGAAACAAAATCAGAACAGAAACCCATACAAAATTAAAAACGGAGGAATTTATGAACCAGGACACGCATCTTTATATCGAAGCGAATCAGAAGCACGGGCGCGGATATCAGGTGCATATCGTCATTGACGGCATCGTCGATTCCACAATGGCCGATGAGCCGTTCAGCCTGTATGACGCGCTTGGCGGCGCACAGTTCACGCTGGAGGCCGTAAACAAGGAGCGCGGGACAAATTATCTGTTGCCCGATGTGCTGCTGGTGAGCCGCGAGGCGGCGATGGCAGAGCGGCAGACCGATTTTCTGAGTGCGAAGCTTCTGCGGGAGAACAGCAGCAATATCAGGGTGGGCCGTTTGAGCAGACGCTGAATGCCTGCGCTGCAAAGCTTATCTGCGGCAGCGAGATTATCCCTCCTCCGAAGTCGCCCTATGATCTGTGTACGGCGGGAGAAATCGGCGAGAAAATCGGGATCACATCGAATCTCGTCGGACGGATCGCAAACCAATATGACCTGAAACAGCCTGAATATGGTGAATGGGTGTTGGATGTAGCGGCGCATTCAACAAAGATCGTGAAAACGTTCCGATATTACGAAGCTGTCATTCCGATCCTGAAGGAGAAGCTGCGGAAAGAGGGCAAGCTTTAAGGACCAAGTATGAAATACGAAAATTTGTTTGATGTTTATTATTTACTTTTGACTGTTTTTGTGGTATAATATAAATAAGGCGGAACGCCTTTTCAAATCTTTCACTCACCCCCCTGCGCCGGACCAGACCGGCTAACAAAGGGTGGGGTGCGGTCAGCAGAATAGAGAAGCATATGCGCTGGTTTGGTGCGATTTCCTTTTGGAGGAGATGTATCAAACCGGCGCTTTTTCTTTATGTTTTGTTGGCCGCACCCTGCAACATTTTTTGACGGGAGGAATGTCCTTTGACAGAGACCGAAAAAATACGGGCTGCCCGTGCGGCGTACATGCGGGACTATGCGCGAAAACGCCGTCGAAGCAGTCAGGAAATGCGGGAACGGGAAAAAGAAAGCCGTGACCGTTATTGGCTGCGAAAATTCGATCAAATGCAGGCCGCAGCAAGCGGCGGAAAGGAAAATGTAAATGAGAAAACCAGGTGAATCAGTCTATTGTTTGAGTTTCTGGAGAAACAAGTTTCATGGAAAATCCGGTGACGAGCCATACTTTGACGTGGCAGAGGACGGAATCTCTGCGGGGAAGGTCATGCGGATTTATGTGGACGCAAAGCGCTTCCCGACATGGGAAAAATGGAAGGACGAGGCAGACAAGGCGCGGGCCTGCGCTTACATCGGCAACGCGTCGATGTGCGGCTACTTTGTCAAGGGCGGCACTTCTTACCCGCTCAGCGCAAGTCCGGCATTTATGATCGAGCGCCCCGAACTCCCCGGCCTTGATACGATTTTGTGGATCAATGTGGTTTGCCCGAATGAGTCAGAATTTCATTGGGCCGTCGAAGAAGCAAAAAAAACGGCCGAACTCAAGGCGAAGAACCTGGCTCCCAGCGAACTCTATGCGCCGTTCAACAATGTCCAGTATAGACACCGGGAGGCCGCAGAGAGCGATATTGACGCATTTCTCCGGCGGAACGGGGTCACGCCTGCAACGGCAGAGAATGACGGCACATATGACGGCACATACGGGCGAAAGATTTACGGGCCTGTCCCGGATGATATCAAAGCGCTGCTCAAGAAAATTGGGCTGGGTGCATCAGAATGTGGAAACACGCTCGGCGAACTTTTTCAGAGATGGGGTGTGCAATAATGTGCAAATTCTCTCATCGCTGCGGCCAGCAGATTGCCGCAAGAAACGGCTTTGAAAAAGCGGAGGGCACAGATGCTGGTCACACATGATATGCTGAAGAAATCCACGCCGGTCTGCATCGCGTTCAACCATATGCCATGGCACTACCTTGCCGTTGCCAGACTGGACATCGGCGGGCAAAGAAAACACTTCATTTGGAAGACGAATTTTAAAAAACGGTTTGAATGGGACGGCTCATTCAACGCGCAGACAGGCGAAATGCTCCGGATCACACTCAATATGCTGCACGATGCCGGGTATTTGGGCCTTCCGGAAAGCTGGAAGCCCGGAGACGAAGACGACGGACAGCCGCCTGCATGGTTCGAGCTGAAACAGGAAGCAGAGCAGCACCGGACGGAGATTGCGGCGCAGGCCCGGCAGCAGACTGCAAAAACGGCGATCTACACATTTTCACGGGAAAATGAAGACGGTACACGGACAACGGTTCGGGTACGGGCCGCAAATCAGACGGTGGCACGGGAAGCGCTGAGCCAGACGTTTCTGAACCGCGCAACGCTCTGTACGGTGCAGGACGGGGAACGGTACGAACTCTGAAAGAGCGGGACTCGTATTGAACGAAAAATTCAAATACCCCCGAAAAGTCGGGCGGAAACCGCAGGAGTCCGGCACTGTGCCGGGCTTCTGCTTTTATAAGGAGTTTTTTATGGCAATCGAAGATTTTGTCCGGGATTTTAACCGACGCCTGGACGATGCAATCGGAAGGGCAATGGAAGGCGACGTAGCCGATGCTGTCCGCGCGGCGATTGTATCAGCGGTTGAGTCCGAGGTCTACAGCGAGAAGGTTTATAAGCGCAGTGAAGATCATCCGTATATCCGACGGGATGACACCGGCGAACCCGGCGGCTTGCAGGACTGGAACGTGATGGAAGCAAAATATGACCCGTCAACCATGACGCTGGAGGTGCAGGACAGGAGCCGGGACCGGGACAGCGGACGGCTGATCGCGCCGGTCGTGGAAAGCGGCAAGGGCTATCAATGGAAGAAGTCGGCGATTTACAAAACAAAGCAGGCACGCCCGTTCCATCAGAAAGCGCAGGAACTTGCAATCGGAACCGGGCTTGTGCGGGATGCGCTGGCAAAGTCTCTGACGGAAAGTGGATTCAAGGTGAAGGAGTAATATAAGAATGGCAAATAATGAAAACACAGTACAGATTCAGGTAGAGGTTCTGCGTGCACAGCTTGATAAGCTTATTGCGGACATAAACAGCCTGAAAAATCAGAATATTTCTGTAAAGGTAGACACGGCGGGCGCGGCAGCGCTGGAGCAGCTTTCTGATGCCGTTCAGCAGATGCGCACTGGCTTGCAGGAACTTGACGCGCAGCTTGGGCAGAATGCAGCGGCCTTTTCTGGCATGGGCAATTCTGCGCAGGCGGCGGTGCAGGCGCTTTTGCAGTATATTTCGCAGGTCAATCAGGCTGCTTCGGCAGAAATGCAGGCGCTGGCTGTCCGCAGGCAAACAACGGCTGCGACGGAAGAACAGGCTTCTGCGGCGGGGACTGCTGCGCAGGCGGTTTCACAGATGGCAGATGCGCAGAGACAGGAATCGGACGCTGACGCACAGTTTCTTGCGCGGCTGACCGCCGGAAACAGCGCGTTGGAAGACCGCGCAGGCCAGATTCGGCAGTTGATCGATCTGTATGCGCAGATGCAGCGAATCCGTGCTTCCGGTGCGGCCGGGCAGAGCGTCCCCATGCTGGAGGCGGGCGATTACGAGGTGTTTGGTCAGGGAACGTCACACGGCCCAACGGTAGCGCAGGGGTCTGTGATCGACGTGGACTGGACAGATGCTGCGCGGGGTGCACGGGAGTATGCAGGCGCGGCGTCAGATGCGGCAGACGCGACCGGACAGGCCGTGACGCAGAGCGACGGTCTGGTTGATTCCTTCGGGCGGTTGTTCCCGCAGCTTACGGTCTGGCAGCTTACACGGGATGCTGTGAACGCGCTTGTGCAGGAATTGAAGGCTGCGCTGGAAACCATGAAGGATGTTGATACCGAACTGACGGCCATTCAGAAGGTCACAAACAATACCGATGCGCAGATGTCGAAGATCGGAGAACACGGCTATGACGTAGCATCCAAATACGGCGTCTCGGTTACGGACTATCTAAGCAGCGTCGGTTCATTCTCCAAAGCCGGTTATAAAGAAATGTCGGAGGACATGGCGGAACTTGCGACAAAAACGCAGCTTGTCGGAGATGTGAATGCCGATACTGCAAATAAATTCCTGTTGTCTGCCGATGCAGCGTTCAAACTGGAGGGCAATGTTGCGGCGCTGTCGAAGGTGCTGGACGCGGCTAATACAATCGAGAACGAATATGCGACCGAGATTCAGAAAATCGCCGAGGGCTTCCCGCTCGTCGCGAACGTTGCATCGATGGCAAACATGACCGCAGAGCAGCTGACGGCGGCACTCGGCACGATCACAGCCGCAACGCAGGAATCCGGTTCTATGGCGGCCCGCGCCATGCGTGCACTGATCCTGAATATCATGGGCGATACCGAAACCGAACTGGAAGACGGCATCACATGGACAAAGGATGAGATCGAGAGTCTGAGCCAGATCCTCTGGACGTATTCGGAAGACGCCATGAAAGCGGCGCAGGCTACAGGCAGCATTGTAAATCCCATGGAGGCCGTCGCGGGTCTTGCAAAGGCATACAAAGAGGGCGTTCTGACGCAGGCCGAGCTTGCACAGTTCGAATCTGATCTCGGCGGCAAGCTCCGCACAAATCAGCTCGACGCGTTGATTCAGCATTACGATATGTACCTTGAAATGCTGGACAAGGTGACAACTTCTGCCGGAAGCGCCGACCGCGAGATCGGCACCATGCTCGATTCATGGCAGAGTAAAGCGAATATCCTTGACAACAAGTGGACGGAGCTTGTCAACCACATGATCGAGACAGAATCTGTGAAGGGCGGGCTTGAGACTGTGACCGAACTGGTGGAGCTGCTGGACACGGACCTCGGCCATATAATCCTGACGCTTGCTGCTGCTGAAACCGGTGTATTCGCCATTGCAGCGGCTGTCAAAAGCTTTCAGCGGGTCGGCTCCGTGCTCCAGCTCGGTTCGCTCAGTCCGTGGCTGCTTGGAATCGGCGCGGCCATTACCGGCATCGTCGTCGCGGTTCAGGCGGCTCAGAAGGCCTATGCCGCAGCACATCCGTCGATTGATAAACTCAATCAGGACTGGGAAGAAAACCGGTCGGCGATCCAGAAAACGAAGGAAGCGCTGGAGGAATATACGGATAAGCTTCGGGCACTCGAACAGGTCGAACCTGCGGACAGGACGGGGCAGTGGCAGGACGAGTATGCACAGCTTTCCAACAACAAGGAAATCGCGGAGGCTTATCTGGATACCCTTGAAGAAATTGCAAAGCATACGGGAAAAAAGCTGTATGGAGCCGGTCATATTACCGGATATTCAGGGAATAACTCGGTCATAGAAAACTATGATGATACAGGAAAGAAATACTATACTTCCAAAATCAGCGGTGCGGCAATTTCAAATGAAACGGTATCTGCCGCGCGGGCAAATTACAATTCAGAACTCGCCGCAGCCAACGCGATTGCAAAGACGATCCCGAATTTCGACTGGGGCAAGCTTGAAGGCTTGACGGAATCTCAGGCTTTGGAGAAAATGCTTTCCATGCTGGGAACCTTCGGAATCCAGATCAGCGCTGTAGTGGAAAGTACCGATGAAGCGTTTACAAAGGTGGATGAATGGGCTTCGTCTTACGACAAGCTGACGGATGCACAGAAGAAAAATGCCCAGCAGTATCTTGCCGACCTGCAAAACATGATTCAGACAAAGGAAGTGAGCGACGAGCAGGCAGACGCTTATCTGCGCCTCGCCGCGGCTGCGCAGGAAATTGAAGTTTCATCACTGTCCGCCGGAGACGCGATTCAATTCATTGCAAATAATACCGGGCTGACGGTTGAGGAATCCGCAAAACTGGCTGATGAACTCGGATATATCGACAGCGCAAACACCAGACTTGCGCAGGGCTTTGTACAGCTTGCAGACGGAACGTGGGAATATCGGAGTGCCTGCGAAAAAGCGGCGGACGGTACATGGAAGCTTAAAAACGCAGAGGATGGGGCCGCCGACAGCGCAGACGATATGACTGGCGCGCTTGGAGATGTCGAGGTCGCGACCTATGACGCAAACACCGCCGCTGCAAAACTTACGAAGTCCCTGTTCGATGCGAACGGGAAACTGACCGAGCACGCGAAAAAGGCACTCACCACAAATACGGCCCTTGCAGATCTGGCGAAAAAAGAGCTGGAACTGCAAAATGCGGCTGCGACGGCAAACTATAATAACCTGATCGCGCAGATTCAGGCTGTCGGTTCCTCGGCAATTATTACGTCTCAACAGATTCAACAGATGATCGGCCTGATTCCCGGTATGACCTCCAACACATGGTCGGCTGAGAATCAGGAATTCAATATGCGCCGACTTTTCAATCAGCAGACGGGAAAAAACTGGAAGAAGGACGCGGAAGACTATGCACAGTGGTCTTCTCAATACCTGCTGAAGAAGTCCTCTGAATACTACAAAAAACAGCAGGAAGAGTACAAGAGGCAGATGGAGGAGCTTTCAAAGTACACCTCCGACTATACCGGAACTTCAACCGGTGGCGGCGGAGGCAGCTCATCCGATGCGAATCTCGACGCGCATAAGCAAAAGGTTGAGCTTCTGAAATCCGAGCTGACTTTGCTGGAAAAGCAGAATGCCAGCGAAGACACGCAGAAGGACAAAATGCGGCAGATTCAGCAGGCACTCCATGCGCAGGCGCAGTATCTGCGGTCCATCGGCGGCAGTCAAGCAGACATCAACGCGCTCTCTGCTGAATGGTGGGAGTGGCAGGAAAAAATCAATGGCACTCTGAAAAGCACAGATGATCTGCTGAACGAACTGCAAGACGTTATGGCGGACAAGCTTTCCGACCTTTCTGAGCAGCGACAAAATGAACTGGACGAAATCGACAAACAGATCGAGTCGTTTAAACTGGAGAAGGAAACTCGCGACGAGCAGCTTACGCTAGAGGAAAAAATTCTCGCAGTCCAACAGGCACAGGCCAAGCTTGCTAACGCGCAGAACGAGCGGACCGTCCGGCAATTTAATGCCCGTACCGGTCAATGGGAGTGGGTGGCTGACCAGAAGGAGGTTGACAGCGTACAGGAATCCTTGGACGAGGCCAAGAAAGACCTTGAAGACTTCAAGGCGAACATGGCTTATGAGGCCGCACTGGCCGAACTGGAAGCGCAGAAGAAAACGATCAACGAGCGGTATGACGATCTGGAAACGGCCTACAAAGATTTTTTGAAATCCATCAAGGAGAAGACACGCGGCATTGGCGAGATCTTGCAGGATATCTGGAAGAATGCCACGCCGGAGCTTCGTCAGATCATTCAGGAAAACGCAGAGCTTTTCCGGCAGTTCGGTATTGACGTTTCCCAACTCTCTGATGCGGTTAATGACACCGCGCACAAAATCGTCAGAGTCGGCGCAGGCGGGAATGCTCCGTCTGGTCTGAGCGTCGGAGACCGCGTTGTCACAGGCGGCGGTACGTATGAAATCACCGGTGTCAATCCGGATGGAAGCTATACGTCCAAGCTCGTTGATGCGAACCAGACAATCTGGAACTATGACGGGCAGTATGACACTGTTTCGGGAAATAATTCCGGAAATACGACGGGCGGCGGTCAAAAATACACTGGAACCGTCTGGGCGAAACGGAATGACGGCAACGGCGTAGACTACAAAATATCCAGTGCAAGGGGCCTTGATTTCCTGAACAACGAACCGGCCGGTGCGACTATGACCGGCAGCGATGGTTCGTATTGGGTTAAGAATGCGGACGGAACGACTTCCATCACAAACAAGTACGGCGTCGGTTTTACGGTCTACGATAAGGGCGGTATCCTGCATGGCATGGGCGGCATTAAGGCCACGATGCAGGATGAGGGAATCACCCCACCGGATGTAACGGCGCTGCTCAGAAAGCGGCTGTTGAAACCCATTGAGGACAAGACCTTCGGCCAGAACATGGATCAGATCAGATGGATGATGGCAAGCAACGGTACGAGTGCGAACGAAGTCCACAACGCCTCTTATGACAGCCATAACATCGGCACGATGATTGCAAAGCAGATCAACTGCACCATCAACGGCATGAAGGTTTCCCCGCAGGAGGCCCATGCGCTGACGCTTGAAAAGCTTGCGAATATTGCGCACAACCTCGGAAATTTCTCTTAACCACAGATGCAGAAACAGCGCAGGAGAACAATGATTTTGCTGCGCTGTTTTTTGCCCCGTGTGGGTTTTGGTGCGGGTTTTTCAAAAAATGCAGAAAATCAGCACACCGGACAGATTGCCTGTTTTGGTGATAAAAATTCGCAAAAGCAAAGAAAAAGACTGAAAATCATTCGATTTCCAGTCTTAATCATTTGGTGGAGATAAGCGGGATCGAACCGCTGACCTCATGACTGCCAGCTGCGATCGGTTCGTGATATTAAGTGTTTTTACGTCTAATCCGTCCGTTCCGTCAGCGAAAAGTGCGGGATTTTGCAAGGTTTTATCCATTGCGTCCACACGCGTTCGCGCACACCTGGGTCACAATCTGGGTCAGGGCAGACAAGTGAACTCGGGGGAGTTTCTCCGGCGTGGACATGGATTGTAGCTTGAGAGTTGCCGATAGTCAAGTCATAAGAGGTTGAAACAAAAATTCAGAATGTCCGCATCTGCATGACTATCTGAGGAATAGCGGGCATAGATGACAGCGTTCAGTCTTCATCACCCTCGTTGCCTTCGCCGCTTTCCAACGCAAGCTCTGTCAATTCACGCAGCTTGTTTTGGAGAAGCGTCTTGTCGGGAAGACAGAGCCTATAATCTGCAACGAGGGTGGGCGACATACTGCGGCTTAGAGCATATTCGACAACTGCGTCATCCTTGCTGGCGCAAAGAATAACGCCTACACTTGGATTTTCGTTTGGCTTCTTCACATCGCGGTCAAGCGCTTCGAGATAAAAATTGATCTGCCCGATGTGTTCCGGCTTGAATTTTCCGATTTTCAGTTCAATCGGGACAAGGCAGGAAAGCGCACGGTTATAAAACAGCAAGTCGATGAAGAAATCTGTATTGCCGACCTGAACACGGTACTCCTCACCGATAAAGGTAAAGTCCCGACCAAATTCGAGTATAAACTGCTTCAAATTTTCGATGATCGCTTTGCGGAGATTCTTTTCAGAAAATTGCTCCGGCAAGTCCAGAAACTCAAGCACATAGGTATCGAGGATGCTTTCACGCACATTATGCGAAACGGATTCAGGCATCGGCTTCTTGGCGGAAATCATCGAACGTTCGTAGTACGATGTGCCGATCTGACGCTCCAACTCGCGCTTGGAATAATGTTCCTTTGCGCAGAGTGCCATGTAAAAATGCCGTTCCTCTGCTGTCTTGGAGCCGGACATAATAAGCAGATGGTTTGTCCAACTGATTTGTGTCACCAGTGGTGTCACAAATTCATCGTCCTTGTAGGTCTCGTAGAATTGCTTCATGCGATATAGCCCGCGACGATTAAAACCTTTGACGCCGGGGTTCTTTTGCGTAATGTATGCGGCAACTTCGTCAATAATCTTATCGCCAAAGCTCGATGCAGAACAAAGCTCAGACAAATACGCACCGACGCTCCAATACATCTGGATAAGCTCTGCATTGACCGCTTTCATGGCGCGGCTGCGGGCGTTGTCGATGATATGGATGACCTCGTCAAACTGTCCCGGATTATGGGTTAATTCACTGCTCATGTCTTCGCCTCCCCCAGCATTTTCAGCATCGCTTCTTTCAGTTTTTCGTTCATCGGTGATTCCGGATCGAAGCACATCTCAACGAACTTCCTCAGTTCAGGATTGTTCGCGTCAACCGGAGGTTTTGCCTCATACAGCTTGCCGTGCGGGTCATCGCAGCGGGCAAAGATATAGTCCATTGAAACGTCAAAGTAGTCCGCATACTTGCGTAGAAGCTCAACTGTCGGCGTTGCCTGACCGTTTTCATAACGGTTGATGCTGGACTGTGTAGAACCGATTACATCGGCAAATTTTGATTGGGATAAACCAATGCCTTCCCGCAATGCGCGAAGACGCATACCCAGTTGTTTCATGTAATTCAACCTCCAATTCGGGTTAAGCATAGTATAATCAAAATCCGAGCAGATGTCAACCCGGATTTTGAAGATGGATTGTAAATTTATTATAGATTAGCTTTGAACTTTTATGGACAACGCAGATAACAGCCCTAAAAAATCTGCCACATATCTGCCATCGAGTATCTTGCTGGGTATATGTGATATGTAGTTAATATGGTTAACCCCCTCAATAGAATCATACTTACCTAATTCTTCATGTTTAAGCGTGGTTGTTAATATTACTTGGTTGTTAATAGACTTTGATATTTCTAACACAGTTTTTTCTTTTCCTGTTGATAGGTCCTCAGCGCGAAATGAATCGACTATGATCGGGCAGTTGTGTCTCAGAACTTGTTGTAAGGCAAAAAGCTTCACTAAATGAAACACGGTTGCCTCGCTTCCGGAATAGACCTCATTTCGCTGAGTAAAAAGGCTTGTATACGTAAGATTTCCATCCGGATCAATTTGATGGTATAGCTCGTTCATTTTGCCTAAAATTGCGGTCAGCAGAGAAACCCTCCGCGCCTGCGTTTCCTGAGACGAATTCTCGTTAGCTACAAGTTGGCTTTTCAGAGAAGTGATTTCATTTTCAATATCTTTGATTCTGCCCTCTGCGTCTGACGCGGAAAAAATGTCTTTTTTGTATGCGACTATAGATTCAAGAGAAACGTTTTCGTCTTCCATCAAAGACTGCATTTTTTCTTGCTCGGCACAGATTTCTGCGGACAAACGTTGAATCTCTTCCGCGTATGCAGCAATTTTCTCGGAGATTGAGTTGATTATCTCAGTTCTCATCTCTACTGTAGACACATCAAAGGAATATGATGTCTGAGATATTTCCCCAGTGCTAAATGAAATATTAGTAGAATTGCAGTCCATGCATCGCAATTCACCACATGAGATAGAACGATTCAATGATCGTAGCTCATTAATTGTATATTCCCATTTGCTCTTCCGAATAGTTGAAGCATTACGTAATTTCCGAAGCTCGGCAATTTTTGACTGAACCCTCTCTAAATTCGCAACCTTTTCGCCAAATGCCAAGCGATCGCTTTCCGCACTAAGATATGATACGGGAGCCTTCTTGGACTTCAATATTTTGTGTTGTTGCAAAAGCACTTTCTTTTCATCGGAAAGCTCAGATATTCGGTGCTTAATCTCGTCAATTCGTTCTTGCGAGAGCTGTTCGCCACCTAATCCTGCATACGCATAGAGCATTTCAATGTAGTCTTGCTTATTATAAAAACCATGATGTGCGATATTTGAAGTATCTTTCTTGTCCTGCCCAACAAAGTAAAGCTGCATAAATAGTACAGGATCAACAATCATTGAAAGCTGATTCTTTACTATAGCTGGAAGTGAAAAAATATGTTTTGACCAGTACCGCTTGAGTTCTGCAACATTATCAAAAATCAATATGGACGATCCTTGACTCAGGACAAATCCATTCCCAGAACGGCATATTTGATAATTTTTCCCGTGCTCTTCAAATTCAACATAATAATAGTATTTCTGATATTCGAAAGAAGTTGGAAAGGTCGGTTCATTCCCCAGCGCATACATCATAGACTGAATAACAATGGTTTTCCCTTTGTTATTGTCATCACTGGAAATAATATTCAGCCCTTCGGTGAATCGGCTTTCAATAAACGCTTCTTTTGAATTACCTACAGCAACCCTCAATATTTTCATTGTTGGATACCATCCTTTACAACGGAAATAAAATACTTTAGCGAAATGGCATCAAAATCCGGGCAACGCGAGACGCAATCTCCCAATACCTGAAGACGTACAAATAATTGTTGTACTGGTTCATCGGGATGCGTTATGATTAACTGATATGTGTTTTCAAAAAGGCACCAGAACCCATCGGCTGCATTTTTGTTGAACAGCGCCCTGCATAGACTACCTTGACAGTCTTCAAACATTTCACGTTGTCTCTCTGGTGGCCAAGAATTATAAATCGGGATAAAAGAGGTGGGAATACCCTGACTCAATGGATCTCTGCTAATAATACGTTGAAGTGTCATCAGTCTTATTTCATTATTAGTCAGATGGCGGCAATAATTCAGCGCTTCATCGGTAGTCTCAATAACGACACCCTCGACAACGGATATATTCTTTTTACTTGATTGTTTATCTCGTATTTCATTAAATATCGCATCCAGAACCTTGTCCTCGGGAACGATATTTGGATGCTGCTTTATAATTGCTCTTACATATTCACGTGGCTCTTTATCATCGTCAATCACAAATAGAACCGACTTCAAGAAAGCGTCAATATTTGTATCTGTAAGACTGGAATTATCTATATATTCCTTAGCATTACCTTCTTCAACAAGGCCCTCTTTAATCAGCTTAACTGCGGTATCTTTAGCGTTTTCAATTCCAAAGACTGTAAGTGATGGATCCTTCCTAAGCGCACCCGAAACACTACCCACGAAAAGGATATAGGTCTCAAATGTAAATTCGCTCATGTAATTTTTGAATAGCGTTACCAGTTCTCTACCTATAGCTTTGGGACCAACATTATGATTTCCTTTTGACTGTACGTCCCATAAACGTGTCGCCATGTTATTCATGCCGGTTAAATCGTTAAAGAAGTCAACAACGAAATAGTATATATCATCACTGTCTGATCTGAAGTTCATTAAATATAATAATGCTTTTGTTTCAGTTTCCGCGCCGGACTTCCGCAATTTTTCTGATGACTTTACAGTATATGACATAATTTATTTCACCTTCTTCTTAGATTTGCGGCTTGTCCAACACATACATCAGTTGGCTTGCCAGCATAATTTGCTCCATAGCCTCGCGCTTTTCATATTGAAGATTAGCATGAGCGGCCGGATTGCGATAGGCTGCCATGATTCCTTCAAACAGAGAGTGGATTCCGCGTCGGTAGTCCTTGCCGCTAGTGGTAGTTGTGTCACAGAATTTGAAAGCGCCGTTCTCACTCATAAGTGCGCCAATCACATCACCAATCTTCACGGGAACTGCTGCGCTGAGTTTTAATTCCGAATACTTTTCGCGCAGACGAGATTCCACTTCTTTGACCGCCTTTTCTGCTGCGGTTGAACAATGACCATCTGCATATAACTCATGGGAGACATTCACAATTCGCGGATGAATTGCAGACCAGAACTGGACAACAACGGGTTCTGCTTCGATATGGCGAACAATTACTACCAACTCGCCAAATGCCGCAGGATTCAGGAAAATAGCACCCATCTCGTTTTGTTGAAAGAGTATATTTGCAACACAGGGGAGCGTAGTCGCATAAAAAGGATAGTCCGCTTGTATTCCTCTCGTAATTTCATTGATCCATTGGTGGACGCGCTGAATTTCCTGAGGTGTGTGGAGAAACTGCATCTGCAAGTTTGCGTTTGTAAAGTCTATCCACTTTCGCAGCTCATACAGTTCGTTTTCATACGGCAGTTTCAAAACACGCACCTCCCTTACAGTGCCTTAACCATGTCGATAAACTGGCTCATGCTCATTGCACCCGGCAAGAGGTTTTCCTCATTCTCAAATACCATGTAATAGCGGAAATCCTTGCCCGCTGCTGTGCGCCACGCTTGACCCAGCGCGATTTTCTCCCGGCTATCGTCGTTTTTCAGGTGTTCGCCCTTGGTTTCCGCACAGATGAGCTTGCCGCTTTGGGTCATAATCAGAATATCGGGGTAGTGCTTGATAAAGCCGTTGATTGCAAAGTCTTGACGTGCAATATTTCTGTGCCACCAGCGGACATTCGGCAGGGCGGTCAATTCCACAATCAACTTCTGTTCCAGTTTGTTCATGTCACCGTCCTCTGCTGCATACAGAGAACGGGCATATATGTCGGTATGTGTGGCAGGATGGATAGAGGGGCGCAGACGGAAATAGGGCTTGCAGACAATGCGCTCCGTTTCCAGCCACCTTTCAAAGTTTTCTCGATAATGGGATTCCAGCAGCGTTTCGATTTTGGCGCGGATCTTCGCCGCATAGCCCAGCGGGGCTTTTTCCATGGCGGCAAGCTGTGCCTTATCCATATCGTTTACAATGCGGTCTATGTAGGCTTTCAGTTCGGCAGCGTCCACCATGTTCAGCTTGTTAAGCTGATTGAACATCATATCCTTGCATTGCCGTACCCGGCTTTCCGGCGGCAAACTACTGAACCACTCCTTGAAATACCGCTGTTCGGCGCTCTCCATCTTGAACACCTTCGGCAAACCGCCGTCCTGCTCCCGCACATCGATTTCGCGGATTTCATCGTCTGCGGCGGCAAAATCAATATCGTATGCCTTGCCCTTGAGGGTAAAGCCCTCTGCCAGCATTTCCTTGTCCAGCAGTTCAAAAGAACCGTCCGTAAACAAAGATTGCTCAACTTTCAGGAAAAACTGCGGGATTTGCAGCGTTTCAATATCCTCCCGGAACTGCGGGTTTACTTGGAATGATTTCACTTTATCCCGCACCTCCCACGGAAGATTGTCCATCATCGGGTCATTGTCTGTCTGTTGGATAGCATCTGTATATGCCTTTTCGACCTTTGCGGCAGCGTCCAGCATGGTGTCGGCTTTCGGGGCGATTTCAGGCGTTTGCGCCTGTTCTCTGCGCCGCTCCAACTCTGCCCCGATAGATTTCCCATCCAGCCCCGAAAAATCGTCCTCGGCGGTTTCCAAAGGGGCTTCCATTTCAGGACACCCTTGCGGGTCAGGCAGCGTGATTTGTTCCGCTGGCTGTTCGGGAACCTGCGGTTTTTCGGACTCACCGATCCGATAGTCCTTATCGCTGAATCCCGCGCTGTTCAAGCCCTTGACGATATGCGCCACAGTATTGTTGAAGTCGTTAGAGGAAGTCAGCACATAGGACATATTGAGTGCGCTTTGTGTGTGCTGGCTCGTATGGGGCAGACGGAGAATCCGTCCCAAAATCTGCTCCACGTCAACCTGACTTGTCTTATTGGCAAGAGACGCAAGGATATAGGCAAAGGGGCAATCCCAGCCCTCTTTCAGCGCATTGACCGTGATGATATACCGAATCGGGCAGCTTGGGGACATCAAATCGGTGTTTTTCAACTCGTTCACATCGGCGGTACGAATGGCGATTTGCTCGGCAGGAATCCCGGCGTCCACCAGCTTGTCCCGCAGCTTTTCAAAGGTGGTCGCGTCCTCCTTGCCCTTCGGCTGTGCCTGAAACAGCGCGATAGGGCGGATATATTTGCCTGTCTTGGCGTACTCCGCATCTGCAATTTCTTCCAGCTTGTTCCGCAGGTCGATTGCATCAATCAGCACCTCGGATTGGCTGTCCCGGTTATAGACGATCACGGGCAGCTTTACCATGTGTTCGTTTTTCAGCTGCACCGCATCCACATAGGAGATGATATTGCTCTCCTTTTTCGGCGTGGCAGTCAAATCCAGCACAAAGCAGGGATTGAAGTTTTCCAGCATTTCAAGGCTCAATTCCGACCGGGCATGGTGGCTCTCATCCACGATGACAAGCGGATTAAGCTGGTTGATAATCTGGAACAGGGCGGTTTCGTCCGCTTTTTCAATGGGGCTGTCGGGCTTGCCCAGCACCCTTGCAAACTCGGCAAGGTTGCTGTTCTCCTGATAGGCTTTCAAGACCTCCTTGCCGCGCCCACGAAACGAATCGTAGGACAGCACCATAACCGACAACTGCTCCGTAACGGCAGTCGGGTTGAAGTTCTGACCGTTCAAAAGCTCCTGCTTGGTGTAGACCTCCACACGCCCGCCGAAGTCCACGTCGATTTTCTGACGGTAGGGATGGGACGTGTCTTTCAGGGCTTTCGCCGTCTGCGTCAGAATCGCGTCCGACGGAACAAGCCACACGACCGCCTTTGTCTTGGTAGCGGGGAGTGCGTCAAAGATAGGGCGAACGGCGTTGCAGGCAATAAAGGTCTTGCCGCCGCCTGTCGGCACCTTGAAGCAGAGGTTCGGAACACCGGGTATAACGTTTTGATATAGCCCTAAAGTCGGGGCTGACTTCTCCTGCCAAAACAAGCGAAATGCCGCTGCGTCACTCTTTGTTTCGTTCAGCAGTTCCAGATAGCGGGTCAAGTCCGCTATCACCTTTTTCTGATATGTTTTCAGTTCCATACAGCAGCCCTCTTTATCTCGGAATTTCAGGAGGCAAATAAGTCGAAATAGCGTCTGAAATTTCATTGCGCATTTTTCCATTGAGAAGTGCCAGTATTCTTTTGCAGTACTCTTTGTCAACCAAGCCAAGAAAATGCCCAATGGAGCTTGTTAAGCCCTTTTCATTAAATACGCTAAGTACTTTAGCATAATCTTCTTCACATAACGCGCTTCTGAATTTTGACTCCTCCTCCGCTTTTGTTTTCTCGTAGTCAATATTCCGTAATGCAACGTTTAAGCTGTTTTTAGCTTCATCATCATTCTTTTTCGATAGCTCGATGGCGGTCAATTGGTATTTCAAATGCGCAACTACACTTTGGCAAATTTGCCGATCAATTTGATGGGCAAAGCGAGTATGGATAACGTATTCTCTTATTGGGGCAAAGCTTTCATCAGGTGATTGTCCTAAGTGATCCGCTATCAGGCGTATCAGTTCCTCTACCAAAAACAGATTTTCTACCTCTGCGACTTTGAGCGCGTAAATCCCGTCATTCTTATATTTTTCGATTTCATAATCGGATCGGTAATCCCGATCAATAATGCCAAACACTTGGCAGTGGTGTAGTGATGGACTGTTTCGGAAAGCTTTTGTTCTTGAAATAACTTGGGTGCAACTCCCGCAGGCAATCACATAGTAGTTCGGATACAGAATGCTATATAGCTGGGTGTCATAGCTGTTTCTTTCTCCCTCAACGAACAACACATTTTTTCGACTGCCCAATATATCAAAAAGCAACTCTTCGGGAAGCTCCTGGTCAGCAATTTTTTCGAGTTTCCAGTGCATCCCATCAAATTCCTTGATCCATACTTTATCAGACTGCCCATGTGCGGCAGCAAATTGCGTATCATGAGTAATATAAATAAACAGGCAATCTGGTCGATAACTTTCAAGCGCAGACCATAATCTGTTCATAATGGAACGGTGTAAGTGTATCTCCGGCTCATCAATAATAAGCGTTTTATTTGCTGGAACGCACAGTACTTGTGCAGCTAAATATAGAACTGCACGCTCACCATCGCTCATTTGGTTTGAGTTATACTGAATTTCAGAATCGTCACGAGTTAAAACAGCTAAAAACTTAGCATCCTCAACTCGTAGCTTTCTTTGCGGGAAAATAATATTCCATATCTGGGTTAATTTATCAATTGAGGTGAATGGAGGGTCAGGTCTTTCTTCACGGGTGGGTGCTGCTTTGCATTCATTTACAAATTTTTCGTTATCGTTATTTTTGAGTGCAATTAGTGCAGCGAGCACATTATCAAAATCATCAATCAGCTTGGTAGTATATTTTCCCCACGCCCAGCGGGGTCCCTTTCCACGCTGGCTTGATTTGTCATCTGTTCCATAAAGGACGAAGTCTTCTGCTTGTGAATAGCTCTTAAGAGGGATGTTTTCATTGAAATTAAGGTTCCTTTGCGCACCAATGCGGTGGATTTGATCCATGTTTTGTTGCTCAATCCATGCACCGAGTTTGCTCTTGCCTGACCCATTTGCTCCGATAATGATTACTGCGTTTGAGGTAGTCCCGTGTTCTGTCTTATTTCCATTCTCATCGGGGAGAAAAAATGTAAAAGCCATGTGAACTCTCCTTCTTTTATAGTCTGCTAATGTCTCTCGGTATTTTCTTGAATGTGATGCCCATTTTTGCCTGCTTGTCCTCGCTGATGGAGCAGCGGTCTGCATAGATCACCGTTCCATCAGCTTTTTCCGTAATGGTGGAGAGGAACGCATAGTCCAGCACCGTCACGCGCTGCGGCTCGTAGTAGAAGTAATAGCCCGTGCTGTTGTGCTTGCCGAGGTAATAGGGATTGCCGCCGCTGGGCGGGGCGTAGGGCTGCTTGGTTTCCATGAACCAGATGTATTCCCGGATTTTCTCCGGGGCAACGGCTTCATTCAGGCAATCGCCCACAAGCAGCGATTCGCCCAAGTCATAGAAGCTGAAATTGCCGCCCGTACCCTCTACAGCGTTCTTGCCCTCGCCATAGCCACCGATCACGCGCTTCACGCGCTCGGCGGTGATGCTGTCGGCGTAGTCCATCATCTCAATTAAGATGAAGTGACGATTACCGTTGTCCGCTTTGTTGGCGTTCAAAACTGCATGGGCGGTTGTCCCAGAGCCAGCAAAGGAATCAAGCATAAGGGTTTCGCTCGTTCCAGCTACTTTCAAGACAAAATCGAGTAGGCGGGTGGGCTTAGGCGTATCAAACGGAGAACGCCCACCGAACAAGCTGATAAGCTCTTTTTTCGCTTCGTCGGTATGCCCTGTTTCTTCGTACATCCAAAGGTTGGTTGGAAGTCTGCCGCCTACATTTTCAAGGTACGTTTTACGCGCAATACCGCCATACCCGCCCTTGGTGAAATAGAAACCGGGCCATCTGCCACGGTTATATACTTTTTGGGCTTTTGCCGCTGATACCTCCAACGGCTCTTCCAGTACGATAGCAAGTACATCTTTTCTTACCGCTGATTCATCTATGCCACAAACTCTTGCGCGCTCTTTTTCATCATGTAGGTTTTCAAGGCGGTAATTGCACCAACCTTGCATATATTCCAGCATTGAGGATTGCTGATAACGCCAGCACCGCCCATTTGACGGATATAGCATTTCTCCTGTGAATGGGTGCTGAATCGCATAAACCATTCCTTGATGGGTAGCTGCGCCCGGAGCAAAAGCGTCACTACTTTTCCACGGTGCAACATCGTTGTCTGGATTTTTGTAGCGCGAATCCATTGCTTCTGTGCGGGGTAGTTTATTCGGTTGCCAGCCTGGATTTTTACTGAACACAACAAGATGCTCAACCTCGCTTACAATTCCCTTGGAATCATTGCGTGGCGAATAGGTTCTCTGCCATGAAACGTTTGCAACAAAGTTGCTTGCTCCAAAAATCTCATTACAAATTAGAATGAGGTTAGAGCATTCAGTATCATCAATGCTGATAAAAATAATACCGTCGTTCGCCAGCAGCTTTTGCAGCAGCTTCAAGCGCGGGTACATCATACACAGCCACTTGT